>Ga0187827_10004108_pt1 | contig 18101 bp, 20 predicted proteins | sample ETNtaG_39_FD_167969 | JGI IMG/M metagenome (GOLD analysis project Ga0187827, IMG submission 167969) | Marine microbial and viral communities from oxygen minimum zone, Eastern Pacific Ocean - ETNP2014_SV_150_PacBio MetaG (Illumina Assembly) | ecosystem: Environmental > Aquatic > Marine > Hypoxic... | reverse complement strand
TCGATTGTCAGCGTGACAGCGGCCCAGCCGACACCAGGAGTGGGCATCCCGGCGGCGCGGTATAGTTCATAGCCGAGTTTCTCCTTCATAAACGCCGAGTCGATGAAGGCGTTGGAGAAATTAAGCTTGGTGCGGCCGTGCAGTTTCTGGGCCTTGACGAACCGGTTGGTGTCGATCTTGAAAGGTCGTTTCAGACCGCGTGAAGCAAAACGATAGGACGAGTTGCCCTTGAACCGCATGCCGGTGTCCGGGAGAGACAGGCCATCGATGACCACTTTGGCCTTGGCGTAGGGAAACTGGTTGCCGAAGTCCACCCGAGGCCCCTCCTCGCCGGGACGACGTTCGCGTCGCTGAGGTTGCATTGCGTCCCACGCATCGCGTGTGATGGAGATCTGAACGTCGAGCACGTGATTCTCGGCATAGACCGAGTTCCAGAACGCTGCATCATTTTTTTTGTTGTCAGAAGATTTCTCCGCCGCTTGGCCAAGCGATATGAACGAGGCGGCACAAAGCCAGGCGAGAAGGGAAAGTCGTTTCAAGATGGGCATGCAGAGAGGCTAACGTCCCCTTCAGCCCTTGGCCAAGCGAAAATGGCGAATGGCAAGATAACCGCTGGCGATTACGAACAGAATGGCCAAGTGCTGGCTGGGTGATAGCGACGGAATCAAGTCGACAACACCGCGGTTGTCGCCACGAAGAAACTCGATGAGAAATCGCCCTGTCCCGTAGGCGATCAGGTAAACCCAGATCCGATGGAGCGGCGGCACCTTGAACTGTGTAGCCAAGCCAAGCGCGATCAACAAGACCATCTCGTACAACTGCGTGGGGTGCACCGGCTGCACACCGTGGAGCTGGCACGCCGGGCTGTCGGCGGGGAATTGCACCCCAAGGAAACTGTCGGTCGGCAAGCCATGGCAGCACCCCGCCATGAAGCAGCCCAGGCGTCCCCAAGCGTGCATGTAACAGACAAACGGAATCGTCAATTCGAGATATTGCCTCAGTGGCACGTGAAACGCCTTGGCCGCGACGAACAGGATCACTCCGCCACCGATGAGTCCCGGCATCGCGGCAGCCGTGCCCCACGGCGCTTGGCCATCGTACAGCCATCGAGTGACGACCATTGCGAACAGCCACCCGCCCCCGCTGGCCAGCCCGAGGCAGTAGAGGTATTTGCCGGATTCAGTCCGGGTAAGCTTTTGTTTTCGGGCGGTGGCATCCACCCCAATGAACAGGTGGCAGACGCCGAGAGCGATCAACAGCGAGTATGTGTAGATTTGCTCGGGATGCGTCCCGAGGGGAATGGGGATGACCGGCCACATGGAATGGTTGTCTGCGGAAAGAAAAACACCCAATTGGACAAAAGTCCATTGGGTGTTTGGTTAGCGAGATGGTTGTGAATCAGGCCTCGGCCGCAGCCGCCACGGTTGGCGCAGCGACAAACGCAAAGATACCGGCAAGCAAATGAAGTATATTGGATATGCCTATGGAAGGAAATTCTCCTGCCCAAAGGGATATAACGACAGCAACCAGCAGTAGTACACCGCCTATGGTTGCCTTATTGCCCTTGCCAAGTGCAATAAATGCCATGATACTTCCGATCAGACCCAGTACCCCTTGGATACCTGCAAACAACGCAATATTACCAACTTCAGAAGCAAGGCCTCCCATTTCGGAAAGACCATCCTGTACCTCAGCCAGTTGGGCCTTGTCTTCTTCACTCATTTCCTCTCCGGACTCTTTGGCAGCCTGTTCTGCAGCTTCCTGCATTATTGCGCTCAACCCTTCGCCTCCACCTCCCAAGGCACCAGCACATGCTCCGGCGCAAGCGCCAAAGGCAATGGCTAGTAAACTGCCGATGATACCAAGAATTAGTAACGCTATTCTCATTGTATTTTATCTCCTTTCAGTTTATTCGGTGTGAACATCCACCCGAAGGGGGTAACGTGTGCCCTCTTTTCTTTCTGTCAAATAAATAAAAATAATCTATAAATTAATACATTGACAGATAAGCGGACACTTGATTGCCGTCTTTGGGCTGAAAAAACGGCGTTTGGCGACTGCATGGAAGACAGGAATATCTCCAGCGCCACGCCAGGCGCGGCGATGAGGGTTGACCGGGGGGGGCTAGGGCGGGGATGATTTGCGCCGGATGAGTTCAATTGTTTTTCGCGGCTGCATTCCCGCCCTGATGACTCCCTGCGATGCCGATGGCGCTCCGAATTATGATGCGCTCGTTGCGACGGCCAAGCGCTTGGTTGCGGCCGGGATGCGGGGGGTGGTTTATTGTGGATCGATGGGCGACTGGCCGTTGCTGACGGACGAGCAACGGCAGGAGGGTGTGAGCCGCCTGGCCAAGGCCGGCGTGCCGGTGGTGGTCGGTACCGGGGCGCAAAGTCCGCGACAGGCCGTGAGTCATGCGGCGCATGCCCGTGAGGTCGGGGCAGCCGGGTTGATGGTGATTCCCCGGGTGCTTTCGCGGGGGATTTCCCCGGCGGCGCAGCGGGCGCACTTCGCGGATATTTTGCAGGCTGCCGGCGATCTGCCGGCGGTGATTTACAACAGCCCTTATTATGGATTTGAAACCAGGGCTGATCTGTTCTTTGACCTCAACCGGGAGTTTCCGAATCTCGTCGGCTTCAAGGAATTCGGCGGGGCGGCTTCGCTGACTTATGCCGCGGAGAACATTACCAACCAGGATTCCAGCCTGACGCTGATGGTGGGCGTGGACACGCAGGTGTTTCACGGCTACGTCCGCAGCGGCGCGGCTGGGGCGATCACCGGCGTGGGAAACGCGCTGCCGACCGAGGTACTGCGCTTGATCCAACTGTGCGAAAAAGCAGCAGCAGGCGATGCCGAGGCGCGCCGCCTGGCCAGGGAACTCGACGACGCTCTCTCGGTGCTGTCCAAATTCGACGAGGGTCCTGATCTGGTTCTCTACTACAAGGAACTCATGGTGCTGGAAGGCCATTTGGACTACATCCATCATCTCCATCCCTCGGATCAACTAAGCAACAGCCAGCGCGATTACCTACACGCCCAGTGGAAACAGTTCAAAAACTGGTGGACGAGCTGGGATGGTAACCCGAAAAACATGAAGGAGAAAACAGAAGAGAATTAAGTTTAATTTGTTCAGATTGAAGAGGTTAAGAAATAAATTAATTTTCAGTGAGTTTTGAATCTACTAAGTAAATTCTAAAGTAAAAGAATGAGATTATAGTAGATTTTTTATTAGATTAAGTGAAATTGAAGTTGTGAAAATAAATTTAGATAATGCCAGAATATTTTAAAGAAACATTAAGATTCTAAGATGTTTAGCACTAGATTTATTTTGACTTATGACAATTTTCCACATTTTCAATGATATTTAGTAGATAACGGATAAATCAATTTTGAGCCTTTTTACCTTTTTTATAACAGATAAAAAAAACCTGACAGCAGCTAAAAAAGAGCTTTTCAAGATCAGGCAAAACAGTCTGTCCTTTATTGAAGATAACTCTATCCTGATGGACACAAAATTATTTCAAGATCAAAATTTTTTTTCAGCTATTATTGTTGAAAGTTGTTTTAGTTCTTTTGACTACGATGAAAGGGAATACTCGAATCGTTTTTGTAGAAATAATCGTTCTTATTTGGAAGCTTCATTTCAATGTTTGTCAAAGACTCAGCAAATATCATTCGGATATTTTATGGATCATAAGCGGAAAGGGTTTAGAAGTGAAATAATAATAACTGTCTTACCAGAATCATACCAAGAAAACGTCTTATATATTATCAAATCATAAGTAAATCCGTGTTTGTGGAAATACATAGTTCTGTCAGTCAAATCTTCGAAGATTACGGAAAACCCACCGCAGGGAGATCGTGAGGCTGTCGTAGATATTTCGAAGATTTACAACCATGGAAATGGCCTTGTTCAATGATAGCGTGTAATACCTCCCTTCTAGGTACGGGATGGTAAACCGTAAAACATAAAGGAGAAAACTGAAGAGAATTAAGTTTAATTTGTTCAGATTTGATGCGCCTACCCCCATTTTCCGACCACGGATCGGCTTTTTTAAGGTGGAACCTGCCATGTCCCAGTTCCGTGTTATGACAGCCTTGCGGCCATCTGTTCCTGATGCCGTTACGGAGTGCAGCCCGTCCCCAAAGGGGCGGCCCGTAGGGCCGAGGGCGCAACGCAGTAACGGCATCTCCTCTCTAGCTTTCATCTCATGTCTGCTCCACATCCAAATACCTCTCCGGGTGTCGCGTTGTCCAGCTCCGAATGTTTCCTCTCGTTGTTGTAGTAGTCAAAATATCTCCCCAACCCTCGGTGCAATGCGTGCCCGTCGGCGTAATCTTTTGGGTACACGTTCTCGTACTTCACCGTCCACCACAGCCGCTCAATGAAGACGTTGTCCAGCGCTCTCCCGCGACCATCCATGCTGATCGCTATCTCCTTGGCCAACAGCACGCCTGTAAACGCCTCCGATGTGAACTGCGCCCCTTGATCCGTGTTGAAGATCTCCGGTTGGCCAAGCCGCAGCGCTCCCTCCAGCGCGTCCACGCAAAACAGGTTCTCCATCGTGTTCGACAACTCCCACGACAGCACATACCGACTGCGCCAATCGATCACCGCTGCCAAGTACATGAATCCGTGCCTCATCGGGATGTACGTGATGTCTGTACTCCACACTTGGTTCACTCGCTCAATCTTTACTTTACGCAGTAAATACGGGTATATTCTGTGCCCCTGGGTCGGCTTGCTCGTGTGCGGCCCTGGCGTGATCGCTTGCAACCCCATCTTTTGCATCAACCCCGCTATTCGCTTGTGATTCACCTCGTGGCCCTCGTCTTCCCTCAGCCAGCGTGTCATCCGCGGCACCCCAAACTCGGGATGCTTTATGTATTGCTCGTCTATCAAACGCATCAGCATCCGGTTCTGCTCCGTCTCTTTCGCCGCTTCGTAGTAGCAACCCGATCGAGGAACGCCTGCCAGCCCACACTGTCGCCTCACCGAATAATCGAGGCTCGGCTCCACCCAAGTCCGGCGGGTTGCAACCGGCAGGCTCATAGCTTTTTTTTGAGCCATACCACATCCATTTTCAGCCGGCCGATCTCCTCGTAAAGTGGAGCCGTCAACTCCTCCTCGCTCTTGGCCCTGCCATCCCTGCTCCCAGAAAATATCTCCGGCGCGTTCTGAAGCAACCGCTTCTTCCAATCGGATATCTGATTCGGATGTACCTGATATTCCGATGCCAACTCGGCCAAGGTCTTTACCCCCTTGACCGCCTCCATCGCCACCTTGGCCTTGAACTTGTCTGTGAATACTCTTCGTTTTCTTCCCATTTGTATGCGCCCTTTCGTACCGTTTTTGGGGCGCAGTTTCCACCTAAGCCTGTGGTCCTAAAATAGGGGGTAAGCGCAGTCAGGCAATGACGACTTGGGTGCCGGCTTGTTTCAGTTCGGCAACGAGGTCGGTCGGGGCCTGGGCGTCGGTGACGATGGTGTCGATCGCGTCGAGGCCGCAGAGGGGGGAGACGGAGCGGCGGTTGAACTTGGTGTGGTCCAGGCAGAAGATGATGCGCTGCGCGGACTGTAGCACAGCGCGCTGGATGTCAATGAGCAGCGCGTGGGAGTTGGTGACGCCGTCGAGGGTGATGCCGCCTCCGCTCATGATGGCCACGTCGGCGTGCATCTTCGAGAGCGACTCGACGGCAAGCGGGCCGACCAACACGCCGAGCCTCGGGTAGATCACCCCGCCGGTGACGAGCACCTCGACGCTGTTGTCGGAGCCGAAGTGGTTGGCCACGGGGAGCGAGTTGGTGATGATGTGCGAGGCTTTCCCGCCCAAGTGCTTTGCTGCGTGGTAGGCGGTGGTGCCAGAGTCGATGATCACGCCTTGGTTGGGCTGGATCAGTGCGGCTGCTGCTTTACCAATCGCTTCTTTCTCGTTGAGTTGATGAGTGTCGCGGGCGGTAAAAGTGAACTCGTCTGACTTGGGCGTCACGAGTCGAGCTCCGCCGTGGGTGCGCCGGATGGTGCCCTTGGCCTCGAGCAGGGTGAGGTCGCGCCGAACGGTGGAAACTGACACATCAACCTTCTCCGACAGCTCCTCAAGTGAGGCGAACTCCACTTTTTGGAGGTGCTGTTCTATCAGGAATTGGCGCTCTTCTGCCTGCACGGGCGTGATATTTGGAAGAATATGAAATTATTTGCAAGTTTTTTATTGACAATCTTTCAAATTGACCGATTTTCATCGCCGAGGAGCGATTTTATGGCTGTTCAAGCAAATCCAGTTCACAGAGCTGTGGTCGAGCATTTGGTTCGTCAGGCGATGTATCAGCGGATGGGCAAGCCGGTGCCGGGTGCCGGTAGCGCGCCCAATGCGCTGGTGGTGAACGTTAGTGCCCGGCACTGCCATCTCACGCAGGAGGCAGTGGAGGCCTTGTTTGGCAAGGGGCATCAGTTGACGCCGATTAAGTGGCTGTATCAGGAAGGGCAGTTTGCGGCCAAGGAGACGGTGACGCTGGTCGGGCCGCGCAGTCGGGTGATCTCGAATCTGCGCATCCTCGGCCCGTGCCGGACGTTGAACCAGGTGGAACTCGCATACACCGATGCTATCGCGCTCGGCTTTGACATTCCGCTGTGCCAATCCGGCAAGATCGAGGGCACGCCTGGGGGGATGCTAATGGGGCCGGAGGGTTTTTTTGAGATGCCGGACGGCATCATCCGCGCTGAGCGCCACGTGCACATGCACCCGGAGGATGCGGCGCATTACGGAGTTGAGGCAGGTGGCCGGATGAAGCTCAAGGTTGGCGGTCCATGCGCGATGACGTTCGATGAGATGCTGGTTCGCGTGGATGAGAGTTTCAAGCTGGAGGTGCACATGGACACCGACGAGGGCAACGCGGTGAACCTGCAATCGGACACACCGTGCGAGCTGAAGAAATAATTTTTTCGTAAAACCCAAAAATACATCATGAGTGAAGCATTAGGAATGATCGAAACCAAGGGGTACGTTGGCAGTGTTGAAGCCAGCGATGCCATGGTCAAGGCAGCCAACGTGAACCTGGTGAAGACGGTGCCAATCGGCGGCGGCTTCATCACTGTGTTGGCCAAGGGAGACGTGGGCAGCATCAAGGCCGCCGTGGACGCAGGCACCAACGCTGCGGCCCGGGTCGGCGAGCTGGTCAGCTCGCACGTCATCGCCCGTCCGCACGAGGACCTGTTGAAGGCGTTTAACAACCCAGCGGGCAAGGCGAACAAGTAACCGCAACCATTACGCAAACAAAATATCATGGCTGAACAAGCAATAGGAATGATCGAGTGCAAGGGCTTCTGCGCGTTGATGGAAGCCAGCGACGCCGCCCTCAAGGCGGCCAATGTCACAATGACCGGCTGGGACAAGGTCGGCAGCGGGTTGGTGACCGGTTTTTACCGTGGCGATGTCGCCGCAGTGAAGGCCGCGACCGATGCCGGCGCTGCCGCTGCCGCCGATGTTGGCGAGGTGATCAGCGTCCAGGTGATCCCACGCCCGCACGAGGATCTTAAGGGATTGGGCGAGTGGTTGCAGTAACTGGCTGATTGGCCAAGCGACTGGCTGAAATCGCGTGAAAATCCTTATCCCCAACCTCGGGTCGACCTCGGTGAAATACCGCCTGTTTGATTTTACAGGCGGTGACGGGACGTTGTTGACACGTGGCGGACTGGAGCGGGTGAGCGACCACGCCGAGGCGATCGAGCAGGTACTCGGCGAGCTTCGGGAGGGCGGCTGGGTCGGCTCTGAGGAGGACTTGGCCGCGGTGGGATTTAAGACCATCATGGCTGAGGGGCGCACCGGCTGCCTTGAGTTGACGCCGGAGGTGGTGGACTCGATGGAGGCCTGCAACAACATCGCTCCGGCGCACAACCCACCGTACATCCGGGGCATCCGGCTGTTTGCGGAGAAGATGCCAAGTGTACCGTTGGTGGGGCTGTTCGAGACAGCGTTTTTCCAATGGGCACCGGAGGCCTCGACGCGCTATGCGGTGCCGCAAAGCTGGCACGATGCGGGAGTGCGCCGCTGGGGTTTTCACGGCGCGAGTCACAAATTTATTGCCGAGCGTTCAGCGGAGCTACTCGACCGCGAAGACGTGGCCGAGCGCGCCCGCAATCTGTACGTCGATGCCGGCTTGCCGGTGGACCGCTCACCGTTGCGGGTGGTCTCCTGTCATCTCGGTGGCAGTTCGTCAATCTCCGGCATCCTCAACGGGGCGGCGGTCGGCAACAGCATGGGCTTGAGCCCGCAGTCCGGCCTACCGCACAACAACCGCGTGGGCGACCTCGACTCGATGGCGGTGCTGCACATGATGCGACGCGACGGTTTGTCGGTTGACGACGTCGAGACTGCGCTGTGCAACGAGGGCGGCCTCAAGGGATTGAGCGGTGGCCATAACGACATTCGCGACATCGCGTCGGAGGCCGATTCCGGTAATGCGCAGGCCAAGCTCGCGCTCGATGTGTTTGTGCACTCGGCGAGGCACTGGCTCGGCGCGTACTTCGCGCAGTTAAACGGGCTCGATGCCCTCGTGTTCACTGCCGGCATCGGCGAAAACCGCGCAAGCATCCGCGCCGCGATCTGCGCCGAGCTTGATCAGCTCGGCATCCGACTCGACGCCGAAAAAAACGAGGCGGCTCGGGCCGAGGAGGCGATCATCAGCGCCGACGATTCACCGGTCAGGGTCATGGTCATTCCCACCAACGAGGAACTGGTCGTGGCGCGCGAGGTGAAACGCTATCTGGAACATAGGCGAAACTGATTTTTTTATCGTACAAAAACCAAAACAAAAACTGATATGTCACAACAAGCAATAGGACTGATTGAAACCCGGGGTCTCGTGGCCTTGGTCGAAGGAACCGATGCCATGCTAAAGGCGGCCAACGTGGAGTTGTCCGGCCCGGTGCAGCAGGTGGGTAGCGCGCTCGTGAGCTCATGCGTTACGGGCGATGTCGCCGCCGTCAAGGCGGCCACAGACGCAGGCGCAGAAGCCGTCAAGGGCATAGGCGGCGAAATCGTCAGTGTGCACGTAATCGCGCGTCCGCACAGCGATGTCGGCACGGTGCTCCCCAAAGTCGCCAAGAAATAAGGAGGCCCAGGCATGTTCCTTGCCCGAGTAGAGGGATTGGTTGTCGCGACCAAGAAGGATGACGGACTGAGCGGCCGCAAGCTGTTGCTGGTTCGCCCCCAGTTGGTTGACGAGAGTGATCCTGCCAAGTTTCGGCCCGGCAAAAATACCATCGTTGCGGTGGACTCGGTCGGTGCGGGCGAGGGGGAACTGGTCATGTTCACCCAGGGCAGCTCCGCCCGGTTGGCGCCGAGCATGAAGAGTGCCCCGGTGGATGCTGTGGTCGTGGGCATTGTGGATTCTGTGGATGTACTTGGGCAAATCATCTACGACGCAAAGACTGATGTCTAAGACTAAACCCAGTTGGCCAAGCGCAGAGCAAACCAACGATAGGAGAAAGATAAAATGGCAAATGCAGTAAATGAAGCACTGATCCGAGACGTGATCGAGGACGTCCTTGGCCGCTTGGGTGGCAGTACGCCGGTCGTCGTTCCGCCACCGGCAGTCAAGCCGGCAGGCGACAACGGATCGTGCGGGTGTCAGGCCAAGGGCAGTGGCGACCGACATTTTGGTGTGTTCCAAACCGCTGACGAGGCGTGCGACGCCGCGGCCGGCGCATTTCAGCAACTGCGCGAGCAGGGTGTCGAAGCACGTCGCCGGATCATTGAAATCGTCAAGGGCATGTGCGAGGAGAACGATCAGGAGTGGGGCCGAATCGAGTTGGAGGAAACAAAGATCGGCCGGCTGGATCACAAGATCGAGAAGCTTCAAATCATCCGTGACGTGCCAGGTGTCGAGTGGCTCCGGCCGGATGGGCGAAGCGGCGACCACGGCATCACGCTTGAGGAGTTCACGCCGTTCGGCGTCGTCGGCGCAGTGACGCCCTCGACACACTCGATCCCGACCTTGGCCGGCAACATCGTTAACATCGTTGCCGCCGGAAACGCGGTGGTCTTCAATGCGCACCCGGCGGCGAGCCGTTGTGCCGCTATGGCGGTGCGCAAATTCAACGAGGCGATTCATCGTGCCATCGGCATCGAGAACATCGCCACCATCATCGAGCAGCCCACGCTCGAGTCGTTCGGGCAAATGTGCGCCAACGACAACGTGCGCCTGCTGTGCGTGACCGGTGGGCCGGGCGTGGTGGATGCCGCGATGAAGACCGGCAAGCGTGCAATCTGCGCCGGGCCGGGCAATCCCCCGGTGCTCGTGGACAATACTGCCGACATTGACCGCGCCGCCCGCTGTGTCGTGCAGGGCGCAGCCTACGACAACAATTTACTCTGCATCGGGGAGAAGGAGGTTTTCGTGCTGGACAGTGTCGCCGATGCGTTCATGTCCGCGCTGGAGAAGCATGCCGCCGTGCGGCTCAACAGCTCCCAGCTCGATGCGCTGACACAGGCCGCGTTTGTCTTCCCGGAGGGCCAGGGTGCGGGCTGCCCGGATGCGTCGGTGAACAAGGAGTTCATCGGCAGGGACGCGCCGGTGCTGGCAAAGGCCGCCGGGGTGAACGTGCCAAGCGGCACGCAAATATTGTTCGCCGAGACGGATGCGAACCACCTGTTTGTAGAGGAGGAACAGATGATGCCGATGCTACCGATCGTTCGCGTGCGAAGCGTGGAGGAGGGAGTCAAGGCGGCGTTGAAGGCCGAGCATGGTTACCGCCACACGGCGATCATCCACTCGCACGATGTCAATCACATGACTGCCATGGGACGTGCGCTCGACACGACGCTGTTCATCAAAAACGGCCCCTGCATGGCCGGACTGGGCTTGGGCGGCGAGGGGTATTTGAGTTTTTCCATCGCCACACCGACCGGCGAGGGAGTGACCAATCCGCGCACGTTCACCCGCGTGCGCCGCTGTGTAATGGTCGACAATTTGAGGATTTATTGAGTATGCGTTTGGCACGAGTCGAGGGCAACGTGGTTGCCACCCGCAAGCACCCCAGCCTGGAGGGCTGGCGGCTCGTTGTGTGTCAGCCGATCAATCTCGAGGGCGAGGACGACGGTACGCCCATCGTTGCCATTGATCCACACGGGGCCGGCATGCACCAGCGCGTGGTTGTCTCGTCCGATGGTTTGGCCGCGCGGCGCGCCGTCGGGGACAATCGGAGCCCGGTGCGCATGATGATCAGCGGCATCATCGACGAAACGGAGGAGGCTGCCGCATGAGGCTGGGGAAGGTCATCGGTCGTGTCACGTTGAGCCAGTCGATTCCGGCATTTGAGGGCGGTCGCTGGCTGGTGGTAAACCCGTACACCCGCGATCGGTTCCAGAGTGGCGACACGCCGCCGAGCGGCATGAGCGCCGAACCAAGCCTGGTCATTTTCGACGCACTAGGTGGGGACGTTGGCCAAACGGTCGGTTTTATCGAGGGTCGCGAAGCCGCTGCACCGTTCCCTGAGCCAACGCCGGTTGACGCGATCAACGCCGCACTCGTGGACACTGTTTATCACGCACCCAGAAAATAATTTCACCTAATGAAAAAAGTTTACAGCGTTAAGGACATCGACGAACTACACCGGGGCGGAGGCTTGGGAAACATCCCTTCCGACGCCATCCTGACGCCGTCGGCACGGGACAGGATGAACGAACTGGGCGAGGTCAAGGCCAAGCGCAACGGCGGTCCGGCCAAGGGCGGGAACGACGACGGCGGCATCGACCAATCGGTCCGGGCCAACAGTCCGAAGGCCGATCTTGAGCGCCTGTTCAACTGCCGCGCGGTTCATGAGTTGAAGGAACAGATCTGCGAGATTGGCCGCCGGCTCTGGCAGCGCGCCTACGTGGACGGCAACGGCGGCAACCTCTCCATCCGTCTCACCGAGGACGTCGTGCTCTGCACGCCGACGCTGGTGTCCAAGGGCTTCATGAAGCCGGAGGACCTCTGCCTCGTGGACCTTGACGGCAACCAGTTGGCTGGTGCCAAAAAGCGCACCAGCGAGATTCTCATGCATCTGCAGATCATGAAGGCACAGCCCAAGGCCCGTGCCGTGTCGCACGCGCACCCGCCGTACGCCACCGGCTTTGCCGTGGCCGGTGTCACGCCGCCTACCTGCATGATTCCGGAGATCGAGGTGATGATCGGCCGCGTGCCGATTGCCGGTTACGAGACTCCGGGCACGATGGAGATGGGCCGCAAAGTCGCCGAGCTCGTGGACGAGCACAACACGGTGTTGATGGAAAACCACGGCGTCGTCTCTTGGAGTCACAGCATCGAGGATGCCTACTTCAAGATGGAGATTGTCGAGGCGTATTGCCGCACCGTTCTTGTGACCGCGCAATTGGGAGTGCAACCAAAACAGTTTTCGCCGAAGCACCTGCAGGACCTGCTCAACATTAAGAAGACGCTCGGTGTGCCAGATCCGCGCTTCGGACTCAAGGAGTGTGAACTGTGCGACAACGACGAGTGGCGTCCCGGAGTCAGTTGCGCCGTGCCGCCATCCGGTGACAGCGCCGACGGCACGCCGACTGATCCGCAGGCGGAGACGGTCGTGCAGGCGGTTACTGCCGAGATCATGAATCGCCTCAAGGGCTGAGTCGTTGCGCTTGGCCAAGCGGCCCCGGAATGAAATCGCTCGATGCCAAGCTCGCCGACATCCGGGCCAATCCCGGATCGAGCAGGGCGTTTATTATCGCCGATGCCAAGGATGCGGACATGGCGTTTGGCGTCCGTGCGCTTGGCCATCGCCGCTATCTCTCGGCTAGGGGCGCGCGCCCGGCTCGGTTCTCGCCGGAAGTCTGGACGCGCGATGAGTTCGGCTATCGCAACCTGCCCGAGTTTCTCGACATCATCCGCGAAGTCGTTGGCCAGGGACTGATCGATATCATGCTCATGTCGGCGCATGTCAACGAGCAGTTGACGATCAAGGAAGGCCTATTTCGAGATTCGCCCATCACGCCCGCCGCCCGTGCCAACGACGCCACCGATGTCTGGGCGGCGCGCCACGGCAACTACCTCAGCCACGGCGCGCAGCCGTTTCGCTCGGCGAGCATCGACCACATCCAGTGCGGCAAACTGGACTGCGACCGCGACGGCAGCGAGTTCCCCGGGGCCAACCTTGGACTCTACTCCGTCACTTACCTCAACGACCTCGAGCAGGACAAGCGCACACTCGAGGCGTTCCACGCTTTCCGCGAGGAGGCCGAGCGCAAGCGGTTTCGCTACTTCCTCGAGGTGTTCGATCCCAACGTGGACAGCGGCATCCCGCCGGAGAAGCTGGGCGAGTTCATCAACGACCAGATCCTGCGAACCCTCGCCGGGATCACCGAGGCCGGCCGGCCGGACTTCCTGAAAATTGTCTACCATGGGCCGCGTTACATGGAGGAGATTTGCCAGTACGATCCCAACCTCGTAGTCGGCGTGCTCGGCGGCAGCGCCGGGACGACCTACGACGCCTTCCGCCTGCTGCACGATGCCAAGAAACATGGCGCGCGCGTGGCGCTGTTTGGTCGCAAGATCAACAACGCCGAGCACCAGTTGGCGTTCATTGAGTTTCTGCGGTTGATCGCCGAGGACACGATCACTCCCGAGGAGGCGGTGCACGCCTACCACGGCGTGTTGCAGGGGAAGGGGATCACGCCGAACCGGCCGTTGGAGAAGGACCTCGAGTTGACCGAGCAGTCGATGCGCTACGGCGACACCGGCGACAGGCCAAGCGTGGCCATCCGCAACAACCCCTTGGCCAAGCGCAAGCCGGAGCCGCTGCCCCCAAGCGCCGCCTGGCCGACCAAGCCCGGTGGCGCGCCTGACTTCGCGTCGATGTCCGCCGGCCAGCGCCTGGCCTACCACACCGCCCGCCTCAGGCGGTGACCGCGCTTGGCCAAGCGACAAAAAAAGGGCGGTCTCACAACCGCCCTTCGAAAGATATCAAATGCTGATTATTCTTTTTGTTCCTCGATGCTGACCGGCTTGTAACCACCGATGCTCTTGAAGTAAACCATGAGCAGTAGGTAGATCACTGCCATAACCGCCGGGATGAATGAGTCAGCTTTGAGTGTTCTCCGATCGCCCTCGATGGATGCAGCATGCACCGCCTTCTCATCATCAGTCGGTGTTTCTTTCTTCCCGATGGCATCGAGCTTCTTGGGATCCAGACCGTTTACTTCACTCAGGAAAAGCCACTTGCTCGGAGTCTCGCTCTTGTACTCTGCGTAGAGCGCAGGGTTGGTCTCGTTCAATGCCTCACCGGAGAAGCGATCTTTGGCATAACCCAATCCCGGGGAACCCAGTAGGCCCGATGACATCATCCCGATGCCACCCATAATGCTGATGGCGATTGCACCGGAACGTGGGAATCGGTCGGATGCAACAGCGAGCATGGTTGGCCAAAAGAATGTCTTGCCGAAGCCGTAAATGGTTAGGGCGATAATGGCTCCTGTAAAGGCAGTAGCTCCACTGACCAAGTTTAGCCCAATACAGGCCATCGTGGCGCAGATGAACAGCAGCATGATGGGTTTGATCTTGAGGGTTTTCTCCATCCAATTTGCGCAGAAACGAAGGCCGAACATGCATGCTGACGTCCAGACAAACAAGATTTTGCCCTGCTCGGAACTCAGCATGTTGCCGGTGATGTTTTGGATCCAGCCATCCGTGCCCAACTCGACGGCACCCACGAGTGCGTGAGTTATAAACAGGACAAAAATCAACCAGTGGCCGACTGAGAACCCGGTGATGACCGCGATCGCAACCAGAAGGACAGTGCCGATTAGCCAGCCAACCAGAGAGTAGTCAGCCGGCAGGATGCTTTGGAAAAATAGAACCAACAAGTAGCACACCACAAGTCCGCCGAGTATGCCGACCTCTTTGAACATATCACCCAAGCTCAGCCCTTTTTGTGCGGCTTCTGATTTTGGGTATTTTTGCCCAAAGAACATCATCCCGTAAAGAACGGTGGGAACGAGATAGAGTGCCAACTGGTATTGCCACTTCCACTCAAACTTATCATCCAACACCCAGCCAATGATGCCGCCCAAAACCAAGCCGGCTGGCCATGAGGCATGAAGGATATTGAGGTAGTGATTCCGGTTATGCGGGAAGAGCGTGGCAACCAGCGGGTTAGCCACCGCCTCCAGCGTCCCGTTTGCAAAGGCAAAGATGAACATGCCCCAAGCGAGACTTAAGTACGCTGAATCTCCCGCTGCCGTAAACGTGACCACGGCGGATAGGAAGTGGAGAATGAACGCAGCAAAAACCAGTTTTCCGTAGCCAACTTTGTCGACGATGACACCGCCGATGATGATCCCGAAACAGAAACCGGAGAAGCCCATGCCGCCGATTGCCCCGAGTTGAGTTGCCGTGAAGCCGTATTCGGCTCCCCAATTGTCGAAGATCCCACCACGAATGGCGAAGCCTACACCGGCTGCCAGAATGGCCATAAAACCGGCCCAAAGGAGCCGCTTGGCATTCACCTCACTTATACTGTTTTCATTGCTCATATTTATTATTTTTGTGTGTCTAGGAAAAATTTACAGGGTGAAAGTGGGGAGATCGATCCGGTTGCCGCCCTGTTCGGCGCTTTGATGGGCGCAGATTCCGACACAAGTCCAGTTGGCGGCGGTCTTGGCGTTGGGCCACGGATCACGATCTTCGACGAGGGCGCTGAAAAATTCGTTGACCATGTGCGGGTGGCTGCCGCCGTGGCCGCCGCCCTGCACGAAGGAGAGGTGATCGGCGTCCTCGATGCTCTGCGTGAATTTCTGGATCGGCTCCGGCAGGAGATGCGCGAAGTCCGGCACCTCCACACGCTCGGGAATTTCCGCCTCCGGCCGCTTGGCCACGTGCAGGATGTGCGGGTCGTTCTCGGTAAGGGTCCATTCAAAACTTTTCTTGGTGCCGTACACGTCGATGCTTTCGCGGTATTGGCGGGCGACATCGTAGAGGAAGCGCCAGATGTGCGCGGAGAGGTCGCTGTTCTGAATCTTGATGTGGCAGCTTTCCACGGCGAACTGGTTGCCGCTTTTTTGCGCGATATCGTCCCGCACGGTGCCGCTGCCAAAACAGCTGACGTACTCGGCCAGTCCATCCACCATGCCGAGGCAGGGGCTCACCACGTGGGTGGCGTAGTGCATGGGGATCATCTCCTCCCAGTAACTTGGCCAGCCATCCATGTCCTGCGGATGGCTCGCCGCGAGGTATTGCAATTTACCGAGTTCACCCTTGTCGTACAACTCCTTGATGAAGAGAAATTCGCGGCTGTAAACGACCGTCTCGGCCATCATGTACTTGAGGCCGGTTTCGTCGACGGCTTGGCACAGTTCCTCGCATTCCTCGATGGTGGTGGCCATTGGCACGGTACACATCACGTGTTTGCCGGCGCGCAGGGCCTTGAGGGATTGCGGGGCGTGGTCGGGGATGGGGGAGTTGATGTGAACTGCGTCGATCTCCGGATCCTTTAGCAGTTCGTCGTAGTCGGTGTAGCGTTTCCCGATGCCGAACTGGTCGGCGACGGCGTTCATTTCCGCCTCATTGCGGCGGCATACCGCCACGAGATTGGCGTTTGGATGCGCCTGATGGATGGGGATGAACTCGGCCCCAAACCCGAGGCCAACGATGGCGATGTTAAATGACGGGTCGCTCATTCAGTGTATGTCTGGTCACACACGCTGCGCTGCAGATGGCGGGTTGCATCCATCAGGTCGCGGGGATGCAACCCCGCAAACCCCCGCCTGTCAACGCCTTTTCAGCATAAAATAAGGCCAGTTTGGGAGTGTCGAGATGCAAAAAAACACACCCAATCCCGGGGTGTGCTCCATGCGCTTGGCCAAGCGGCGGGGTTACTCGTCCTTAAAAAACTGCTCGAGGATGCCGTCGATCCGCTTGCCGGTCTCGCTCTCGGGAGCGAGCTTCTGTGCCTCGAGCAGCAACTCCTTGGCCTTGGCTTTGTCGGTCTGGAAAAGAATCGCGCTCTTCGAAAAGACAGCTTCCTGTAGGGCCTCGCCGGTGGGCTCCTTCTCCGCGATCAGCTTGTCGATGGCGGCGAGGGTTTCTTCCGGTTTGTCGCGACTGCCGCGCGTAGCGGCTTCGAGTTCGGCCTTGAAGCCCACGCTGTTTTTCAATCCCTCGAACTTGGCCTTGAGGCCGGCCTTGTTGTCAGCATCCAACTCGATGATCTGCGACACCACGTCGCCGTAAGTCTTGAGCGCCATCTCGTCGTTCACAAGCGACAGCCCATCGGCGAGCAGCTTGGCCTTTTCCGCGCCGGACGCTTTCTCCGCCTTGGCGAACGCCGCATCGCGCTTGGCCAAGGTGGCGATTTGTTCTTTCAGGTTGGCCACGTACTTGTCCGCAGGATCGCCGCTGTAACCGACCGTTTCGTAATACGGGCGGCCCTTGGCGTCGGCGAGGAAGATGGTGGGCACCCCCTTGACGCCGTACTTGGCGCTGAGCACCTTGTACTGCTCGATCTCTTCCGGTGTCTGCTTGGACTTGTCGCGCGGGCTGTCGAGTTTGAGGAGGACGAAGCTCTTGGGCATCTCCGTTTTGAAGACATCCTTAATCAGCACGTTCTTGTGCAGTGCCTTGCAGGGTGGGCACCAGTCGGAGCCGGTGAACTCCATGAGGATGCTTTTACCCTCCTTGGCGGCCTGGGCCTTGGCTTTTTCAAAATCCACCACCCAGCCCTCATCGGCTTGTGCGGTGGGCAGGGAGAGGATTGCAGCGGTTCCAACCGCCAAAAGGACGTTCCGTGTTGTGTGTTGTAGTGACTTCACTGGTCGGCCTTGCTACGCCTGCAACGGGGCTTTGGCAACGGTATTCCGACAAAAAAAACCAAGTTTTTCCGCCCGGTTGAATTTCCGCGCCGGTTTTGGCATCTTTTCACTAATGGGCGACGACAAGAAAAAGGCAGATCCGAAACGGAAGGATGTTAAGAAGCGGCCCAAGCGCATGGCGTCCGCCAACAAAGCGGACAAAACTGAGCTCTACGGGGAGTCGATGGAGATGCTCGGCGAGGATCTGGCCGAGAGCAACGCCAAGCTCGGCGGCGAAGCCAAGAACGATGAGTTGGGCCAGGCT
>Ga0187827_10004107_pt1 | contig 18101 bp, 20 predicted proteins | sample ETNtaG_39_FD_167969 | JGI IMG/M metagenome (GOLD analysis project Ga0187827, IMG submission 167969) | Marine microbial and viral communities from oxygen minimum zone, Eastern Pacific Ocean - ETNP2014_SV_150_PacBio MetaG (Illumina Assembly) | ecosystem: Environmental > Aquatic > Marine > Hypoxic... | reverse complement strand
GAAGAGTCGAACATCATTCTACAGGGAATTTTGGATGACCTGAAGGAATCTACCCTGCTCTTTCCAAAACATACAGAATCAGATTTTTATTCCGGATGGGCCTATATGGAGTCCGGGAAAAGGGGGGAAGCCCTCCCCTACTTAAAACGCTTCCTGGCTCTTGTTCCCGATGGAGCGTTGGCAGATGAGGCCAGGGACTTGATAGGCGGGGAATCCTCACCTGAGACAGCCGAAAAACCTGCTGATCCTAACAGCGGTTTTTCCAAAGACCTGGATACTCCTGAAGATATGGCCCTTGTTCCCAGCGGATTCTTCGTCATGGGCTCCAACGATCATGGTCAAGACGAAACCCCAGAGCATAAAACATATATGGATTCCTACTTCATCGACCGTTATGAAGTTTCCGCCAGCAATTTCGCTACTTTTTTAAACGAGGTGAAGAATGTGAATGGATACTACCTCGACAACAAATACGGAACTCTATTCTACGATGGCAAATTCAATCCCAGAAAAGGATTCGAAAATCATCCCATCAACAACGTCAAGTGGAAGGGTGCCGCTGAGTATTGCAAATGGAAAGGAAAACGCCTGCCCACTGAAGCGGAATGGGAAAAGGCCGCACGCGGTACGGATGGGCGCATATATCCATGGGGTAACAAACCACCCGCACACGACATCGCCCGGTACCATCAGGAATGGACCAAAGAAATCGCGCACCATGTGATGGTTCCCGTTAACATTTTTCAGGAAGGCGCAAGTCCATACGGGGTATACAACATGGCGGGAAACGTCAAAGAATGGGTGGACGACTGGTTCGATCGAGAGTATTATGATGATCCAGCCAATCACATAAATCCCAAAGGTCAGATCGGGGGAGAATTTAAGGTGTTGAAGGGTGGATCGTGGCGGGACCTCAAGGGATTTATATATTCCTCGTTCCGCAACAGCAACTACCCTGGATCACGATTGGATGACTATGGTTTCCGTTGCGCGAAAACTATCGGAGCCAAGGGCGAAACAAAACAATTAACCAAACGGCCACACCTGGAAATGCCGCATCATATGCAGGCAAGCTATCAAACCGTTGGTAAATAATAAAATTTTAGAAAAAGAGTTTTAAAATGATAGGCGCTATTGAAATACTGATCATCGCTGTAATATTCGGAGTCATTTATGGTCGCGATGCCATTGACCGCACCTGGAAGAAAAACCCGAATGAAGGAGTCGCTGAAAGTTTTGCCGAAGACGTTAAAGAGTATTATCACGAAGACCCCAAACGCCTTTTTAAACTACTTGCTCTTTTACTAAGCGTCCTCACATTCATCGGCACATCCATCTACTGGGTGGTCACCAATTATGACATAGCAAAAATAATCGGCCTCACTCAGTAATTGAATCCATTCTCACGCACGTGAATACTGGGCTCGCCACCTTTAAGCATTTTCCCTCCGACAACTTCGCCAAAATAGACAACGTGGTCCCCTGAAACAACCGCGTCAGCCAACCTGCATTCGAGATAAGCCACCGCATCGGACAAAATGCGTATTCCTTCAATCCCTTTGCGGGTTTTGAGTCCGTCAAAAACCGATCCCTCATGAAACTTAAAAAAGTGTTTCATAAGTTCATTCGTTTCTTTCCCAAGAACATTGACAATAAATGACTGAGAAGCTTCTATCAACAAACGGGCACTTCTCATTTGTGCCAAAGCAATAGTTACCTCAGGAGGTTCAAACGAACTCTGATTTACCCAACTGGCAAGAACTGCATCTTCCTGATCCTCATATTTTGCGGTTACGATGAAAAGTCCGCTCGGAATACGCCCCAGAGCTTTACCGACTTCTTTTTTATTTTTCATTTTGAACTCCAATGGAAATGCTTAAAAGTCATCTTTTTTTATTTTATAAATATCCGGGGAATCCGGGTTTTCAATGCATGACAACCGAAGGTTAATATTTTGATTGGCAGGCTCTCCTTCTTTAGCTGGCGGGTTAACGAGTAACAGGACTACCATTCTACCGCTACCATCTATCCCACGAAATACAGGAACAGATCCACCGGGCAACTTTGAGTTAACTGCCAAGCCATCCTTCTGAAACCCCTAACTCAAAAAATGTTTGCGTAGTTGGTTAGCAGTATCAATCACTCTTTGGGGATTGGGTTGATTTTCCGCCACCTTTCCCCAAAGCACATTGACCTGAATAAGCCGCTTGGAATTAAATCAAAAAAAATAAAACAGGTTTACCTTGCCGCTATTAGGCAACAAATCATTCACTAGGATATTAAAACTTACCGTTTTCTCAGTGGGATGAAGGCGACGCTGTATTTTGCTCTTGGGAATTTTAAAATCATTAAAGATCGGCTTCAAAGCTGCCTTCTCTGTCATTCCAAACCGCGCAGACCTGAACCTGTCAACCACAGCCTCGTTACTCCCTTTAGATTCAGAAGAAGGGGTCCTGGCCTGAGCCTCTTTTTGAAACATGACCAGAAACATCAATGCACACAACCATAACTAATGAAGCATTTTTTTTCATATCAGCACCAAACATTTTTACAGGCCTGCAATTTTAATATACCAAAAACCAAGTTGATCAGGAGCGGCGAATTTCAGTTTGTCCGCCCATGAAAGGCACAAGTACCTCAGGAATTCGGATCGAACCATCCGGTTGATAGCCATGCTCAACAACTGCGGCCCATACCCTTGGCGCGGCCAATCCCGAGCCATTGAGCGAATGCAGTAATTCAGGTTTATCCTTTTCACTGCGGCGAAACCTGCTGTTCCCTCGTCTCGTTTGAAAATCGGAAAAAATTCCAATCGAAGAAACTTCCAGCCAGGATTTTGTTCCGGGAGAATACACCTCCAGATCATGGACCCGGGTTGAAGAAAAAGTGACATCGCCGCCACAAAGGTCCAATACCCGATAAGGAAGTCCCAACAACTTTAGAGGACGCTCGGCATCGCTAATCAGCAATTCATATTCATCCTTCACCGTTTCCGGAGTACACAAGCGAACAAGTTCCACCTTGTGGAACTCGTGGAGCCTCTGCATCCCCCGTGTTTCCTTACCCGCCGAACCTGCCTCGCGGCGAAAACAAACGGTGTAGGCCATGTAACGTTTTGGAAGCTCTTCAATAGAAAGGATTTCACCCGCGTGCAAATTAGTCAGAGGAACTTCACCTGTTGGAATAGCCCATAGATCGTCATCGCGAAATCGATAAGCATCGTCTGCAAATTTCGGAAGCGTACCGGTACCCATCATCATTTCAGGCCGAACAAAATGGGGCGGAATAATTTCTTCATTGCGGTCACCGTTTATAGAAAGGGCAAACTGAATGAGAGCGCGGTGAAGACGTGCTCCATCGCCGCGCAAAAGGGCAAACATAGAACCGCTCAATTTAGCCGCACGCTCGGCGTCTAAAACCCCCAACTCCTCCCCGATCTCCCAGTGAGGCTTATATTCCTTCCCCTCGTAATCCGATTCGTTATACCCTTCCATCCGAACTACAACATTACAATCTTCAGTGAATCCGTCAGGGCAATCATCATCGGGTAAATTCGGGACTCGTAACAACAATTGCAATCTTTTGTCATCGACTTCCTTATATTCTTTTTCTTTAGCCTCCAGCTTCTTTTTCAGTTCGGGAACAGATGCTTTCAGTTCTTCGGCTTCATCTTTTTTCCCTTGCTGGTAAAGGACACCGACTTGCTTTGACTTTTCATTGACCTCAGCGCGAAGTCCGTCTACTTCACCCACTAAAGTTTTACGATCAAGGACCGCTTGGCGGATTTCCTCAATCTGCTCAACGGGAACTCTTTTTCGAGTCAAACGTCGTTTGGTTTCTTCGTAATCGTTAATGAACAAATTCTGATCCAACATGGGCGTCTTATATAAAAGTATTAATGAGATGGTTTATGACTGAGGAAGGAGCCACACAGTAAACTCCGATCTGACCGGAGGCAGTGTACACCATTTAAAGGTCGGGGGGGAATATCACTTTTACATAAGTATTGCAATTGGCTCATTTCCAGCAACCCGCTATAGGTCCACGGCATTTGGGGCAAGCACCTGCTTGAAGATAATTTTTCAGCACGCGGAATCCGACACGCTCAATTAAAACCTCATTACATTCCGGGCAATAAGTATTCTCCGCATTCTCAGCCTGTCCAGGTATATTTCCTGAGTAAACAAATTTAAGCCCGGCTTGTTTACCTTTCTCACGAGCTTTCAGCAAAGTCGGCACAGGTGTCCGCCCCCCGCCCTGCATTTTATAATCAGGATGGAACGCCGTCACATGCCAGGGGATGTCTGTTGAAATGGATGCAATGAATTGGGCGATTTCAGCAAACTCTAAATCAGAATCGTTATAGCCGGGAACCACAAGAGTTACTATTTCCGTCCACATACCCGCTAAATAAACACGGCGGATAGTGTCCAGTACCGCAGACAAATTTCCTCCCAGCCTTCGATAGTTTTTTTCGGAAAAAGTTTTCAGGTCGATCTTGTAAAAATCTACCCACGGCGAGAGATATTCAATCACCTCGGGCGTACCGTGACCATTAGATACAAAAGCCGTGCGCAACCCTCTTTGACGTGCTTCTTTGAAAACTTCTACTGCCCACTCGCTCGTTATTAGAGGTTCATTATACGTCGAGACAACTGTTTTCGACCCATTCCTCTTCGCGACATCACAAACCTCAGAGGCGGTCATGTGGGTCGACTCTACAGTCGCCCGACCATCCCTCAGAGTCTGCGAAGTGAACCAGTTCTGGCAGTAGGCGCAATGAAAATCACACCCCAACATGCCAAAACTCATAGCGAGGCTTCCTGGTAAGGCGTGGAAAAATGGTTTTTTTTCGATGGGATCGTTGTGAATGCCAGCAACGTAATTAAGCGGGACCCGGAGGGTGCCTTCGCTGTTATAGCGAACTTTGCAAACTCCCCGTTGGCCGGGTTTTAGTTTACATAAGTGACCGCATGCGGTGCAGATAAGAGATTCGCCTTCAAGCGTCCTGACCAGTTCGCCTGGCTGAGTGTGATCGTCAATCAGATGTTTGAGAGGGGTGGTGCTCATAAGAATTCACCCTGTCACTCGGTACTAATACCTTCTGTCTTTTTGTCGAGAGCACCTACCAGCGTATGCCACGCGAGGCTGGCACATTTCGTGCGCGATGGATACTCTCTTATCCCTTGAAACAAAGTGAGCTTGCCTAGGTGGTGATCTTGTTTTTCCGGGTCGAATTCGCCCAGAACCATTTTATGAAATTCATTGAAAACCACACGGCATTCGTCAATTTTCTTCCCTTTAAGATGATGAGTCATGAGGGAAGTACTGGCTTTCGATATGGCACACCCAGAACCGGTGAAACTGACATCCTCAACTACCCCTTCATCTTCATCTACTTTGAGATAAACTGTGATGTCATCGCCACACAACGGATTGATCCCATGGCAACTGTGCGTAGCGTTTTCCATTTCATGAAAATTACGCGGTTTGCGATTATGATCCAGAATCACCTGCTGATACAACTCATTGTCGTAAGACATACCTGTAAAATCCTTTCATTAAGCCAGAGCTACTTACTAATATTCCAGAATCAAGTTTCGATTATTCACAATATCATAAAAAGGGGTTGTAAGCGGCCTCTATCACGCGCTCAATGGTGAGAGTCTGCTTTTTGACTATAGCAATCTGCCCCCACGGCGAGTGATTATGAAAAAAACTTGATGATTTTTTTCAGGCTTTCGGCCAGTGCGTCGAGTTCTTCGTATTTATTGTAGAACGCCATCGATGCCCGCGCCGTGGCTGGCACGCCGAAACGAATCATTGTGGGCTGGGCGCAGTGGTGTCCGCCCCTGAGGGCAATTCCATCCTGATCCAGCATGGTGATGATATCGTGAGGGTGTGCGGACTCCAGGTAAATTGACAGTAGAGCCGCCTTTTCCTTAGCGTTGCCGATGATGCGGAGTCCATCTATATCACTGAGCAAACGGGTTCCATAATCTAGCAAACTCTTCTCATACTCAAAAATCTTATCCATCCCAATCCCGTTGATGTAGTCGATGGCCGCGCCAAGCCCAATCACCTGACTGATAGGCGGAGTGCCCGCTTCGAACCGTGCAGGAGGTTTGGCATAGGTTGTTTTTTCCAATGTGACTTGCATGATCATATCGCCACCGGTGACATAAGGCGGCATCGCTTCCATCACTTCCATTTTGCCGAACATCCCGCCGATCCCGCTGGGTGCGTACATCTTGTGTCCTGAAAATGTATAGAAGTCGCAGTCTATATCCTTAACGTCGACTTTCATGTGCGGAGTGCTTTGCGCTCCATCAATGAGAACTTTCGCTCCTGCCGCATGAGCCTTGCGCGTGATTTCTTTTATCGGATTGATAGTACCCAACGCGTTGGAAACATGATTCACCGCTACGATGCGTGTCTTGTCGGTCAATAACTTGTCATACTCTTCCATGATGAGTTCGCCGTTATCTGCAACAGGAATGACTTTGAGTGTCGCTCCCTTCTCTTCACAAAGAACCTGCCAGGGCACGGTGTTGGCATGATGCTCAATATTGGAGATGATGACCTCGTCCCCTGTATTGACAAACTTGCGTCCGAAACTGTGGGCCACGAGATTGATCGCCTGAGTGGTGCCGCTGGTAAAAACAATTTCATGACATGTCGGAGCGCCTAGAAAGTCTGCGACTTTCTGTCGGGCTTCTTCATAAAGCCGGGTCGAATTCTCACACAAGCGGTAAGAGCCGCGGCGCACCGTTCCATATTCTTCTGAGTCAAATTGACTCACCCGGTTGATCACCTGCCAAGGCTTCTGAGTCGTCGCCCCATTGTCCAGATAAATGAGCGGTTTCCCGCCTATCTCTTTTGACAGGACAGGAAAGTCGGCGCGGATTTTATCAACATCTATGCAAGGGTTTTCTGTAGAAACCGTATTGGCATCACCCATTAGTTCGCTTCCAGTTTTTTAAGTAAAGTTTGATTGAGTTCTTCCACAACAGGCGCGAATGGAATTTCCTGGATAATGCTTCTGGCAAAACTCTGAGTGAGGATTTCCTTCGCCACATCCTCTGACAATCCTCTTGTCCTCAGGTAGAAAAGCTGGCCTTCATCCAGTTGCCCAACAGTTGCGCCATGCGCGCATTTCACATCATCCGCAAAAATCATCAAGTTGGGCTTGCAATCCGCATGGCCTTCATCGGAAAGCATGAGGTTGTTGATAAGCTGGTCAGAGCTTGTCAACTGCGCCCCTTTATTGACCACTACAGTCCCGTCAAAACTCGCACGCGCGCGGTGGTTTATAATATTTTTAAAACACTGGTGGCTGGTACAATTTTCCACTTCGTGGTGAACACGAATGAATTGGTGCGATTGCTCATCATCAACCAACACACTCACCCCGTTGAGCACCAACTCTGCCCCCGGCTCACTCAACCATCCTTCATTATGATGGCGAACCAGCCGCGCTCCGTTGGTTGCCTGATAACCCAGATACCGGCTGTCGCGTTTTAAACGAACCCTGTTTTTTGAAAAATGCCAGGCATCTGTCGAATCTGCCTGAACCTGAATATGGGTTAAGGTGGCGTTCTCTTCCACAACCATATCCTGAACCGAGTTGACGAAATAGTTATCCCCCTCGCCAACATATTTCACAATTAACTTTAATTCCGATAGAGGCTCCAGGTGAACATAGACTCTGGGAACCGTCATCACAGGACCGCTTTTTCCGCCGGTCGAAACATTAAGGATCTGCAATGGAGCTTCAATCTGGTTATCTCTGCCGACTCGGATCATAATACCCTGTGTCATGAAGGCACTGTTGATCGAGGCAAACACATCGTTTTCCGACTCAATGCTTTCCTGCAATAAGCTTTTGACCGACTTATCTTTTATCGCTTCCGCCAGCGACCCTACCATGACAGCCGTGCCCAGTGCAGTGGCATCGGATAATTCAGGGCGCAAAACTCCATCCACAAGCGTCAAGTGGCTTCGCTCGCAACCAGCATAGACATGTTGCTCAACAAACTCCCGCTGAATAGAACTTTCTTTTTTCAGGGAAAACGGTGCACTCGCAAGACCCTTCGTGTTGACGAAGGTATACATCTCATGCTTACGGTGAGGAAATTTCAACTTTGCAAACTGGCCAAGGGCCTTCCTATTAAGTGCCAGGAAGTCCGGGCTGGGTTGGTTCGTTTCAATAAATTTTTTATGGAGATCAAGGACGGCTGATTCGGCGCCGTTACTGGATTCCGCAATTGTGCTCGACATGAAATCTCCTCAATTCGTCGTGGTCAACCAGTCGTAACCCTGCGCTTCCAACTCATGCGCGAGTTCCTTGCCACCGGATTTAATGATTTTGCCATGACTGAGCACGTGAACAAAATCGGGCTTAATGTAATCGAGCAGTCGCTGATAGTGAGTGATTAGAATCAGAGCATTGTTCTCATTATTAAGTTTATTGACTCCATTAGCGACCACGCGCAAGGCATCGATATCCAACCCGGAATCGGTTTCATCAAGAACAGACAACGCAGGTTTTAAGATGGCCATTTGAAGAATTTCATTTTTCTTCTTTTCACCACCAGAGAATCCGTCGTTACAGTTTCGTTCTTTATATTTATTTTCCATTCCGAGCAGGTCCATCTTCTCTTGAAGAATGTCATCGAAGTCCAGTGGATCCAATTCATCTTTTCCCTCATTAACCAACCGGGCATTGTAAGCCATGCGCAGGAACTCTGCGTTGTTCACACCAGGAATTTCGACCGGATACTGAAACCCCATGAACACACCGGCCAGAGAACGGTCTTCGGCACTCAAGTCGAGAAGATTTTTACCTTCATATATAACTTCGCCGGAAAACACTTCATATGAAGGATGACCCGACAGAATTTTAGCCAGAGTGCTTTTCCCCGAACCGTTGGGTCCCATAATGGCATGGGTCTCCCCCTTGTTTATAGAAAGGGAAATTCCCTTCAGGATTTCAGTTCCTTCGAATCCAGCATGCAAATCTTTTATTTCTAACATTAAATAAATTCCTAATTTATAAAGTGTGCTTCGATATACCCATCAGGGGCACAAAAAAAACAGATTCTTTACCGCTTATCGCGGCACAAGCACTCCGTTCAGAATGACAAAGCCAACTATCCGGTCATCCTGAGCAAAGCGAAGGATCTCGGTATTGGGTCTCAATCAACCGACGCTGTTTTCCAGTTTCAGAGTGAGGAGTTTTTGCGCTTCCACTGCGAATTCCATAGGAAGCTGTTTAAAGACATCCTTACAGAATCCATTAATGATAGTGGCGATTGCATTTTCCCGCGAGATGCCTCGTTGTTCAAAATAGAACAACTGCTCCTCGCTGATCTTGGAAGTGGATGCTTCGTGTTCTATCTGTAGAGAACTGTTTCCCGTTTCTATGTATGGAAATGTGTGGGCGCTGGATTGATCCCCGACCAGCATACTGTCACACTGTGTATAGTTTCTTGCGTTGGTCGCGCTTTTACCCACCCTGACCAGACCACGATAGCTGTTGCTCGAATGGTCGGCTGAAATACCTTTTGAAATGATACTGGACCGCGTGTTTTTGCCGATATGCATCATTTTGGTTCCTGTATCCGCCTGCATATGTCCATTGGTCAGAGCGACAGAATAAAATTCGCCCACTGAACCGTCCCCTTGCAGGATACAACTTGGATATTTCCATGTGATGGCCGATCCTGTTTCCACTTGCGTCCATGAAATCTTTGATTTTTCGCCCTGGCATTTTCCGCGCTTGGTCACAAAATTATAGATTCCGCCCTTACCTGTTTCAGGATCGCCCGCGTACCAGTTCTGCACCGTACTATATTTGATTTCGGCGTTGTCCAGAGTTACCAGTTCGACCACAGCGGCATGCAACTGATTGGTATCGAACTGCGGTGCGGTGCAACCTTCAAGGTAAGAGACGTAACTGTTCTCTGCACAAATGATCAACGTGCGCTCGAACTGCCCAGTTTCCTCGGTATTAATTCTGAAATAAGTCGATATTTCCATCGGGGAAATGGTATCAGGCGGTATGTAAACAAACGATCCGTCTGTAAACACCGCGCTGTTCAACGCCGCATAAAAATTATCACCTACCGGCACGACGGTTCCCAGATACTCTTCGATCAGTTCAGGATAGTCATTCAGTGCCTCGGAGATGGGGCAGAAAATAATGCCCACTTCCATCAGTTTCTTTTTGTGCGTGGTCGCAACGCTGACACTATCGAACACCGCATCGACGGCAACGTTGGCCAGCTTTTTCTGTTCTTCCAGAGGGATTCCCAGTTTTTCGAAAGTGTTGAGGATTTCCGGGTCCACCTCGTCCAGACTGTCCAGTTTCTTTTTTTGTTTTGGCTCTGAATAATACGATATGTTCTGAAAATCAATCGGTGGATACTGAACATTCGGCCAGACAGGCTCCTTCATTGTCAGCCATTTCTCGTAGGCCTTGAGTCTGAAGTTAAGCATGAACTCTGGTTCTTTCTTCTTCTTAGAGATCGCTCGAACCACTTCTTCATTGAGACCCTTGGCAAAAGTATCGGACTCGACATCGGTAACGAATCCGTACTTGTATTCATTATCCAGAGCTTCAGAAACAGAGTTGTCTTTGGATTCCATGTATATGTTTTCTCTCTTCTGATAAAGGGGATTTGTAGTGTTGTTAAGATTGATCACTGGTTACTGAAAAAGCACTGTCGCCCTGAGCCCCGTCGAAGGGTGCATGCTTTACCGCTTAGCGCGGCACAAGCGACAAGCTCAGCACGACACCCAGTAAAACTCTCGGGAAACCTACATATTGGGAACAACTATCAGTTCATTATAAATATCTTTACGCAGGGCTTGCTCCATAAACGAAAGTGTGGATCCTAAAGAAGATCCACAACTGCCGCACGCACCCTGATACTGGATCATAATTTTTTCACCTTCAACAACATCGAGAACCTGAACGTTGCCGCCATCGGCCATCAATGCCGGGCGTACTTTTTCATCAAGCACCATGTTGATTTGCGTAATCTGGTCTTCCTTGCTCAACCCCAGCCAGGCCTGTTCGGCCATGGACAGTTCGGCAAAAGACGCGGCCTTCACATCATCCTTATTTATTGACGCGCTCGCTTCCGCCACAGCTTTAGCGGCAGGATATTCCTGCTGGACAATTTTCAATAGCTCTTCGACATTGGCAAACGCCTTCTGCTTCGATTCCGGAACAGCGGGAACCTCCGGCTCGTCCCTGAGAAAAGCCTCAACATCTTCCCCTTTCAACGAACAGGCCTCGTCCACTGTGAGCCCCTTGACCATAGAACAAAGTGTTTCGCCAATAGCGACCGAAACTTTCCCACCGTAGGCAAAAAATTTCGCGCTGTAAACACGGTCTTCAATCCCATCGACCAGCCAGTATGCCTTGGTGTCCTTGAATTTGGCTTCAACAAATGCCATGCCCTTATCCCCGGCATCGTCCATATCGTACGCACCTCGATACTTCGGCTGAGTAGCGGCCTCATCAAATTTTTTGGAAAATTTTTCTTCTACAACAGTCATTCCAGACATCCTCTACGTCATGCTATTTGGGTATTACACCCGACTTGGGAACTCGTCAAACAATTCCCTTTAGCCTTTAAAATTTGGAAAAACCTTTGTTTATTATAGGTTATCGCCAAGAGAAACTCAAATGATCCTGCCCTGAACCGGTCTCTGATTAGATGCTTGCAAGTCCTTAAAGTTCTTTATAATTAACAAATCCTGACATATCCCGCAGCTGACGCTGAGGTGCCGTATCCGTTACCGGACAGCGCATTATTTGAAGCCGGGGTAAGCAACAATTTAAACTAATCGTGTGCATAATCCAAACAAAAAGGATATAATTATTTCACTCAAAGCACGGATTTTATGGGAGGATTGCTGTTCCTCACAACGAATGGGGCCGTGTCCCTGAAAGCTACTGTTGGCAGGCTTATAGAAGATTATTTAAGGAGAGCGATGTGACGACTTCAACGGAAAATAACGAGCAGAAACTGGTCGATGGAATGGGTCGAACCATCGTGAATTTGCGGATTTCTGTCACCGATCGCTGTAATTTTCGTTGTACCTATTGCATGCCCGCAGACAACGTGGAATTCATGCCCCGTGACAATTTACTCACCTTCGAGGAAATTACCCGTGTTGCTCAAGTCGGGGCGAGCCAGGGAATCAAACGATTGCGGCTCACGGGAGGCGAGCCTCTCATGCGCAAGGACCTGCCGGTTCTCATCCGCATGCTGACTCAGGTCGAGGGAATTGAAGATGTCGCTATGACTACCAACGCTTTTTTCCTCAAAGACCACGCAAAAGCTCTGAAGGAAGCCGGACTCAAACGACTCAACATTAGTCTCGACGCACTGGATCCTGAAAAGTTTCTGCATGTTAACCGTCGGGACTGCCTTAAAGAAGTTTTGGAAGGAATCAAAACCTCAGCGGAAGAAGGGTTCAAATCAATCAAGATCAACGCCGTTGCGATGCGGAATTTCTCGGAATCGGAAATCATAGGGCTTATTGAAATGGGACGGTCTGACGGATTTGAAGTCCGTTTTATCGAGTTCATGCCTTTGGACTCTGACCAAACCTGGGAACGCGACAAGGTATTGTTTGGTCATGAAATTATTGATCTCATCAAGAAAAAACACGAATTGGTACCTGTCGAAAATTCCCTGGAAATTGGTCCCGCCAGCGAATACGATTTCGCCGATGGCAAAGGACGCATTGGCATCATTACAGCCGTGAGCAATCCGTTCTGCGACCATTGCAACCGCATCCGTATGACAGCTAACGGTAAACTGCGTACCTGCCTGTTCTCCACCGATGAAACAGACCTCAAGGCTCTGATCCGTGGCGGCGCGTCCGATGAAGACATCGTGAAAGCCATCCAAGACGCGGTACTCATTAAAGAACCCGGTCACAAGATCAACCTGGATGATTTCGAACGCCCGCAACGCGCCATGCATGCCATCGGCGGCTAGTTTCTTTTTCGCGTGATCGCAAACCACCCTATTCCTGCCTCTCTTTGTGTATATTCTGTTTAAACCCCGAAAACAAACTTCCTCACTCCATCTGTAACTCGTTAATATATTAAGCATTAAACACAAACTCAAATTTCAAATTCTATTATCTGGTGAAGGCTCGGGTTCCACTCATAATGTTTTGCGATTCGGATTGCTGATCTACCAAAACACTGCGATCATAAAAATATGAGGGATAGATTTTTATCTCCTTCATTTACACCTCCTCCGGAATCCGAGAACACCCCGACCTGTTCCCGGATTCTTTCTTTCCTCTTTTGCTTATGCTAACCTGCAAAACAATATTAAATTCCTTAAAATAATTTTGTAATTATGTTACTGGAAAAGAAACGTCTTGATCTGGAGTCGAGAATAGCTGAGTTGGGAAGCGCCTTGGTTGCATTTTCCGGGGGAGTGGATAGCACCCTTGTGCTGGCAGTCGCGAAAAAGGTTCTCGGCGACAAGGTTCTGGCTGTTACTGCAGAATCGGACAGCGTTCCTGAGAGAGAATTGCAAACCGCCCAACATCTGGCTGAAACACTGGGTGTCAAACACCGGATCATTCATACTGAAGAAATGTCTTCACCCGACTATCTGAAAAACCCGGCGAACCGATGCTATTACTGCAAATCGGAATTATATGGCAAACTTTCCAAAGTCGCCGCCGAACATAAATTGACCAGCATCCTTAACGGAATAAACCTGGACGACCTGGGTGACCACCGACCGGGAATCACCGCTGCAAATGAGGCCGGCATTATCAGTCCGCTAGCGGAACTCGGATTCAACAAGCAGGCCGTTCGCGATCTTGCGCGTGAAATGGACCTGCCCAACTGGGAAAAACCAGCGTTGGCCTGTCTTTCTTCGCGCATACCTTATGGTCAACCTGTCACCACTGAAAAGTTGTCGATGATCGAACAAGCCGAGGGGGCATTACTCGCGGAAGGATTCAGGCAAGTCCGGGTGCGTCACCATGGTGATATGGCACGCATCGAACTACCGCAGGAAGATATTCCTGGTCTGCTGAAAAACGGGCTGACAGAAAAAATTAACCTTCGATTGCGGGAAATAGGTTTTCAGTACGTCACAGTTGATCTGGAAGGTTACCGCTCAGGAAGTTTGAACGACGTGCTGGATTTGAACACGATTAAAAATGGAAAAGAGGTTGTTAACTGATGTGGCAAATCGAACTCAGACCAGAAATCAAAAAAGAACTTAAAGATCCAGACAAGTACGTCCAGGGGATGAGGTGGACCTATAACGGGCTAACCATCACCATGGTGGGTGTCGGGATGATGTTTATCCTCTACTTCGTCAAGCCGGAGCATGTTCTTCGCCCGTTCTGGATCCAAATACTTGGTCTGGTCGTTGCCGGTCGGGGCGAGTGGCTTAAATTCCGCTGGAAGTAATAACATTAATTAAATTTCTTTCAGATGTAGCTCACCCATTTATGGGCGGTTTTAAAAGCGCCCATAAATGGGTGAGCTACAAGACCAGCCAAGCTTTACTCACTTAGAAGACCTATCATTTTTGGCGGAATTTTTTCCGAGTGCTATGGAACGTCGCGTCGCGATTTCTACCGCGTTCATCAATGTCGTGCGCAGTCCACCTTCCTCCAGAGTATGCAGTCCGGAAATCGTTGTCCCGCCGGGAGATGTCACCATGTCCTTGAGTTCACCCGGGTGCTTTCCACTTTCCCGTGCAAGCTTGGCCGACCCCAGAACGGTCTGAATCGTAAGGATGTTGGAAACTTCCCGCGATAGCCCTACCTTCACGCCCGCATCAGACAGAGCTTCGATGATCATAAAAATGTAGGCGGGACCGCTTCCGCTTAGTCCGGTAACAGCGTCGATGTGAACTTCTTCGACATCAACGGTTTGACCAACCGCTTCGAAAACGCGGTGAGCAATTTTCACATCCATTTTTGTCGCGTGTTCACTACTGCAAATAGCCGTCACTCCCTCCTGAACCAACGCAGGAGTATTAGGCATGGTCCGCACTACAGAAACTTTTTTCCCGCCTTCTTCGTCAAGAATACCTTCAATCATATCAATAGAGACACCGGCCGCTACAGAAATAACCAGTTTATGACCATCGACCAAATCAGAAAAATTCTCCAACACCTTCCTCACCACCTGAGGCTTTATGGCCAGAATTAATATGTCGCATTTTTGCACCAATTCACGATTATCTGCTATCGCCTTGATCTTGTATTCCTTATGCAGGAAACCTAAACGTTCCTGAATCGGGTCGGAGACAAAAATATTTTTCGCTTCAATGAATGACGAAGTGATGAGCCCTTTAACCAAAGCTTCGGCCATATTTCCGCCACCAATGAATCCCAGTTTTTTATTGGTCAACACGATAATAATCTCCTGATAATTTCAATATCTTCATTATGAAGCATAGGGCCGCATCATTCAACCTGCCGAAGGACGTGGCCCAAACAATGCCGTACCCACACGCACCAAGGTTGCACCCTCTTCAACGGCGACTTCATAATCGTTGGACATGCCCATAGACAACTCGTCAAGCGACACATTAGGAAAAGCCAACTCAGCACAGGCATCGCGCAATTCTCGCAATCGTACAAAATAAGGTCGCGACTTTTCAGGATCGGAGTCAAACGGAGGAATCGTCATCAATCCTTTGATTTTCACTCCTTCCAATGGCGCCAGCTGACGAATTACTTTCGACAAGTCTCCAGGGTCCATACCAAATTTCGACGCTTCACCAGACACATTGACCTGAAGAAGGATTGGCATGCAGGTTCCGCGAGTCTGGGCTTTTTCATGAATCGCTTCAGCCAGAGCCGCGCTATCTACCGAATGAATCAGATCAAACAAATCAAAAATAAATTTTACTTTGTTTTTTTGCAGGTGACCGATGAAGTGCCATTCAATTCCATCGCGCCCAAGGGCTTCTACCTTGCCCTGCGCGTCCTGAATCTTATTTTCGCCCAAAATCTCTGCGCCTGCACGCAGGCCTTCGGCAATTGTATCAACACCCTGTTCTTTGGTCACCGCGACGAGTCGCACATCAGAAGAATCGCGTCCGGCTTTTTCAGCGGCGTTTATAATATTGCGCTGTACCTGTTTAAAGTTTTTGGCAATCAAAACGATTTGGACAAAATTGGATGGATTGTTCAAAGACCCAAGGAAGAACCAGACTCAGTACAGTGCCTGTTTTCCGCGCTCACCCGTGCGGATACGGATCGCCTCTTCCACCGGAAGAATAAATATCTTACCGTCTCCAAGGTTTCCCGTATGAGCCGTCTTGGCAATGGTATCGACCACTTCATCGACCGCTTCGTCTTCCAGAACAATAGTGATTTCAACCCGGGGAAGGAATTGCGGAACCTTGGCATCCGGCGTGGACTCAAACTGACTCAACGGCTTACCGATCCCCTTGGCATCAATGACCGAAAGACCCGGAACCCCCAGTTCGAAAAGTTTTCCCCTCACCTCTTCGAGTTTCTTATGCTGAATGTAACATTGTATTTTTTTCATAGCGATAGCACAAAGGGTTTTGTGATCTCTACCTCAATCATTCACTAACATGATATTCGAGACAACTCCTTTTGAATAGTAGATTGTAAGCTTTTTTAGGTGGAATTGGCAAGCATCATAATGCCGACTTTATCAGCATCCAATGTCCTGCCTGCTTACCCCAAAAGAAGACGGGAGTCAGCTTTGGAGCCTCCGCCAGAAATAAAAACCGACTCCCGCCAGGAGAAGAAGAAGATAGAATCCGTATTCGATGGTCAACTGGTATATATAAACCTTAATAATCATGATAATGAACGGCAATAGAAAATATAGGACTCCCACCAAGCCGCATAGAAAGAGAAGGATTTTAAGGTTCAAAATGTTTTCCTCATTAAGTTTTAATTCTAGGGTCGCCAGCCAAATTGTGGGAGAATTACTAATAACGCACGCTAATCCATTTAATCATTCTTGCTGGTATTTCATCTAATTTTCCCACATCATGTACAGTGTGAACATGGCTATAACTGCGCCCATAATTATTCTAATCCAAAAACCCATTTCTATTTTCTCCTCCCGCATTAAATAAAAAAAACCGGAGCCCCGTCAGGAGCCCCGGCTGTTAATAGCAAGCAGGTCACCCGGCCAAGGTGGTAATTTCTTCAATATCAGGTGTTTCGGGTGAAGCCTCGGCTTTGTTTTTCCTGCTTTTGTTACCTGCTGGACCCATTAGTTTTTTCCAGTTCGCTTTTTCCCAGGCGCGGGCTTCCTCGTAATGGCGGTATTCGCGCTCTTTTTCTTTGAACTCGGGGTGATGCGCCATCCACATACCTTTTTTCCGTTTCATAGGTGCCGACTGATGGCACATTTCATGATACACGGTCAGTTCCAACACCGACCGAGGAACAAAATCCTGATCCAGTCGAGGATGAATTCGGATGAGCTTTTTTGCCGGGTCATAAGAACCAAATCTGAATGAGGTGAGGTTTTTCTTATTCACTTTTTTACCCCATTCAACATCGGCTTTAATTTTGTCTGAAAAATATTCGGCGTTGAGCCGATCAAATGTCTCTTTCAAATCGATCTTGCCATCGCCAGTGAGTTCCGGCTCTGGTGAAGAATCGCTTTCCGCTTCATCTCCGTTTAAGAGAGCGCGAACAGTTTCTTTAAATCCCTCTGCCAGACTCTTGTCGGACAAAAGTTTGACAAGCAATTTCTTTTCCAAAGCGGTAGCAACTTCCTCCCTGGAAACATCGAAATACTCAAAATAACTCGCATTAAATACTTCCATCTTAAGCGCAAGAAGCTGGGAGTCGATCTTGACCTGTCCCATATAGTCGAATCCATCTTTGCGACATCTGAAAAGTCTGGAATAGACCCGTGCTTCTCCTGCGCTCTCACGAGCGGGTCCGAATACGATAGTACCGGGTCTTGGGGAGTTTCCGATAACAGGGGCGGGAGCATTTTCCATACAAGTTTCACCTTTCTATGAAAACCACAATTCGGTTAGAACATCAAAAAAAATAGTACTTTAACAGGGGTGGGATGTCCACAG
>Ga0187827_10004106_pt1 | contig 18102 bp, 14 predicted proteins | sample ETNtaG_39_FD_167969 | JGI IMG/M metagenome (GOLD analysis project Ga0187827, IMG submission 167969) | Marine microbial and viral communities from oxygen minimum zone, Eastern Pacific Ocean - ETNP2014_SV_150_PacBio MetaG (Illumina Assembly) | ecosystem: Environmental > Aquatic > Marine > Hypoxic... | reverse complement strand
GATCCTGACACGATCGCAATGGTCAGCATGTTTCGATCCCAGTTCGGCCACACTTACGCTGACTCCACCAGATCAGTGTCATCGATGAAGCACTACGTGTTGCGTGAGACCTCGTCGGGTCCGTTGTACGCCCCATTCGATGGAGAGGTATTCCAGTTGCTGAGTGGTTGGGGTGGTGGTAGTGGTGGCTATGACCTGTGGGTTAGGCCGACGGTTCAACCAAACGTGAGCATCCGCTTATTCCACATCCAACCGACCACCCAACTTATGACCCACTTCGGTATAAAGAGCGAGGGATTCGACCTAGAGAACAACCTCAAGATTATGCTGGGCCTGCCGACAACCAACCCTCCGTTTGCTGTAAAGGCCGGGGACCTTCTAGGTACGGGTGAGGGTGAAATTGCCCTAACGGTCACGGACTGGGCTGACCCCCTACCGACCTTCTGCACAGAGCCCTTGGTATGGTCACTACCGACCATGTTCAGTCCTACATGCGCCCGCCAGAACAGGCTGGTGTCGGTCTTCGAGGCGATGACACCCGACGTAGCAGGTGAATGGGAGGCATGGGGTCTCACCCCTGAGAAGATCATTATCACCGACAAGGAACGCGAGATATTCGACATTTTCGGTGCTGGCCTTGACCCGAATTTCCGGCCTCACGGAGAGCAGGAGCAGATTGAGAAGCTCTACTCACTGGGCCTGCCGGTCATTACAGGTTCCAGCGGCGACGTGGACCTAGAGTTTCCTATTGGTGGCGTCCTGCTCGTGTATTCGACTGATGGAATTCGTGTTCAACGGCCCGATGGCCGCGACGTTGAGGGGGCTTCCAGCGCGCTTGAGGGCGTGATCAGCCCCCTTTATCTAAAGGCTCCGAGCACCAACATTGACACCATGTTCACCGTCAGGCTGACTGGAATCAGTGCCTGGAAGGCCGTTGTCGTGCCACCTGAGGAGATCGACCGTGTTGTCCGTCCCCTTGCTAACTTGCTCGCCAGTTCCGGTCAGTACGTCACCAGAGGGTCTGGCCGCTGAGCCTCGCCCGTCTCGACGTACTCGGAGACGAACTTCTGGCGACGGAGTGTGAGGGAGGTGGAGGTCATGGGCGTCGGATGGGGAAATCAACTCGAGCATATCTCGGAAACACAAACTCGACTTGTCGATGCGTTTTCGAGTGACCTGGCCGCTAGCTCAAGGACGGCTCTAAAGTACACAGATCGTTCAGGCTCCGTCATATGTGACTGGTCAAAGCGTACCAGGGACTGATCGGATACCATGCGGTGTGGTTGTATGGGCCAACTGAACTTTACAGAACACGTGACGCGGGAGCCAGATTCGTGATCAAGATCGGCAAATGGCAAGCGATCGCACTGTCCCTGGTCGGAGTGGTTGTAGCGTTGGCGTCGTTCCAGTTCAGCGCGTCCGCAGCACCCATCACCGGGACACAGAATGTCATGGTGCTCAGGGTCTATTTTGATGATTACACGGAAACCAGCCGGTACTCGCAAGCTAAAGTCACGGGATTCTTTAACAACCTGGACACGCTTTGGCGGGATACCTCCTACAACAAGATCAACATCTCCCATCAGGTAACCGACCTTTACCAGCTTCCTGATGAGAGAGCCGATTACATCGACGATTACGGGGACGGTGATCTTTCGGACGGCGGCAAGTTCCAGAAGGTAATAGACGACTCCATCGCGAATGCTCCCGCAGGCCTTGACTGGAATGATATCCAGGCCGTGATGGTGGTGATGGCGGAGACTGACCCGACGCAGTTCCATCGAGGGCAGGCGACCGGTAGCTGCACGGCGGCGATGGGCCCCGGTGGAACCAACAAGAATGTTGGTTGCGCGATATTCAGTGAGAACCCGACAGAGAGTGATCTCCAGGTCTGGGGGCGTTGGGCTCACGAGGTGGGACACGCGTTCCAGGACCAAGGCCCGGCCCATCCCAGCGATTACAACAACGAGTTTGAGTTAATGGACTCTAACTACCCCGGGCAGACAGGCGTGTTCGAAAAACTCGACAATATGGGCTTCCCTGGTTGGTTGCCGCCTTCCAAGTACATCACGATCACGCCTACGTCCGGTGGTGACAGTGTGTGCCTCATGGCCATGGAATACGACCCGGCCGACAGTCCGAATCTCCAGGCTGCGAAAATCGAGATTACGGGCAGCTTGTACTACATGGTTAGCGTCCGCCGAAAAATCCTGGGAGATGATCTCAACGGCGATTTTAGCCCTCCGGGCATCCCTGATGAAGGGGTGCTGATTGAACGGGTGTCCGAGGGTTCGTCCCCGTGGGTGACGGTGCAGGGTGAGTCCGGAGACCGGGACAAATTGTGGAAGGCCGGGGACACGTTCGGCGTGTCCGATGGAATAGCAATCACGATCACGAAGTCGCCAGATAGCGATAACTATTGTTTCCGTGTCGCGTATGACAATTCCGCGAACCAGCCAGATGTAATGTTGGAGGCGTGGACACAGCCGCCGGGCAACACCTGGGAGACCACCGACATCTGGGTGGATAATCCGATAAATGGCTACGGATCATACCGCTATGGCACGTGGAATGATCTAGACGGCAACTCGGTTCCCAGGGGTAACGGAGACGATCCTGCGGTAGGTCAAGTCAACAGGCTCTACGCTCGAGTGCGTAACGTGGGGACGCTACCCGCGACCGGCGTTGAAGTGACGTGGGAGTTGACCGATCCACCCGGACTTGGAATCTCTGGGGCGGATGGATGGGCCAGCATCGGCACGGTTGACCAGACGGACTTCGCTTCGCTGGCGAACATTGCACCGGGCGCGTTTACGGATGTTTACGTGGAATGGACCCCGGATTTCCCGGTAACAGAAGAAGACCTGGAAGCCGGACGGTTCTACTTCCATACATGCGTACGCGTCAAACTCAATCAGGTTACCGGTGAGACGGTATTCGGAAACCAGGATGGGGATGGGGAGCAGGAGAATTTTTCCTACTTCCAGGCGATCCCACCAGAAGAAGGAGAGTCGGCGTTTGCGGGTGTGATCAAGTTGCGCAATGAGGACAACGACAACAGTAAGTTCTACAACCTCAGCTATGAGACTGACCTTCCGGACTCCTGGTACTTGGATATAAATGGTGGAGATCTAGGAATCGAACTGGCACCTGGAGCAACATACGATATTCCCGTGAAGATCGCCCCGGATGATCTTGCAACCGTCGGCCAGGTGTTCGGTCTCGATATAGAGGCGGCTAGTAAACGCGCCCTCGTCAGTGATAAGAACCCGGACGATGTGCATTACGAATTCGACGTCTTGGGAGGGGTGCGCGTGGAATCCGCCGTATTGCACGCTACGAAGATCGGATGTGAAGCGGTACGCGTTGGTAACGAGATAAGTGTGACGGGTCAATTAGACGCCAACAATTTCGAAACATACTATGACCCCAAGCAAGCGCCTGTAGCTGCGATCCAGGGGGTTGGAGAAGACGGGAGTCTTAATCCGAACCCGACTATCGTGACAATAGAATCAGATGGTTCATTTATGGCCAACCTGTCTCGGAATGAGCCGGCAGCCATAACTTGCCTGTTCGCTGGCACAACTCTCTTTACAAGTGCTGGAACTGGATACGTAGAAATCGTGGAGGAAGAAACGCCCCCAACAGTCGAGCCAGGGCCAACAACAACACCTGCCCCATCGGTTAGTGTCTCCGCGCCCAATTGCAATCAGACCAGTTCTAACGGTGACGTGCCCGTGGACTTAGTTGCTCTTGGTACTTTTGTCGGGATACTTGCCTTCAGAAAACGCTCTTAGCTATCAGAACGGATGGTTCCGTTAAGGTTTAGCGAGGATCGCCGGTAATCAGGGATTATCTCGGGAATTGTGGCGCCGAGGTCGGAATCCCTGAGACTCGGATACAGTCACGAGATTTACGCATGAGCCAGGATGTGAGGCGCGGCGCGATCCTGGTAACTGTGTAGCTCGTCATAAATATTTTGCTGATTGTCGGCGGAGTGAGTGTCTACTCGACCTCTTTCGCCGGGCTGGCTCTCTGGGGAGCATTGATATACGGGATGTTCCTGATCGATCGGGAGGTCGATAGAAAGCTCAGGTAACGACACCGCTACCGACGCCGTGCACCGCCATCGCTACCGTGACTGACACATCTCCTGTGAGGAGTGGAAGCCGCGCCGTACCGTGCCTTTATGTACGGCGCACGCCAGCGACCCTCGCACCTGATCTGCGGCCTCTGCCCGTCCATCACCGACACGAGCATCGCACTGCGCTTCCCGCACATGCTGATCATCCACGCCGTCCTCGAACATGACGTGGCCCTGGAGAAGACGTAGTGCGGTCTCGGCGCGTCACTGCACCGTCTGGAACAGTTGTCTGGCGGCTACCGGACAGGCGCGAACTAGCGGTGCTGTGGCAGGTGACGGACTACCGGAGTTGAGCGGAAGTGCGCCCGGGTTGCTGTCAAATTTGCTGTCAAACGCAAAAGAGGCACCCGTTTCTGGATGCCTCTCTCAAGAACGATTTACGTTTGGTGCCCCGGGTGTGAATCGAACTCACGACCCTGCTCATCCAACCAGGGAATCCCTGGGAGAACGGCCATAACGAGAGCTTCAACGGGAAGATACGGGACGAGTTGCTGAACGGCGAGATCTTTTACTCGTTGAAGGAGGTCGAGGTACTGACAGAAAAGTGGAGAACGGAGTACAACACCATCCGGCCACACAGCTCACTCGGATATCGTCCACCAGCACCGGAGACAATCAGGCTGAAACAGGCTGTCGGACTAACATAACGCGTGGTACAGGTTCTGGGAGCCGGTCAACATCGTACTTATGGCAATTCGATACCCGAGCCAACCCCGATGTCATGCTCTTCGCAATGGTTGCGACCTTCAGGGTTAGTGAAGTCAAAATCCTTGAAGGCCAGACATTTCAGTTCCAATCCCGCTTCTTCCAAATAGCGCATCACGGCGCTGCCTTCGGCCTCTCCATTGGTGATGTAATCGTACACTTGCTCGGTCGACAGGATGTTTCGCCCACTGATTTCGACTGCATCTTCCGTTTTGATTTTGTTAATCGTCAGTATCTCGGTGAACGCTAGCCATTCGTCTCTGGTCGTTGCACCAAAGTGATACAGGATGGTATCCCTGATGGGAGCCATAATCGTGAAGATCCTGGCGTACTCACGCATGTTATGGTCACCCTGATAATCCTCCGTGAGAACTAGTTGGTCGCCGTTCTGTAGCGGTGTGGCCCGAGCCCTCAGCACGGTGCCGTTTTTGTCGACGACTAAGTTGTAGCCATAGGAAATCGCACTCTCGTCCAGCTTGTGTTCGCCACCTTCTTCGATCAAGGGTTCACCTGTGCGGATGCTGGTTAAACCGTAAGACCAGAGTTGTGTGAAGTCACGTGCTTCGGTAGGTTCGACTTTGGCGGAATCTGGCTGTCTATCTGGAACTGCGGTGGGCGTTGTTGTGGGAGTCTCAGTCGGTAGAGGTACAGGTGCAGAGGCGGCAGTGGTGGTGGGAGTTGCGGTTGCAGTCGCCACCGCGGTCGTTGTGGGAGTTGGTGTTGGCTCTGTGGGAGTGCCACACGCCATTGTTATCACGAAAACTGGCCAAATGGAGAGGAAGCCAATCAAAGAACTTCTTCGAGGGTTTAATCCCCTCATGCCATTTGTCCTCAAATTCCGTATTCCTTCTCTACAGGCGGCACTCTGACGCCATAGTGCTAAGTCAGCCACTTTTGAGTTGGTGTTCCACTAGAAAGCGTCCATCCAGCTGCGGCAGCATAGGAAACATCATCAGAGGCTCGTATTGTCAACGGGTGCGCGACTCGAGTCGACCGTCACCGAAGTTACCCTCATAGTGGATAGTCCCATCCACGTGCCTTTCTGGCTTTACTTATCTCATTTGATTTTCGCGTCTCAGGTAAGGTCCGCGTCCAAATCATCGACAGCATTCCGTTGCATGGTCGGCGTTACGTGACCGTACAGATCAAGCCAGGGTTAGATCGGCGACCGCCTTTTCGTTCAGCTCGATGCCTAGGCCGGGCTTATCGCTCAAGATCATGTGGCCGTCCTTTGGAATGACGCCGTCGCCGAACAGGTTTGCGACGTCATCCAACGGTCCCGAGAACTCGGTGGAGAACTCGTGCGGGCGGGTGCCATTCTGGATCGTCGAGAACACGTGCAACGACGCCATGCTGTTGATGCCAGCCTGGGGGCTGTGCGGCATCACCGGCTTGCCCAGCGTAGTGGCCATGTCGAAGATCCGCTTCACCTCAGACGGGCCTCCAGCGCTGAGGATGTCAGGTTGCAGGATGTCTGGATCGCCGAGCAATACCAAGCTCTGGAACCACCATCTGAAGGCATCCTGTTCACCTGCCGCAACGGCGACATCCAACGCATCCGAGACCTGCTTCAGTCCAGGTAGATTCCAGTTTGGAATGGGCTCCTCGAAATGGTCGATTCCGAGCTCTTCAAACCGTCGTCCCTGCCAGATCGCGGTCGAGACCGAGTAGCCGTTGTTGGCATCGAAGCCCAGGTAGTTGCCTTCCGCCAGGAACTCCCGGACCAACTTGAACATCTGGTAGTCCTTTTCAGGGTCGGCATCTTGCCTCCAGCCCTTCCAGTCCATCCGAATCTTGAAAGATCGGAAGTTCATGTCCCAACCTTTTTCGACGAGATTCAGCATCTCCTCCGGTTGCAGCATCCACCCAGAACCGGTTGACCAGTAAAGCTCGATATCCCGACGGGCCGCACCTCCCATGAGGGCGTAGACCGGCAGTCCAGTCTCTTTGCCCATCAGATCCCAGAGCGCCACGTCAATCACGCCGACCACATCGGACGGCAGCTTGAAGAGTTTTTCGTCCTTTCCGAGCGCCAGAGTCTCCCAGTGACGCTCAATCTGAAGCGGGTCTTCACCGATCAAAACCGGCTTGATAATGCTCTCGAGATAGGCCTCGAAAACGCGGCCGGAGTAATAACCGTATTCCCCGCCCTGGGCGTCGGGGTTGCGACCGGGAGCCTCGGCCCAGCCTTCTACTCCGGCGTCCGTCTGAACTCGGAGCAGACCCTTGCCGATTTTGAGGAAAGTGAGTGTGATATCAGTGATTTTCATTTGGGGTCCCTACGATACAAAGCATTGGTGAACGCGGATCATGCAAACGCTTTGTCCATGATGGCAACTACCGTTTTCTGCATGGTCGGTGACACATGGCTGTACAGGTCGACTGTACAGGTCGAGGGTGATGCTTATCTGCGAATGGCCGAGCATTTCACTGACGACCTCAGGATGGGCATCCTGGTTTAGCAATAACGTTGCTGCTGTATGGCGGAGCTCGTGGAACCTGATCGGGGGCAGGTCAACAGTCCCTACATTCGTCACCGCCGCCGTCTTAACTAGATCTGTGATTCATGATCTCTCGAACCTTTCAAGAACCACATTGTTTCAGCACAATTGGGACTGTTAGCCTTGGCCGCCTTATGACCACAACCGACCACAATCCTGATCGCACCGCGGATGTATTAATCGTCGGGGCTGGTGCCTCCGGAGCCGCAGTTGCCACGCTACTTTCAGAGGCCGGTTTCGACGTGGTTTGCATCGAACAGGGCCACTGGCAGGACTCGTTTAAGTACCCCACAGTGGAGCGCGATTACGAGTTGCAGGCGATGAGTTCGTGGTCGATTAACCCGAACAAACGCCGACTACCAGAGGATTATCCGACCAACGTCGACAACTCAGCGGTCGATCCTGTGATGTTCAACGGCGTCGGTGGAAGCACGATCCTGTGGGCAGCACACACCCCACGACTCCTCCCGTCCGATTTCCGGGTGAAATCACTGGACGGCGTCGCAGATGATTGGCCAATCTCGTACGAAGATCTGGAGCCATGGTACGACCTGAATGACCAGGTCATGGGCTGCGCCGGTATTGCCGGTGACCCGGCCAATCCACCAAGAGCCGGCAGGCCAATGCTTCCGATTCCAATTGGCAAAGATGGCGAGATGATGGCGGGCGCGTTCGATCGTCTCGGCTGGCACTGGTGGCCGTCCGAAAATTACATCAACTCGACTCGGTTTGGAGAGGGGCGAGACGTTTGTAACTTCTGCGGACACAACATGATGGGCTGCTACCAACGAGCGAAGTCTTCGACAGACATCACATACTGGCCGCGAGCTATCGACCAGGGAACTGAACTGGTCACCGACGCTCGCGTACGGGAAATAACCACAGACACATCCGGCAGAGTGACAGGTGTGAACTACCTGGACGCCGAAGGAACTGATCACCATCGATCAGCGCGGGCTGTGGTGATGGCTGCAAACGGCGTTGGTACTCCCCGCATGTTGCTGCTATCTGACTCCGATAGGCACCCGAACGGTCTAGCTAACTCATCGGAGCTGGTCGGCAAGAACCTGATGTTTCACGTATTCGGACAGGTCTCCGGCGCCTTCCCAGACCGTCGGTCCCCATGGATGGGGCCTGCAGTAAACATCATCAACTCACAAGAGTTCTACGAGACTGATCCCGCTCGTGGGTTCCTGCGCGGATACATGCTGCGTGTTAATCGACCGCAAGGTCCGGCTTCAATTGCCCGGGGAGGGTCCGTCGAACGCGTTCCCTGGGGAGCGGGCCACCACGAAACGATGAAACGCCGTTTCACAAATACGGTCGGAATCGGAATCATGGGCGAAGACCTGCCCGATGAACACAACTCCGTCTCGCTCGATGAACGATTAACCGACAGTTCCGGATTACCCGCGCCGAAGATCACTTATAGCGTCAGTGAAAACTCTCGCGCTTTGGTGGACCACGGGATTGCACAGGGACGAATTGTGATGCAAGAAGCCGGAGCGTCCGAGGTCATTGTCAATCGTCAAGTACGAGAGACCGGCTGGCACTTGCTGGGGACGGCGCGCATGGGCGATGACCCCAAGCGGTCCGTGGTCGACAACTACGGTCAATCTCACGACATCGATAACCTGTTCATCGTCGATGGGAGCGTTTTCGTTACCGCGGGCGCAGTCAATCCCACACCGACTATTCAGGCGATCGCTCTTCGCACAGCGGATTACATCGCCAACGAGCGAAATGATCTAAAAGCCTGATAGCGTCGTCGTTTTTCCAGCGGTTGACCACCGAGGGTTAAGTAAAGGTCGTGGAAGCCGCGCCGTACCGTGCCGCTATGTACGGCGCACGCCAGCGACCCTCGCATCTGATCTGCGGCCTCTGCCCGTCCATAGCCGACACTTCCTTCGCACTGCAGTTCCCGAACATGCTGATAATTCACGCCGTCCTCGAACACGACGTGAGCCTGGAGGACGCAGCGCGGTCTAGACGGGTAGTTGCGCCTTCGGGAACCGTCGTCTGGCGGCTACCGGACAGTCGCGAGCTAGCGGTGCTGTGGCAGGTGACGGACTACCGGAGCTGAAGCGGTGCTGTAACGGTTACGGAGTACGACAACTCGGGAGGAAACCTGAGGCTTTGGTAGTCGGAGTCCCGGTCGCCCCAAATTGAGAGTTTCTAACGCGACGAAGTAGGGACAGCGTTATCCTTCCCGCATGGGATCGCTCCAACAGCTACTGGATACGGCCTCGCCGGACCCTCGAACCAATGGAACCCACAAGTGAACAGTGACGAGATGTCCAGTTCCAGACATGCTCGCAAGTTTCAAGTTCAGCATTGTGTTTCTTCGTACGTGAAAGTTACCTATGAGAGTCGAAAACGAACAGTACCGAAGCATCTGGCTGAATGAGTCAGGCCTTGAGGTTCGCATCATCGATCAGACCGAGCTACCTCACAGATTTGTAGTCCGGCAGCTGTCGAATTTAGAAGAAGTCGCAAGCGCAATCACATCAATGCAAGTCCGCGGAGCACCACTTATAGGCGTTGCGGCTGCATATGGAATGTATCTGGCAATGCTTGAAGATCCCTCAGACCACGCCGTTGAAGCTGCGCATGCATCGCTCATCGCAACCCGGCCTACGGCCGTCAATCTACGGTGGGCGTTGGATCAGATGAAAAAGACATTGCATACGACAACCGTGGAACAACGGGTTGAAATAGCGAAACAGACAGCATCCGAAATGTCAGATGACGATGTGAAACTGAACGAATCTATCGGCGACCACGGCCTGGATCTTCTCCAGAAAATCGATAGTAAAAGAGAAGGGGCAGGCCCGCTGAACATATTGACCCACTGCAACGCCGGATGGCTGGCGACTGTCGATTGGGGAACCGCTCTGGCGCCTATTTACAAGGCCCATGACGCCGGCATTCCGGTACACGTACTGGTCGATGAGACGAGGCCCAGAAACCAGGGTGCCAACATCACAGCGTGGGAGTTGGGTCAGCACGGCGTGCCCCACACGATCATTGCCGATAACGCCGGAGGCCATCTCATGCAGCAGGGCATGGTCGATCTGTGCATCGTCGGCAGCGACCGCACTACAGCTTCAGGCGATGTGTGCAACAAGATTGGCACATACCTGAAGGCCCTTTCTGCACACGACAACAACGTTCCCTTCTACGTAGCGCTACCCAGCTCAACGATCGACTGGACAATCTCGGACGGCGCCCAGGACATTCAGATTGAACAGAGAGCCCCTGAAGAACTTTCAGTGGTCAAGGGAATTCAAGAGTCCGGTGAGATAGTCAGCGTGAACATTTATCCCGAAGGCAGTGAAGTCTCAAACTATGCCTTCGATGTGACACCGTCGAAATATGTGACTGCACTGATAACTGAACGTGGAATTTGCGAGGCCACGGAAGAAAGTATGAAGTCGATGTTTTCGGATTTAGCCGATGGATAGCAAGTGGTCACAATCAGATCTGGAAGAGCTGAAATCTCGCGACGCACTACGCGGAATCAACAATGATATTTCGCTGAGTGTCTATTGCACGAGGTTAATTGGAGGAGACCCACATCTGGTACTCCACGGTGGTGGGAACGCATCTGTAAAAACCGTGCAAAAAGATCTCTTCGGGAACGAAGTCGAGGTGTTGTGCATAAAGGGCAGCGGCTGGGACATGGGCGAGATACTCCCAGCCGGACTTCCCCCCGTTAAGTTGGCCCCGCTTCGACGCTTGAAGTCTCTAGAGAGCCTTTCTGATGAAGAGATGGTGAGTTATGTCAGATCGAACCTTCTCGATTCCGCGTCACCGACTCCATCGGTCGAAACCCTGAGTCACGCGTTCCTTCCGCACAAATTCATCAACCACAGTCATGCTTCGGCTATTTTAAGCATCACCAACCAACCGAACGGTGAGGACCTCTGCCGAGAAATTTTCGGCAGCACCATGGGGATCGTTCCGTACATCATGCCGGGATTTGGACTTGCGAAAAATGTCTCGGAAGTATTTGAGGAAAATCCTGAAGTTGGTGGTCTCATATTGCTGAATCACGGGATTTTTACTTTTTCCGATGATGCTGAGACCTCGTATCGACACATGATCGACGCAATTTCGACAGTCGAAAATAGGATGGGAAACGGTAACAAACATGTGTTCGTACCCGCAACAATCCCTCCGAAATTACAATCGCTATCGTCGGTAGCACCGATAATCAGAGGCGTGTGCATATCTCAGGATGAGAGACTCGGAAAGGGAACGAATGCTTCCCAAAACAAGCTGATTCTGGAGTTCCGATCGTCCGATCAAATTCTTGAATTCGTCAACGGGAAAGAAGTCGATCGATACAGTCAGGGCGGAGTGGCAACTCCAGACCATGTAATCAGGACCAAAAACTGGCCGCTGGTCCTTCCTTTTCCGGAAGCTACGGGAAACGGAGATTTCCGGAAACGAACCGAGCAGTTGACGAAGGAATTCCAGCACAGATACAACTCCTACTTCCAGCGACAGGTAGATAGCAGGAAGCTGCAAAAGACCAAGTTGGACTCGACGCCGCGCGTTGTGCTGGTACCAGGGCACGGATTGTTTGGGATAGGGCGAGACCGAAAAGAGGCAATGATCTCAGCCGATATCGCCGAAAGCTTCGTCCAAACCATCACGAATGCCGAATCAATAGGTGAATACAAAACGCTAGGCGAAGCTGATGTCTTCGATGTCGAGTACTGGTCGCTCGAGCAATCGAAACTTTCAAATGCCAGTACGCAACCCCTGCTAGGGAATGTTGTAGCAATCACCGGCGGCGGCGGAACAATCGGCACAGCTATTGCCAATGAGTTCAACAAACTTGGCGCCCAGATAGCGCTTCTGGACCTGAACTTTCCTGAAGAAGATCACCGATTCTTGCAACTTGAGTGCGATGTGACCGAGCAGGCAAGCGTCAAATCGGCTTTTGAGACGATCTGTGAACACTATGGCGGACTGGACATCGTGGTTTCCAACGCTGGAGCCATGCATCTAGGCAGCATGGAAAGCGTCAGTGATGAGACTTTGCGGGAAAGCTTCGAGATAAATTTCTTTGCGCATCAAACGGTGATGCAATATGCAGTCGAAGTCATGAAGCTCCAAAACGTCGGCGGAAACCTCCTGTTCAACGTTTCGAAACAGGCCGTTAATCCTGGAGTTGACGCCGGCCCCTACGGGCTACCCAAAGCGGCCACCCTGGCGCTGATGCGTCAATACGCACTCGAAACCGGCAAATATGGCATTCGTGCAAACGCAGTCAACGCCGACCGAATTCAAAGCGGCTTACTCACAAAAGAGATGATTAGTACGCGGGCGCAAGCGCGTGGCCTCGACGAAGCTGAGTACCTTGCTGGCAATATTCTAGGTAAAGAAGTTACCGCAGAAGACGTTGCCCGGGCGTTCACTCAGTTGGCGTTGTCCGAAAGCACCGTTGCGAACGTCACCACGGTTGACGGCGGGAATATTGCCGCCGCACTAAGGTGATCTTTCGATAGCGAGTGTCCACGGAGCGAGCGCACAGATTGCATGAGAACTTCAGAAGGTGGGTGTGGGCGTGTCGCGACCTACGGTGCAGCGTGCGCTGCAACGGCAAGGCGTGTACGCGGATGGAGGCGAGTGTGATCCCTTCTTGGCCGATGCAGTGCCGCTACTGTGCGACGTGATGGTCAATCATCGACATCCCGGTCGCCCTCGTGCTTGCCCTCCTGAGATCGCTGCCGAGGTTTTGCGCCTCTCACGCCTAGGTCACGGGACTCGGTGTATATCACTTCCGAGTTGCGACGCCGGGGCAAGGACGTGTCCAGACGAAGTGTTCAGCGGGTCGTTAAAGGCGAGGGCGTATACGCGAAGCCGGAGGAACAGTAAACGCCACCTTCCTCCCTCCGTCCTATCTCCCACGGACGACCAAGCCGAGCAGAGGGACACGCGACTTAAGTAGTGACCGACTCGCGCGCCCGCGCTCCAGGCTTTGGGAACTATGGATACACATTCCCCTCCACGCTCACGAACGGTTCACTCGTGCAGGAGGCATCGCGGGTGCGCGCCGCTAAGGCTTTACTTACCGAAGCCCGAGAATCTATTAGGGGGTCTCTTCCGACACAGATCCACAATCACTAGAACAACTGGCACCCCCCTCAACGATTAACCTGTCCGCATGCGCCTTGCCCTCGCCACCACGCTGCTCGTAACTTGATCTGCCCCCTCCTTCACAACGTCCCGTCTTACAACTTTCAACTGGACTCGCTATGAGGGGCAGGTCACCGGGCGTAGTGAGTTTGGGTGTAATATTTCGGCATGTTGAAGTTACGGGAACTGACACTCATTTCACTGCTGTTACTAATGGTTGCAGTTGGTTGCTCGTCTTCAGATCAGGCTGCTATCGATAAAGCGGTTAGTGCAACGCCGGAAGCAAATCAAGCAGCCACCGCTGCTCCTACTGCTACTCCAGAACCGACTGCAACACCGACTGCAACCGTCATTCCAACTGCGACAGCTCAAGTTATTGAAACTGAAACACGTACTGACCGAGAAGATTTTGAAGCCTCCAGTAAGGGTGAGGAACTGCAGCAACCGTCCAATTCCCAATCGGCACACAAAAAAAACGGTTTCTGGAATGAACCCCCACAGGGATGGGGGGGCACACCGGCCTGTGCATCTGAGATGAAGTTTACTCACCCTCTGATATCAGATACCGATGGTTGGGGTTTGATGACCGGTCCTAATAAAGCTTCACCTCACAACCACATGGTCTACTGGGAAGTTCCGAACTTGGAAGAGGATCCGACGTTTGAAGGTCAGGTTAAACAGACTCGGCAGATTTATGCGCCCACGGATTTTTACTACGTTGATATTCGGCAGCAGTTCAAAGGTGCCGAACCTAATTCTTATGAAGAATGGGGAGCGTATTTTTATACATGCGACGGGTATGGCGTGAGTTTTGGCCATGTCGGTGAACCGTCAGTTGAACTGAAACATATTCTTGGCATGAAGGAGGGAGACTGTCCTATTGATTTGGATAAAGATCCGTGCAGACTCAACTTTAGTCGATCTGAGAACGGCGTAGAGATCTGGGAATATGATGAGGATTTTTCTCAAAGCAATGGAGAGGTTGTGGTTCCTGCTGGTACTCTTTTATTCAAAACGAGTGGTTATGCAAATTTTGATTTTGGTATAGATCTTTTCGGTCTTGATGAAAATGAACTTCGCGATTTACCGACTTATGGATATTCCATAAATCCCTGGAGATCCGGAGCAGGTAAAACTATTTGTCCTCTACTTTTGTTTGAAGAACCAATGAAATCTGAGTATTTATCTTTGCTCGGAGATTTTAGTTGTGGCCCTATGAATCAAGATGTTCCTGGTACGGCAATGGGCTTGTGGTATCCGAGCCCTTCACCTGAAACCATTCCTAATGTGGCGCGCTGGCGAGATGAGAATGAATGGGATCCGATCTGGATGTACGAGGATTTTCGTTTTAGCCATGGTGGACTACATGCAGTTACTTCGGGGCATTTCCAATTCGGTCTGGAAAATGTTGAACAGGGCTATAGATACGAGGTCGCCGATGATGGATTTGTAAATCGTCGGTGGGATGAAGTAGTTGCAGGAAACGTTTACTGCATGGAACTAGGCCCATCTAGTGATGTGTTCGAGCATGACAACCCGACAAAGACCATGCTTGTGTCTGTTTCTGAGGATGGTTTGCATCTGACTTTGGAGGCAGTCGACGGTTCCATCTGTGGAGATGGTCCTTGGAGTTTTAGCGGCAACCAGAGTACTTATTATCGGTAAACCGCCTCTTAGACATCCAAGGTTATTGCGGTTTCGGAAACCTCTGATGAATCTGAATCCGACGACGAAGCGGAGAGCGTAAAGGAATAACCCAATTGCAGGCCGATCGGCTTCCGCCCCACGACATCGAATCTGAAGAAGCCGTTATCGGCTCGTTGCTCGTAGACAGCGAGGCGTTCACGCGTGTAATTGCGTTCCTTAACCCGAACGATTTCTACCGCGAGCGGAATCGCTGGTGCTACGAGGCCTGCTTCGAGTTGTTCCAGCGCCCTGAGGCTCTCGAAGGGCCGGTTTCTCCAGCTACACGGGACCCCGGATCACGCCCGCCTCTTCCGCCATCGCCACCACCCGAAGCCGAATACGACCACGAGGGGAATCCAGACCGGGCTCAGCGCAGCCGCCCAGATCAACCCGCGAACCCCGTAAATGCCGACCGCTGACAGGGCCTGTACGCCGTCTTTGAAGGTGTCTCCGACATTCCAGTCAGCGATCACCCAGCTCTCGGCCTCCTCGACCCTGACACCCACCGAACTGCGCCCTTCGATCTCTCCCACGTCCGCGGTTCCGGAGATCACCAGCGTCGCCGTGTAGGGAACCGGCCGGCTGTTGGCGTACGTGTGAGTGGCCTCGGCCACGGTTACGCCCGGCTCCAGTACTCCCTCGACCGCGCTGGAGCCGTCGCCGAACTCCCACCGGTACGTGAGGTCATCCAATCCTTCGGGCCGTGTGAAGGTGCCGGCGAAACCGACCCGCTTTCCTGCCTCCACGGTGACGAACTCCCCGGCGAAGACGTCCAGCACCGGGATCTCGCTGACCGTGGCCACCAGGGTGTCTTCACCTTCAGCCGCTCCGGCATCACCGCGTCCCTTGATCTCGACCGTTACGACAAATGGCGAGTTCTTCTCAGACTGGTAGAAGTGGGTTACCGCTGACGTGATGCGCTGGCCTTCGACCAGTGTGGCTGCCGTTCGGTAGATGTTGGCCTGTCCGTAACCATCCCCGAAATCCCATTCGATCTCAAATTCGTCGATCCCTTCCGGTGGGTTGAGTGTTGCCGTGAACGCCACCGGCTGGCCGACGGCCACCGCCCGGTCGCTCCCTGCGTCAACAATCATCTCCATCGGTTCGGCGTTGAGGTAGACATTTACCAGCGAAAAGGCCGAGGTCTGGGCCAGCAGATTCAGGCGCCCTTCCATGCTCTCGATGTCTTCCCGTACCACCGCGAGCGCCGTCTGGACTTCGAGCGTATTGCTAACCGTCCGGGCCTCGCCCAGCAGTTCGACCAGGGCGTCTTCGCTTGCCTTCTGGCTGCGGATCCGCGCTTCGAGGTCGGTAAACTCGTCCGTCACGTCCTCCGCCGTGGAGTTCTCTGATTCCACTTCCACGGTCAGTTCGCGCACTTCCTCGAGCGCGGACTCAAGTCCTTCGGCGGGGACTCTGAACGAGATGAACGCCGAGTCCCGTCCGTCGCGTCTCGATGAAACGACCCAGCCCCCTGACGTTGTGGCGAGTTCAGCGATATCGTCCACCGCGCTACTGACATCCTGAACGATGAGCGTCATGTCTACGGTACGGACTATGATCCGATCAAGAGCCGCTACCGCCTGCACCTGTCCGTCCAGGCTGTTGGCGACGGTGCTGGCCGTATCCTGATCAAACGATTCACCCCGGCTTGGCGAGCCTGATGCGGGCCCCGCGCTGAGGGCGTCCGGGGCCGGCGCTGGATCGAATGCGCCCGCGTCAATAGGGGAGTCAGGCCGGAACTCGTCATCGGACGTGTCAAAATCCCGGGAAGCGCTGGCGTCTCCGCCGCTGGCAGAGGGAAACGACTTTTCGTCTGATTCGCCACCGCATCCCGCGATCACCGTCGCGAGCAGTAACAAAGGCAGTACGAGAAGAAATGCGCGCACTCGTGCCATGATCGTCACCTCGTCGTTGTCATCTGATGGGTGTCCGGGGCTCTCAACGTGGACAACGAACCGCAGGTGATTTTAGCCAACGCCTGCCCGTTGCCCTTGCAGGTATAGACGCCGTGTCGCGCGAGAATGTTCCCGCCGTGCCCCGTAGCGGCGTTACAATCCGGCGGCGCGGCGTCCTGATTGAGCCAGTATTGGACCGGCGTGATGGAGGCTGGCGTCCCGGCGGGACTAGGCCATGATCCTCTTGAGGGGACATCACTCAGAAAATCATAGTTGAGCATCTCTCTCCTCCGGTGCGGTTACTTCCCCAAGTCCGATCTCTGATCAGATGACCTCTACTCGCCAGTAACACCATCAAACTTCACGCTGTGACATCACTAATCATCGATATTACGAATTGGGCATCAGCCTGCTCGGTTCAAGGCTCGTTCGCCAGCCTTGGTAGATCAGCCGCGGCGTAGTACCACCTGTCACCCATTTTTTTGTGGTGAATTTTTCCTTGGCTCCGCCACCTCTTAAGGGTCGCGTGGTCGACGCGCAAGAGTTCGATGATCTCGGCAGACGTGACGTAGTCGCTCAAGTCGACCCAATGTTCCATGCTCTTTTGAGCGCGCAACTCATTGAGAGTTGTCGGTATCCCGTCTACCGATATCTCGATGTCAGGGTCCTCACTCTTCCTCTTTTTTTTTCCGACCATAGCCGGGTGGTGTACCGAACATGGCCGGTAGGGTAATCGACCACGATGAAACAGGTCATGAGATCCATGTGAGTAGCCATCCGACGGCACGGGCTATGGCGGATTGTGTGACTGAGACGTCGTTTCGTTTCGGATCTCAGGTAATCGCCAGATTCTCAAAATCCGGGGCTGGATCTTGTACAGCTAGAGGTCCCATCGGCGAGCCATCCGTTGCTTCAAGCAGGTACCCCCCCTTCGGCCCGCACGAGAAACGATCGTCACTGTGACCTGCCCCCCTCAGACGGTACCAGTCAATAAATTAGAGACTGGACGTTTCCAGAA
>Ga0187827_10004100_pt1 | contig 18128 bp, 15 predicted proteins | sample ETNtaG_39_FD_167969 | JGI IMG/M metagenome (GOLD analysis project Ga0187827, IMG submission 167969) | Marine microbial and viral communities from oxygen minimum zone, Eastern Pacific Ocean - ETNP2014_SV_150_PacBio MetaG (Illumina Assembly) | ecosystem: Environmental > Aquatic > Marine > Hypoxic... | reverse complement strand
GCAGGACCAGCTTTAGTTAAGGCTGCCATTGGACAAGAAATTGATTCTGATGTACTTGGTGGAGCTACTACACATTCTTCAATAAGTGGGACTGCTGATTATCATGAAAAGGATGATCTATCAGCGCTTCAGAGAATTCGTAAAATAATAAATAATATAAACCATGACAAGAATAGCATTTTCCCTTTATCAGAATCTAAAGATCCTTTATATCCCGAAGATGAATTAATTGGAATATTTCACCCCGAGAATTCAGGCCAGTACGATGTAAAAGAAATAATTGCCCGTATTGTAGATGAAAGTGATTTTAGTGAGTATAAAAAAACTTACGGTAAAACTATAATTTGCGGAACGACTAAAATTGGCGGAATGAATATTGGTATTGTTGCTAATCAACGCAAAATATCCAAGACTGATTCCGGTGAAATGCAGATGGGAGGTGTGATTTACTCAGATTCTGCCGATAAAGCAGCAAGATTTATCATGAATTGCAATCAAGATAAAATCCCCCTGGTGTTTATTCACGATGTAAATGGCTTTATGATTGGAAAAGATGCTGAATGGGGAGGTATTGCGAAGGATGGGGCAAAAATGGTCAATGCAGTTAGTAATTCAATTGTCCCAAAGATAACTCTAGTGATAGGTGGTAGTTATGGTGCAGGGAATTATGCTATGTCTGGAAGAGCATATAGCCCTCGTTTCATGTTTGCATGGCCTTCGGCTAAAATTGCTGTAATGGGTGGTGACTCAGCTGCTAAAACGCTTACTCAGATAAAAATGTCAAAAATGGGAGATGTTAATGAAAAAACTAAATCTGAATTATATTCAGAAATAAAGAAACTTTATGATCTTCAGTCAGATCCACGATATGCGGCAGCCAGAATGTGGATTGATGAGATAATTGATCCTAGAGAAACCAGAAATATACTTATACGATCCCTGCAGATTGTTGCACACCAGACAAGAATGCCTGAGCCTAATTTTGGAATCCTACAAGTATGAAAGATGTGATCCGAATTGGTAATGGACAGGGTTTTTGGGGTGATTCAATAGATGCACCGGTAAATCTGGCAAAAGACGGCCCACTTGATTATATGACATTGGATTATCTTGCAGAAGTTACACTTTCCATTATGCAAAGGCAGAAATTAAATAATTCCAATGCAGGTTATGCACGTGATTTCATAAATCTTATAGATCGTATTCTACCTGAAATTCAAAAAAATAAACTGAAAGTTATAACCAATGCTGGCGGTGTTAATCCACAGACGTGCAGAAAGAAATTGCAAGAACTTTCAGAAAATTCCGGACATAAAATCAAGATTGGTACGATTGAGGGCGATGATATCTATCCGGAATTGCAGTCACTTCGAAATAGAGGTGTCTCTTTTGAAAACATGGATACAGGTGAATCTTTTGATAAAATCGCAAAAAGAGTGTATTCAGCCAATGTTTATATTAATAGTTTTACCATCACCAAAGCACTGGAGAAAGGTGCTCAGATAGTATTAGCAGGGCGAGTTTCAGATCCTGGCCTTGCGCTGGGTCCTTGTGCATATGAATTTGGTTGGGAAAATTATCAATATGACAAGATAGCTGCTGGTACACTGGCAGGTCATATTACCGAATGTGGAGCTCAGTGCTCAGGCGGTAATTTTACAAATTGGCAAGATGTTCCGAATATGGCTAATTTAGGCTACCCCATTATTGAAATGTCAGCTAATGGCACATTTTGTATTACTAAACACGAAAACACTGGCGGTCTTGTTAGCCGTGAAACTGTCATAGAACAAGTGCTTTATGAAATGGGCGATCCCAAAAACTATATTTCACCAGATGTTTGCGTTGATTTTACTTCTTTTAATCTGAAAGATATTGGGAACGACCGTGTCGAAATAAATAATGTAAAAGGTTCAGAGCCTACAGACAGTTATAAAGTTTCAATCTCATATTTTGCAGGATTTAAAGCTTCTGGTCAGTTAACCATATCTGGGCCTCAAGCTTATGAAAAAGCTCAGCTTACGGCAGACATAATCTGGAAGCGCCTCAACAGAGCCGGATTCAAGTTTGATGATACATCGACCGAATATCTAGGTATTTCATCCTGCCATGGCAATATAAACCCAGTCCCCGAACAGATCAATGAAGTAGTCTTACGGCTTAGCGTTAAAGATCAAAATAAAGATAAAGTGAATAGATTTGGCATGGAAATTGCGCCTGTCATTACATCAGGTCCGCCAGGAATTACTGGTTTCTCTGGTGGACGGCCCAAAGCTCAGGAAATTGTTGCATACTGGCCCACGATTATTCCGAAAGAACTTATCACAACCACGGTGGATGTACTATGAATATATTATTAAGTCAAATAGCCCATGCACGTTCTGGTGATAAAGGGTCAAATTCAAATGTAGGCTTGATGTTCTATTCAAATGAAGTTTACCACTGGGCAAAAATATATATTACTGAAAAACGGATTAAAGAACATTTTAAAGGAATAGTAAAAGGCGACGTTAAACGATATGAATTGGACAATCTGCAGTCGCTCAATTTTATACTGGGTGACAGCTTAGGTGGCGGTGGAAGTGAATCAATTCTTAATGATGCCCAAGGGAAAACTCATGGACAGGCGATTCTACTGATGGAAGTGGAACTTCCTGAAAGTTTGATTGACAAAGTCAAAAGCTGATTGCTAACGTAAATACTCCTTATAATATCTATATTGATTATAATATAACTATTCTAATAATCAATTTCTTTACTAATAAACTGATTTAATTTGAGGATCATATTGGTAATCCTACTTATAAGAATTGATGTACTTAACTTTTTCTAACTCTATAGTATCCTAAGTGCTAGTATTGGATTATTTAAATTCTTAATATTTTCTCCCAAACATTAAAATAAATTCTTAACTATAATCTAATAGCAATGTCTAATAATATACAAAAAAGTATTTCCAGAAAGATTATTTTACTATCTATTCCTATTATTTTTAGTAATATGAGCAGAGTTATCATGGGACTTGCTGATATGGCAATGGTGAGTCGTTTAGGATCCGTAGCTCTGGCAGCTACAGGAATGGGGTCACTACTTTTATGGGTGGTAATGAGTATGGGGATAGGCTTAAGAACTGCTGTACAAACTATATCATCCCGCAGGCTTGGGCAAAAAAACTATGAAGCATGTGGACATGCCCTGCATAATGGCATGATTCTCTCTTCCGCTATTGGAATACCGGCAACATTGGTTGGAATTTTATATTCAACAGAAATAGCTTCATTATTTCTAGATGACACGAATGTCATAATAGTTTGTTCTGAATATATGTTTTATGGTTTCTTTGGAATATTATTTACACTCTTAGGCTTTACATTCCAGGGTTTTTATACAGGTGTTGAACAAACAAAAGTCCATATGAAAGTAACTATAACGTCCAATATAATTAATGTTTATTTGAATGCAGGATTAATTTATGGTTCTTTAGGGGTTACTTCTTTTTTTATAAAAATGGGAATACCGTGGTTTGCAAAGCTTTGGAGTTGGTACCCATTTCCTGCCCTTGGTGTAAAGGGTGCATCCCTAGCAACCGTCATTGCCTCGGTGTGTATGGTTGTGCATTATATTCTTTTGATCTTAGGATCTAAACTTAAAATTTTTAAGCCATTTCATTTTCATTTTTCAATTCAGAACATATACCAGCAGATCAAATTGGGTTTTCCAATTGCCATGCAGGAGGTCATAACCATGACCGGATTTGCAGTATTCTATAAAATTATTGGAATCATCGGAACGGTAGAATTGGCAACTTCTGAGGTGATATTGAACATTGCCCATGCTTCATTTATGCCTGCTGTGGGAGTGGGCATGGCCTGTGCTACATTGGTTGGAAAATATTTAGGTGAAGATAATCCAGATAATGCTGATCGTGCAGTTTTTGAGGCACTTAAATGGGCACTTCTGATAATGGGGACAATGGGATTAATCTTTATTCTTATTCCGCAGTATGTAATTCCCATTTTTTCTGATGATCCCAATATTATCCGATTAGGAACTCCATGCCTGCGAATTATAGGTATTCTACAATATTTTGATGCTATTGGATTAACATTATTATTTGTACTTACGGGCGCTGGAAACACCCGTTTTCCAGCGTTGGTTAATATTAGTTTATGCTGGTTAGTTTTTGTACCATTGTCCTATTATATGGGTATTTACTTAAATATGGGCGTAGTAGGCGCATGGTTAGGCTTTGCTGTATGGATCATTCCATTTGCCATCATTATGGCATTAAAAGTGAATTCAGGCACTTGGAAGTATATTGAGGTGTAATTAGAATTTATACTGCTTAATAAAATTTAAAGAAAGCTTATCGCAATACTAATTCTTCCTAAATTTTAAACTTGAAAATATGGCCCTCGTAGCTCAATAGGATAGAGCGTTCGCCTCCTAAGCGAAAGGCTCCCCGTTCGATTCGGGGCGAGGGTACTAGATATAATTAAATTCTATTTTTCAAATATATTATTATTATAAATTTATTTATAGATTTAAAGGAAAATTATGAAAAAAGAAGAATTAAGATATGACCCTATACGTGAAAATATTGCAAAAGGCATCTATTATTTAAATGAAAATAGAGTGTTCTTTTTTAAAATATTGTCTATTATTTTAGTACTTATTGGATGTGTAAGTTATTATAATTATTTAGGTAATATTAAATCAGAGAATGCTTCCCATATAGCTGGAAGAGCGCAAAATACTTTTATAAATGGGAATTTAGATGAAGCACTTGTTAAATTTGAACGAGTAATTAATGATTATCCAAACACTACTGGCTCAATCCAGTCTCTTGTATATTTACTTAGTAATGCAATTAATGCAAATAATGATTTTAGAATAAATGAATTATTATCGGAGCATTCTCTTAATATTAATGATTTAGTGATTCAATCAGCTATATATAAAATAAGAGCTGATGCAGCCTTTAAAAATGGTGATACATCAGATGCTATTAAATATTACAAAAATGCTCGATCAACCGCTGATGTAAATGCTATTATGTATGATATTGATGTTGCAATTCTACATATAAAACAGGAGGCTTACATCAAAGCAATGCTTATTTTAGAGTCAATTATAAATCAAGAAAATCTTGCTTATAATGTAAAGAATATAACTGAAGAATTATTAGCTTTCACTAAACAAAAGATGGATAGATAATCCTTGTAATAATGGAGAATAATAATTTAAATTTTATCCAGCGGAAAGTGGGTTTTTACCCACTTTCTTATTTTATAGACTATAACTAATTGAATAATTAATATTGAGGTAAGAATTGATAAATAAGGACATAATTGAGGCCTTCTCTATGTTGGCTAAAGAAAAGAATATTGATCGTACAAATCTTAGTACTATAATCGAAGATATTTTTATGGCATTGATCCATAAGAAATATGGAGAGGAACGGACTAATTTTAGCGTAATTGTAAATATGGAAAAGGGCGAGATAGAAATATATCAGGAAATGGTTGTTGTTAATGAAGTTAAAGATAATGTTGAAGAAATTCACATAGATGAAGCAACAAAAGAATATGATGATTTGGAAGAAGGTGATGATTATGTAAAAATTCTTAATCCAGATAGTTTCGGTCGCAGACTGATTAACACAGCCAAACAACACATGGTGCAAAAAATTAAAGATATTGAACGTCAAACTGTATATGATGAATTTGCTAGTAAAATAGGGGAAATTGTAGTTGGAAATGTTCATCAAATTCAGAGAGAACAGATATTTGTACAAACTACAGCTGGTGCAGAATTTACTATGCCTAAACAAGAACAGCTACCAAATGATCGTTTCAGAAGAGGTGAAACAATTCGTGCTATTATAAAAAAAGTTGAAATTAATAGCAGGGGGCCTGAGATTGTGATTTCAAGAAGTGATGATTTATTCTTAAAAAGACTTTTTGAAAAAGAAATTCCAGAAATTGAAGATGACATTATTGAAGTAAAGGCTGTAAAGCGAACTCCTGGAGATCGTAGCAAAATTGTTGTATATTCTTCAGATCGACGTGTTGATGCTGTAGGTGCATGTGTAGGAATGCGAGGAAGTAGGATTCAGTCTGTAGTGCGTGAACTTAATGGTGAAAAAATAGATATTATCAACTGGAGTGATAAGCCTGAAATATTAATTTCAAGAGCTTTGGCTCCAGCAAAACCAATCAACCTATATATTGATGAAGAGCGACCATATGTAGTCGCAGTGTTTGAGGATGAAGAACTTCCAATAGCCATTGGTAGAAATGGTCAGAATATTAATCTTGCATCTAGTGTTACTGAATATACAATAGATGCTGTTAAGAAATCTGACTATGAAGGGAAAGAAGAACCAATTGTATATCTTGATGAAATTAAAGGTATTTCATCTGCGCAGATAGAAACATTAGGTAAATCTGAAATACATACTAGTGAAGATTTTCTAAGTGTTGAAAGGTCTGACATTTTATCATTGAAAGGTTTTGGAGAAAAGACTGTAGATAATATTACTAAGCTTGTAATAGAAGCTGTTTCACAAAATGAAATTGAAGCTGAAAATAAAACAGATGATGATGAAAATGTAAAAGATAATGATAATACAGATTTAGATGGTGTGCAAAAACAGCAGGAAGTTATCCAGGAATAGTCATGACTGAAATTGTGAAGAAAAAAAGAATATTTCAGATAGCAAAAGAGTTGAATATCTCACATATTGAGATAATGAAATTTCTTTCTAATCATGGCACTCCTGCTGAAAGCCATATGGCACCTGTGCCTCCAGATATTTATGATGATATACTTTTAGAATTTTCTAAAGATAAATTGCAAATAGAAAGGCACAGAAAAGAGCAGGCTCGTAAAGTAGTCGTTTCAAAAATACAAAATAAAAAAACTGAAGATAATACTGCGCTTAATGAAAATATGCCTTCAGATAAAGCTATACGTAAATTAAAAACTACACTTAAAGATGAGAAGTTAGAACTTTCAGATAAATTGAAATCTGCTTCAGATGAATTAATAAAAGAAAAGGAAAAAATAAAGAAAGATACGAATACAGATTCTTCGGTCAGTGAAAAAAGTGATAAAATAATAGCTGATCCTTCTAATGTAGGCAACAATATGCAAATAGTAGTTGATAAGAGAAAAATTAAACAGGATGTTGAATCACCTAAACTTAAAATAATTAAAAAACATGAATCTGAAATACCCAGAAAATTAAAAAAAATAAGCATTCATGATATTGCTGATAAGATTAATCAGACAAAAAAACGTATAATAAAAAATACAGCAGATTCATCAAAGCCTCAGATAAATCAACCACTTCCGCAATTTGGAAAGTCTTCATCAAAGAAAAAAACTAAAAAGAAAGAAAAAAATGTAGAATCAGTGACCTCCGATAATTTGAACAAATCAATTAAAGTACCTGAATTTACAACAATAGATGAGTTAGCTCAATCAATGGATATTACTGTTCAAGATGTAATTATGGCATGTATGGGCATGGGAATGATGGTAACAATAAATCAGCGTATGGATATGGATAGCATTATTATGATCGCTGATGAATTTGGCTTTGAAGTAGAAACAATTTCTGAATTTGCTGAAGAAATAACTAGCCAAGCAGATACAGATGAAGATATCAAAAATGCTGTTGAAAGGGCCCCTGTTGTTACAATAATGGGGCATGTTGATCATGGAAAAACATCATTACTTGATTATATTAGAGATGCAAATGTTGTAGCAGGAGAATCTGGAGGCATCACACAGCATATAGGTGCGTATGAAGTGCTTCTTGATAATGATAAAAAAATTACTTTCCTAGATACTCCTGGTCATGCAGCTTTTACAGCAATGAGAGCAAGGGGAGTTCAAGTCACAGATATAGTTATTATAATTGTAGCTGCTGATGATGATGTTAAGCCGCAAACGCGTGAAGCGATAGACCATGCTAATGCAGCCGGAGTCCCTATTATAATAGCCATAAATAAAATAGACCTTCCAAATTCTAATCCTGAAAAGATACGTAAATCACTTTCTGAATTAAATTTACTTGTTGAAGAGTGGGGTGGTAAAATTCAATGTCAGGAGATATCAGCCAAAAAAGGACAAGGCATAAATGAATTGCTTGATAAAATATTATTAGAAGCAGAAGTATTAGAATTGAAAGCCAATGCTAAAACTGACGCAAAAGGCGTTGTAATTGAGTCTCGTTTGGATCGAGGTCTAGGCCCTATAGCAACAGTCTTAATAAATAAAGGTACTTTAAAAAAGAGTGATATTTTTGTTTGTGGCAATCAGTATGGAAAAGTGAGAGCAATGCTAAATGAACGAGATCAAAGACTTAATGAAGCATTACCATCTGATCCTATACAAATATTAGGATTTGAAGATGTACCTAAAGCAGGTGATACATTTTCAGTTTTCCAAGATGAGCGAGAAGCTAAAAAGATTGCACTTGAACGAGCGCAATTGTCCCGTGAAGCTGAACATAGAAGATTTAGAAATATTACTTTAGATCAAATTGGCAAAAAAATATCTTTAGGAGAAATGCAGGAACTTGATATAATAATCAAAGGCGATGTAGATGGCTCAATAGAGGCAGTAAGTGACTCTCTTATGGAACTATCAACTGATGAAGTATCAGTTAAAATAATTCATCGTTCAGTTGGTATGATTACTGAAAGTGATGTTTCTCTAGCTGTTGCATCTAAAGCTATTATTATTGCTTTCAATGTAAAAGCGTCACCAGATGCAAAAAATTTAGCAAAATCAATTGGGGTGGATATCCGTAATTATTCTATCATTTATCAAGCGATTCAAGATGTGAAGCTAGCATTAGAAGGTCTATTAGAACCAGAAGAAATAGAAAGTCCTCTTGGTATTGCTGAAGTACGTGAGCAATTTAAAATACCTAAAATTGGAATTATTGCAGGTGCTTATATTAAGGAAGGTAGTGTTATACGTAATGCTTTGCTTAGAATAAAACGTGACAAAACAACACTCCATGAAGGGAAGCTAACTTCACTAAAACGTTTTAAGGAAGACGTTGCGGATGTTTCAGAAGGTTTTGAATGTGGTATTGGTATTGAGGGATTTAAAGACTATAAAGAAGGTGATATTATCGAAGTATATGAAATTAAAGAAATTAAGAGGACTCTAGTATAATAACTATTAACAATAAACCATTTAAGCGTACTAAAAGGGTTGGCGATGAGATAAGAAATATTTTAGCTAATATTTTTATTTTTAATATTTTTATTTTAGAAGCAGGGTTGCTTACAGTTAGTAAAGTAAAAGTAACAGATGATCTTAAAATTGCAAAAGTATATTTCACATTCCTTGAAAATAAAAAACCAATTGAGGAAGTATTAGAAATAATTAAATCAAAGCATAACCACATTAGACATCTACTGGGCTTAAATATTAATTTAAAATATGTCCCTCAATTAAGATTTTATCATGATAATACACTAGAACATGCTCAAAGAATCAATGAACTAATTAAGAAGGTCCATAAAGATGTTTAATGCTATTATACCTATCTGGAAACCGATTGATTGGACTTCATTTGATGTAGTTAAAAAGATACGAAATCAAGTTAAGCCATCAAAGGTTGGTCATGCTGGTAGCCTTGATCCATTTGCTGAAGGTGTACTCATGCTCTGTATTGGCAAATGCACTAAAAGAGTAGAATCTTTTATGGATAAGGAAAAAGAATATATTGCTACCATCCAACTCGGCTTAGAGACCGATACTCTTGATTTAACAGGGAAGATTATTAAAACTTCCAACATTCCTTTAATTTCTGAAAGTTTTATATTAGAAAAGTTGAATCAGTTTATAGGTCCGTTAAAGCAGGAGCCGCCGATGTATTCAGCGTTAAAAGTTAATGGCAAACCACTTTATAAATATGCTCGCAAAAATATACAAATATACCGAAAATTACGAGATATAATCATTTATGACATCAAGCTCATAAAATATGATCATAATACACTCACTATAAAAATTATTTGTGGCAGGGGTACTTATATACGCTCCCTTGCTAAGGATATTTCGCTAAAGCTAAATACAGTAGGACATCTAATTTCACTTAAACGTACAAGAATTGGTGAATATAAGGAAAATAATTGCATCAATATAGATGAATTCAAACAATGGATATCTGCACAGGCTTAACAAATGCTAAAAAGTTTAAAAAAAGCAATCTTACAATTGGATGCTTTGATGGAATGCATAAAGGTCATATAAAAATTATCACTGAATTAAAGAGGGTTTCAGATAATAATCACATGCCGTCCGTTGTAGTTACATTTGATCCTCATCCACAATCAATACTTAACAATAATTTAAATGATTGGGCAATACTTACTACAAATGAGCAAAAATTAGAGCTATTTTATGAGCATGGGATAGACTATACTTGGATAATACCATTTAGCAAGGATGTCGCAAAAATAACTGCTGAACAATTTCTTAATGAATATCTCATTAAATATTTTAAACCAATGGAAATTGTTATTGGCTATGATCATCATTTTGGATATAAAAGAGAAGGTGACTCTGAATTTCTTAATTTTATGAAAGGAAAATATAGTTACAAGATACGAAAAGTTGATCCATTTATAGTAAATAATATTATAGTTAGCAGTACATTAATTAGAAATTATATTAAAAGATCGAAAATAAGCTCTGCTAATTTATTACTTGATCGTAAATATTCATTAAGAGGGGAAGTAGTTGAAGGCAAGGGAATTGGGCAGGATATAGGATTTCCAACAGCTAATATAAGACCTTATAACCATAATCAACTTATCCCATCAAGAGGAGTTTATTGTGTAGATGTTATAGTGAATAATAATAATTATATTGGAATGTGTAATATTGGCACTCAGCCGACATTACATAATCAAGGAGAAAATGTTATTGAAGTTCACATAATTACTGATAGTAATTTATCGATCTATGGTGAAGAGATTTTAGTTAAGTTTAAAGACTTTATTAGAAAAGAAAAAAAATATAAAAATACTACTGAGTTAGTCAAACAACTTCACATTGATAGATATACTTGTATGCCTAATTAAGATTATTTATAAATAAGGAATAATATGACAGTAACTAAAGAGAAAATAGAACATTTAATAAAAGACTTTGGTAAAGAAATAAAAAATACAGGGTCTACTGAACCTCAAATTGCAATTTTAACAGAACGGATACGTAATATAACATCTCATCTAAAAAATAACAAAAAAGATCATAGTGGCCGTAGAGGATTGGTATTATTAGTAGCTAAACGAAAAAAATTATTGCATTATTTACGTAAAACGAATGTTGAAAACTATAAAACTATTCTAGAACAATTAAATATTAGAAAATAGAAAAGGAATATAATGATAAAGAAAAGTATAGAAATATCAGGACAGACACTTACCATTGAAACAGGACGAATGGCTAAGCAAGCCAGTGGTTCGGTATTGGTCACTTATGGTGAAACAGTTGTACTTGTTGCAAGTACGGCTAATCAGGGAATTGAACCTAGTAGGGGATTTTTTCCACTTACAATTGATTATAGAGAGAAGTTTTATGCATCTGGCAAAATACCAGGAGGATTTTTCAAACGTGAAGCAAGGCCATCTGAAAAGGAAATTATTGGGTGCAGGTTGACAGATAGACCTTTAAGGCCATTATTCCCAAAAGGATTTTATAATGAGACTCAGGTTTTTATTACCGTATTATCCTTTGATGGTGAAAACGATGGAGATATATTGGGCACAATTGGCGCATCTGCATCTTTGGCTATTTCGGATATTCCATGGGATGGTCCAGTAGCTTCTGTAAAAGTTGGACGTGTTAATGGTGAGTTGATTATCAACCCAAAAAATTCGGTAATGGAAGAAAGTGATTTATCAATTATAATTTCTGGTACTAAAGATTCTGTTGTTATGGTTGAGGGTGAAGCTAATTTCATTAGTGAAGATGACTTCTTGACAGTCATTCAATATGGCCATGAAGCCATTAAAGATATTGTTAAATTGCAGGAAGAATTAGTAGCTGAATGTGGTAAAACTAAACGTGTAATACCAGAAATTGTAGTAAACCAAGAGCTTAATGATGCGATTGATAAATTGATTGAAGGGAAAATAAGTGATCTAAATTTACCTAGAGAAAAAGCTGAACGTTATGATGGCATCCGCAATTTCAAACAATCAATAGTTGATTCAATGTTTGAAGAATTTCCGGAAGATGAATCAGCGATTAAAGGATATATTGAAGATAAAATAAGCGAGGATTTACGTAAAATGACTTTAGATGGTACACGTGCTGATGGTCGAGATTACAAAAAAGTTCGAGATATCACAATAGAAACTTCTGTTTTACCTAGAACACATGGCTCGTCGCTTTTTACTAGGGGCGAAACACAGGCATTGGTTATTACAACATTGGGATCAAAACGAGACGAGCAAATGCTGGACAATATAGAAGGATTAGGCTACAAAAAACATATGCTTCATTATAATTTTCCACCATATAGTGTTGGTGAAGCCCGGCCTAAATTCAGCGTAAGTCGTAGAGAAATTGGACATGGTAATCTTGCTGAGAGAGCTATAAAACCATCACTTCCGGATTTTGAAGATTTCCCTTATACTATTCGTTTGGTATCAGAAATTCTTGAATCAAATGGTTCATCATCGATGGCTACAGTATGCGGATCCTCTTTAGGATTAATGGATGCTGGCGTACCAGTAAAAGCACCAATTGCAGGTGTTGCAATGGGATTGATAATGGAAGATGAAAATAATTACGCCATATTAACAGATATTCTTGGTACAGAAGATCATTTAGGTGATATGGATTTTAAAGTTGCCGGATCTAGAGATGGAATTACAGCTATCCAAATGGATCTTAAAATTGATGGACTACCCATTGATTTAATGCGGGAAGCATTGCAACAAGCTAAAGAAGGCCGCATCCATATTTTAGATGTAATGAAAGAAGAGCTTGAAACACATCGGGATCGTCTTTCTATTCACGCTCCTAAAATAGGTCAATCATCTATTCCTGTAGATAGAATTGGAGATTTCATTGGGCCTGGAGGTAAAAATATTAAAGCCATTAGTGCTGAGTATGAATGTGAAATTAGTGTTGAAGACGATGGGATGTGTGTTGTTATGGGGCAGGATCAGGATAAGATAGATGAAGTAGTCCGTATTTTAGATTCATATAATCTAATACCAGTCCCTGGGGAGGTTTATGATGCAGAAGTGGTTAGGATTATGGACTTTGGTGCTTTTGTTAAAATTGCACCTGGTAAAGAAGGACTTGTACATATATCAGCTCTCAACTGGGATCATGTAAAAAAAGTTGAAGATGTAGTAAAAATTGGCGATAAAGTGAAAGTTAAACTTATCAAGATTGATGACCTTGGCCGTTTGGATTTCAGCATGAAGGCTCTTCTTGAAAAGCCAGATAATTATGCTCCTCCTGAAAAGAAGAATAAATTCCAAAAAGGTTAAATAGTTAGTGTTCAAGGATAAAACTACTAATAAAAAATAGCCAATTAATAATGTATCATCTATTTTATTATTTATCAAAATAAGTATGCGTTAATTAACATGGATAAATTTCCAGTTTCATATCGGGCATCTAATATAGAGTATGCCATTAGGGATGTTCTCACACCTGCAACTGAATTAGAAAAACAAGGAAAAAATATCCTTAAACTAAATATAGGTGACCCACTTGCATATAGTGGTTTCCAAACTCCCAGACATATGATTCATGCCTTTTATGATGGTTTAAAATCTCAACAGAATGGATATTCTCCATCATATGGTTTACCTGAATTAAGAGAAGCTATTTCATATGATGAGTCTCAGAAAGAAAATGGTGGATGGGATTGTAGATCTAATGATGTATATGTCTGTCATGGCGTAACAGAAGCTCTTCAGATAATCTTTGCAGCATTTTTACAAGATGATGACAAAGTTCTTGCACCTGGGCCACATTATCCCCCATATATGGCATATCCGCAATTATTTGGCGGTAAGACGATTGAGTATAGCTTAGATGAAAATAATGGATGGTCTGCAGATTTAGATGATCTGGAATCAAAAATGGATGAAAAGGTGCGTTTAATTGTTGTCATTAATCCAAATAATCCAACAGGTGGCGTTGCAGATAAAAATCAGCTAAAGAAAATAATTGAAATTGCAGGTTCATGGCCACATTGCGCTATCATAAGTGATGAGATATATGATTTAATTAATTTTAATAGAAATCACTATTCTACAGCCTCTTTATCAGATAGTGTCCCAATTATTACTTTAAATGGTGTCTCAAAGGTTTACTACGCACCTGGGTGGAGAATAGGATATATGGCATGGCATGACCCTGAACAGAAATTATCTTTAGTAAGAGATGCTGTTGAAAAACTGCTACGTTCAAGACTTTGTGCATCAACCCCCGCACAATTAGGTTATTTAGCCGGCCTTCAAAGCAATAAAGACTGGATGGATGATTATAGGAATAAACTACTTAGACAAAGAGATTTTTGTATTAAACGTGTACAGTCTATCGATGGATTAGATGTTACAAAGCCTGATGGAGCATTTTATATGTTTATTCGTATAACCGATAATAGATGGAAATCTAATGATAAAGGATTCGTTATAAAATTACTTGAAAAAGAACATTTATTATTAGTCCATGGTTCAGGATTCTCCGCAAAATACGGGAAAGGACATTTCCGTCTAGTTTTCTTACCTGAAAAAGATATTCTGAATACAGCCTTTGATCGTATTGATCATTTTCTAAATACTAGCAGTTAAGTAATTATTATTAATTGGTATTTATTATTTAAATAATAACTTTGTTTATTTATCTTTATATAATTAACTTAAAGCGTTACTTTAATTTATAAATATTATAATAATAAACATGGAAGCTAGAGATATAAAAAAATTATATTACTCAATTAGTGAAGTTAGTGAAATAACTGGATTAAAACAATATGTATTACGTTTTTGGGAAATTGAGTTTTCTCAATTAAAGCCAAAAAAGAATTCAGCAGGAAATAGAATATATCGTTCACATGATATAGATATAATCCTTGAAATTAAATCACTTTTATATGATCGAAAATATACAATAAAAGGTGCTCAACAATATTTAAAACTTCCTGATGAGAAAAATAGCATAATCAAAGATCAGAAGAAAATTGTCAATATATCCAATACTATTGACATTAAGACACTGAAGGACTTGAAGCAAGGTCTAAGTGATTTGATAAAATTGATTGAACAATTTAAAGATTAATCTATTAGATTCAATTCAATATCTAATATAAAATAATCCTAATATTAAATAACAAAATTCGGGACGTGGCGCAGTCCGGTAGCGCACTTGACTGGGGGTCAAGGGGTCGGAGGTTCAAATCCTCTCGTTCCGACAGAATAAATAAACTCTATATATAATCGAATTAGAGTTTTTTATTATATGAAGCCAGTAATAATTATTCCCGCATTTAATCCACCCGAATCTTTTAAGACATTAATTGATAGAATTAATAACATAATTTCCATCCCTATAATTGTAGTTGATGATGGCTCAAATTCATTTATTAATATTAATTATGATTATATTACTTTACTTCGCAATAGACATAATAAAGGAAAGGGATATTCACTTATCAAAGCATTTAAGTATGCATATAAGAAAGGATATACTCATAGCATTACTCTTGATGCTGACTCTCAACATGATCCTAGATATTTGTGTAATTTCCTTGAAATAAATGAAGAGATACCAATTGTTATAGGTAAGAGAAATTTCAATAAGAGAATGCCAATTCATAGAAAATTATCCAATATAATTACTTCTAGAATTATTTCCTATATTTGTGGGCAAACTATTCATGATTCTCAATGCGGATATCGCAGATATAAATTATCAGAAGTCTGCTCTGAAAACTATATTGAAAATGGATTTCAATTTGAATCTGAAGTTCTCATAAAGCTATTAGGTATAAGTAACTGTAGCATATACCAAATAAACATCCCGACTATTTATGATTCAGAAAAAAGTTATATTAATAATTTAATGGATGCAGTGAAATTTCTTAGATTGATTGTAAGATCAATTTCAACCACATCTTTAAATATATTATTAGGACATTTATAAATAGTGCTTAATTAACACTATATGTTTAGTTTAATGAAAAATATTTATAATTGGGTTTTAAACTTGGCAAATAAACCTTATGCTTCATATTCTCTATTTTTAATATCTTTTGCCGAGGCTTCATTTTTCCCAGTTCCACCTGATGTTTTATTAATTGCTTTAGCAATAGGATGCAGATCTCAAGCAATTAAATTTGCTTTAATATGTAGTATCGCTAGTATCTTAGGCGCATTAGCAGGATACGGAATTGGTCATTTCCTTTGGTGGGATAAAGGTAGTTATTCAGCAATAGCTAATTTATTTTTTAATCATATTCCTGGTCTTAATGAAATACTATTCCAAAAAATGCAGTCTCACTATGAAGAATATGGATTTTTCATAATATTTACAGCTGGCTTTACTCCAATTCCATTTAAAATAATTACTATTTCTTCAGGTGCTTTCGATATTCCAATACATCTATTTATTGCTGCTTCAACAATAAGTAGATCTTCACGTTTTTTTCTAATATCATTATTAATTAATAAATTTGGTAAAAAAATAAAGAATTTTATAGACTGCTACTTTAATTATGTTTCAATTATATTTATTATAATTTTATTTTCCAGCTATTATCTAATAAAATATTTTATTTTATAAAATTTATTATTTCTATTTGTTATATTAAGATCATACATTTTATTTAAATACATAACCAATAAAAATGAATTATAAATTTAAGGTTTTTATATCTACTTTAATCTTGTTTTCAGTATTAGCGATGCTCATTTCAAGTATACTTATTACATTTTTATTAAAACCAAATATATTTATTAAAGATATTGAAGGATATATTAATGGCATTTTATCATCTACACTGAAGGGTGATATCTTAATCCAGAAGATTGAAGGTAATTTTATTAATGGCTTTAAACTAGGACCTGTCAATTATACTGATGAAAATAAAGTTATTTTATCTATACAAGAAATATTTATTGATCCAGATCTTTCTAGCATGATATTTGGCACATTATCGCTATCTGAAGTTATTGTCAATAATTCTTATTTTAATCTTGATGACTTTGAATTCACAAAAGCAAGGGTGGCTAATAATAACATTAATTTCCCAATGAATTATCGTATTACTAAACTAAATATTAATGATATGTTATTTTTATATGACGATAATCAATTTAATATTCGAGGCGAATTGGATATTTCCTATGACAATAGTTATAAATTTGATATAAGACATTTGAATATTGAATCTTCACATTGGTTAAATGAGTTAGCAATTAATAGTGGTAAAGTTACCTATTCAAATAATGAATTTAATATAATGGATTTAGAATCTAAAGGAGATTTTCTCTCATTTAAATTATATCACGCAAATATAAACCCATTTCATATTTATAAATCAACTGGCAATTTATTAATTAGTCATTATCACAATATTGATCAAGATTCTAATTATGTTAGACTTGAAAAAATATTAGTTAATATACAAAATATAAAAGACAGGCGACTTGCATATATAAAAGGAGATATGCAATATAATAATAATATTTCAGCTATAAATATTGAAGGTGAGTTTATAAATAATTTATTTTTATTTAAAAACGCAGAATTTTCATTTAAAAAACAAAGAATAATAACTGATGGTAGCTTTGATCTCAAGAACAGGACTTGGGAAATTACCACTTCATTAAATGATATAACATTATTTAATAATTTATCCTTATCCGGTAATTATAATATTAAAGGCACCAATAAAGATGAAAAGATATTTGGGAATATTCATTGTAATGAAGTGTACGTTGATTCTATATATTTTGGAGAAATTATAGGCAACTATCGATATAACGGTAATGTTTTAAAATCAAATAGTATCAAACTATCTTCAAAAAATATTAATTTGAGTGTATCCACTAACTTTT
>Ga0187827_10004095_pt1 | contig 18136 bp, 21 predicted proteins | sample ETNtaG_39_FD_167969 | JGI IMG/M metagenome (GOLD analysis project Ga0187827, IMG submission 167969) | Marine microbial and viral communities from oxygen minimum zone, Eastern Pacific Ocean - ETNP2014_SV_150_PacBio MetaG (Illumina Assembly) | ecosystem: Environmental > Aquatic > Marine > Hypoxic... | reverse complement strand
ACATAAACAACATTGGGTTAATGGAGGACAGAGCAACACTTAGAATATCTTCACAACATATTGCTAATTGGCTATATCATGGAATCTGTAGTAGAAAGCAAGTTTTAGAAATTATGAAAAAAATGGCGAGAATTGTTGATAATCAAAACATTAATGATCCTGCTTATTTTCGTTCTGGCCGATCTGGCTATACAAAAATGTCTACAAATTTTGAAACTTCAATTGCTTTTAAAGCTGCTTGCGAACTAGTCTTTCATGGAAAAACACAACCTTCTGGCTATACTGAACCAATTCTTCATCTTAATAGGTTGATTAAAAAAAATTAAATTTCTAAATTAAAAACTTTGCCTATTTTTGAAAGCAGATATTAATGTTCCGTCATCTAAATTTTCTATTTCACCTCCAACTGGCAATCCTTGTGCAAGTTTTGAAATTTTAACATTAGTATTTTTTAAGCTGTCTTGAATATAAAATGCAGTTGTTTGACCCTCAACTGTTGCGCTTGTAGCCAAAATTACTTCATCAACATTTTCTTTTTTTATTCTTTCAACCAAAGAATTTATTAATAAATCCTCTTTTTTTTCGTTATTTGAAGATGAAAGCGTACCGCCAAGGATATGAAAATAACCTTGGTATACACTAGAACTTTCTATGCTCCACTGATCTGCTATATTCTCCACAACGCAAATTTTATTATACTTGTTATTGTTATTTTCACACCCATTGCATCCCTTAGAATTAGATTTTAAAGAACCACAAGTTTTGCACCTTGATACATCTTTGTAAATTTCTGCTAAATTTTTTGCCATTGGTTTAATCAATTCATCTCTATTATTAATTAATTTTAAAACAATTCTCTTTGCTGATTTTGGCCCTAAGCCCGGAAGTCTAGAAATTAATTTAATTAGTTCTTCAATTTCAGAAATATTTTGCATTAAATTACAAAGGCCACTTAAAACCTGGTATTCCAAAACCACCAGTTGTTTTAGAAATTTCTTCTGAAGTTTTAGCTTTTAATTGGGATTTTGCATTATTGTGTGCTGCTTTAATTAAATCTTCAATAATTGTTTTTTCTTCTTTTAAAATATCATCAGAAAGATATATATTTATAACTTCACCATCGCCATTAAGAATTATCTTAACTGAATTTGCTCCTGATATACCTGTTGCATTTATATTTTTTATTTTTTCTTGGCTTTCCTTCATCATAGCTTCAAGTTGTTTGGCTTTATCTAAAATTTTACTAAAATCTGTCATTTCTCATTATCTTCCAATTTTACATCAATTAACTCAGCATCAGGAAAAGTCTCTAAAATTTTTATATAAACATCTTCTTTTTTTGCAACCTCAATTAATTTCAATTTTTCAAAATTTTTTTCATTTTTTTTTGACATTTGTCCAATTTCTTTTGAAAAAGTGATAATCCACCTTTCTCCAGTCCATTCATATAATTTTAAAGATAATTCTTTAACAAATTCTTTATCCAAATTTTCATTAAAAGAAACTTCAATTCTATTCTGAGCAAAACTTACTAGGCTAACGTTTGTTTCAAGTTCATATTTTAATTTTAATTCTTTTTTTTTATTACATAAATTTATTAATTCTTCAAAATTTTTTATTTCATTTATTTTCGAACTTGCTTCAATTTTTGTTTCAGATTTTAAAGTTTCTTTTTGAGAAAAATTTTTTATTTGGCTTATAGTTTTATTTTTTATTTCTTTGTTATCATCTTCAATGCTAAATTTTATTTCTTCTGTTTTACTTTCGCTACCTAATTCTTTTTCTTTGTCAAAATTTAAGTCTGATTTTTTTATACTATTATAAATTTTTTGTTCCTTGAGATATAACAATCTTATTAAGAACATCTCAATAGATAAATTTTGATCAGAAACAATATCAAGTTCACCTAAAGATTTAATTGTAAACTGCCAGAATAATAACAAAATTTCAGGATTAATTTCTTTAGAAACTGATTCTATCTCACTAAACTCTTCGTCATTTAATGAAAAATTAGTTCCATCAAGTTTAATAGATGAAATATTTTTAATATAATAAAGTATTTCTAGAAAATCATTCAAAAAGACCTTTGGATCTACCCCTTGGGAATAAATAGATCTATAAATATTTATAACTTCCTTTTCATCTCCCTTTAATAAAAATTTAAATAAACTTATGAGATAACTTTTATCAAAATATCCAAATATTTTTTGTGCTTCATTTAAATCAAGTTCTATATTTTCATTTTGGCTTATTAGAGCTCTATCCAGAAGCGATAGGGCGTCTCTTACTGACCCCTCTGATATTTTTATAATTAATTTTAATGCTTCATCGCTTATGTTTCCTTTTTCTTTATTTTTAACCTCTTTAATAAATTTAAATAGATCGCCGGAATTTACTCTTGATAAATCAAATCTTTGACATCTAGAAATTACAGTCACTGGAATTTTTTTAATTTCTGTTGTGGCAAAAATAAATTTTAAATATTCTGGAGGCTCTTCAAGTGTTTTTAAAAGAGCATTAAATGCTTGCTTGCTTAACATGTGAACTTCATCGATTATAAAAATTTTATATTTTGCGCTGGCTGGTCCATATCTAGAAAATTCGATTAAATCTCTGACATCGTCAACACCAGTTTTGCTTGCGGCATCCATTTCTAAAACATCAATATGATTTGAATTGCTAATTGCCTCACAATTTTCACAAAAATCTTTGCTACATAAATTTTCTATTCCATTTAAACAATTTAATGACTTAGCAACAATTCTTGCAATAGTTGTTTTTCCAACTCCTCTTATGCCGGTAAATAAGTATGCATTGGCTGACCTGTTATGTTTTATAGAATTATAAATCGTTTCCGCAATAATTTCTTGTCCTATTAAGTTTTTGAATGTTCTTGGTCTATATTTTAATGCTAAAACTTTTAAATTATTATTCATAAAAACTAATTACTTAGGAGACTAGAACCTGAACAACTGTCTTTACGATTGCTTCCGCTAGGACCTGGTCGGGTTCAAGCAGCATCCACCTCTAGCCTCCAAAATGTATTATAACAGTAAAGATTCTTATTCTACAAGAAAAGTAATCGATTATTTATCCCTATATTTGTCAGCTTGAAAAACACCTAAAACGTGCATATCGTCACAATGAAGGCCTAGTTCTTCCAATGAATTTTTAACTTTTTTTTCTTCAATATGTCCATCAAGTTCACATAAAAAGAAATAAGATGAAAATGAATTTTTCTCTGGAAAACTTTGTAATTTAGTTAAATTTACGCCATTGAGAGTAAAACTTCCTAAAGCGCTGTAAAGTGCTCCTGCTTTACTTTTTAATTTGAATAACAAAGATGTAATATATTTATTTTTTTGTAATTCAGGTTGAAAAATATCTTTTTGCATAATCAAGAATCTGGTCACATTTTCTTTTTCATCTTGAATGTTTGAATCTAAAATTTGTAAATTATATATATCTGCACTAAGTTTAGAAGATATTGCTCCTTTTGATAAATCTCTAGTTTCAGAAATATATTTAGCAGATCCAGCAGTATCAGCTCTGACATTTTCATTAAATTTATTTTTTTTTATAAATATTGATGATTGACTTAAAGCTTGAGCATGAGAATATACATCTTTTATGTCGCTTAATTTTGATCCAGACAAACCTAGAAGATTGTGATTAATTGGAAAAAAATGCTCAGCAAAAATATTTAACCTGTATTTAAAAATTAAATACTCTACTCCTATATTTCCTGTTGTTTTATTAGATTCGGGTATAATTGCTTTTACTGAGTTGTCGGTATTAGCTTTTTCAAAACACTCGTCAAAAGTTTTGCATGGAATTGTTTCACAATTTGGATACTTTTCTTTAGCACAACTTTCACTATAACTTCCAGCGATACCTTGATAAGCAATTTTCATTTCAGGAGTTATATTCTAATTTTTTTTTTAAATCTAGATAATCTTCCATTGTATCTATGCCAATAGGGCAGAATTTTGCTAATGCTACATTTATTTTTATTCCATTTTCCATTGCTCTTAGCTGTTCAAGTTTATTTTTAATCTCATTATTTGTTTGTTCAAATTTAATTAATTTTTTTAAAACTTCCGGTTTGTAAGAATATATTCCTACATGATGATAAATATTTGAATTTAAATTATTTGTTTTTCTTTTAAAATCTAATGCAATTGGAAAATTTTTTTCACTAATATTATTATCTGTAATAACTTTAACAATATTTTCGTTATTTAGCTTAGATTTATCTTCAATTTCTGCTGCTAATGTTCCTATTTCTGGCTTGTTAGCTTCAATCAACTTTTTTAGATGCTTCAAATCATTTATATTTATATTTGGCTCATCTCCTTGAAGATTAATTATACAGTCTATATCTTTTAAATCTAATTTTTCAAAACATTCAAAAATTCTATCAGTACCTGTTTTGTGTTTATTGCTGGTTAAGACTGCTTTTCCTCCATTTAAATTAACATCATCTAAGATTTCTTTATCTTCTGTAGCAACATATACTTCTCCGATATCAGTCTCTTTGGCTTTTTTAACAACATGTGAGATTATTGAAATTCCATTAATTTTTAAAAGAGGTTTACCAGGCAACCTAGTAGCGGAAAGCCTTGATGGTATTAAAATTACTGTTTTTGCCATTATATTTATTGATAATTTATGCGTCCAAGAGACGCAAATCTTATAATCAAATATTTAAGCTTTTTAAGTACTAACATGTTATATGAATTATAATAAATAATATAAATGAATTCTTTTGAAATAAATAAGATTATTACGGCAATTCTTGTAACAATATTAGTGGTTTTTGGAATTGGAAAAATATCAGATATAATTTTTGATAAAGATGACAAAAATATTGTTGCGTATAAAGTAGAAGCTCCCGAAGGAACAATGGGTGAGGCAAATACTGCCGAAACTAAGGTTGACCTGAATGCTTTGTTTACAATGGCTGATGTCGCACATGGAGAGAAGGTATTTAAAAAATGTAAAGCTTGTCATAGCATTAGTGCAGATGGTGGAAATAAAATTGGACCAAAGTTATGGAATGTTATGTTTAGACCAGTAGGATCAGTAGCTGATTATAAATATTCAAAAGCCTTGGCTTCTTATGGAAAAGAATGGGGTTGGGAAGAAATGAATGGGTTTCTAACTAAACCATCTAAATGGATTAAAGGGAATAAAATGGGATTTGCTGGATTAAACGATGAAAAAGATAGAGCTTCGGTTATTTTATATCTAAATCAAAATAGTGATAATCCTAAACCACTACCTTAATTTTTCAAAACAATATAATAATATACTTTTTTGAACATGAGTTCTATTAAGTGCTTGTTGCCAAACTTTTGATTGCTTTCCCAAAAAAACTTCATTTGAAACTTCTAATCCCCTAGGCAAACAATGCAAAAATATTCCGCTTGGTTTTAAATAATTCATAACTTTTAAAGTTATTTTAAATTTTTTAAAGTCTTTTAATTTTTTAAATTTATTTACTTTATCGTTCATACTTATTACTTTATCTGTAAATAATACATCGCTACCTGTTGCAGCTTTTTTAATATTATTAAATATTTTTATTTTTCCTTTATTTTTTCTTGTCCAACTTAATAAATTTTTATTTGGTTCATATTTTTTTGGACAACCAATATTTAATTTAAATGAAAATTTAACTGAAGCTTCAATTAAACTATTAATAACATTATTGTTGGCATCGCCGATCCAGCAGATTTGTAATTTTGAAATAGGTTTTTTCATAATTTCTTCGATAGTAAAAACGTCAGATAGAACTTGGGTTGGATGAGATGATGGACTTAACCCGTTTATTATTGGAATAGTCATATATTTTTTAAATTCCTCTAATTTTTTATCGCTATCTGTTCTAAGCATAAATGCATTTCCAAAAGTAGATATAATTTTTGCTGTATCTTCTAAACTTTCGCTTCCTTTGCTTAAATGAAGTTCATCTGATCTTAATGTAAGTGCTCCTCCTTTAAGTTGTTTAATTGCTGTGTAAAAACTTAATCTTGTCCTTAAACTTGATTTTTCAAACATTTGGATTAATAGCTTGCCTTTAAGAGGCGAGTCTTTATCCGCATCAAGGGTATTTAATTTTTTTCTTTTACTCTTTCTCTTTTTTGCATCTAAAATTATTTTTTTTAAATCTTTGCTAGGAATATCTTTTATATTGATAAAATGTTTCATTATAATTAAAGTTCTTTACAAACTTTTCTAATTATTTTTATTGCAAGATCTATTTCTGATTTTTTAACATTAAGTGGTGGTAATATTCTAATAACATTTTCTGCAGCTCTTATTGTAAGCAACTTATTTTCTTGTAATTTTTTAATAAATTTTGTTTGATCATTAAAAGTTTGTAAACCAATTAATAAACCTACACCTCTAACTTCCTTAATTAATTTAGAATAATCTTTCTTGATACTATTCAGTTCATTATGAAAATATTTAGATATTTTTTGTATATTTTCAAGAAACTTTTTTTTAAAAATCTGATCCAAAACAGCATTGCCCACACTCATTGCCAATGGATTGCCACCAAAAGTACTTCCGTGCGTTCCTGGAACCATTCCAGATGCCACTTTTTTATTCATCAATACTGCTCCGAGTGGAAAGCCACCACCAATTCCTTTTGCAATCGGCACTATATCGGGTTTGACATTTGCATATTCAAAAGCAAAAAAACGTCCACTTCTAGCAACACCGCTTTGTACGGCATCTAAAATTAGTAAAATTTTTTTTTTGTTACAAATTTTTCTTAGTTTTTTTAAAAAGTATTTGCTATTAACTTTAATTCCACCTTCGCCAGCAATATCTTCTAATAAAACTGCGGCTGTATTTTTAGTTATAGATTTTTTTAAAGATTTAAGATTGCCAAATTTAAAATGGTCAAATCCTGATACTTTTGGGCCAAATCCTTCTGTCATTTTTTTTGATCCACTTGCAAAAATTGCGGCGATTGTTCTTCCATGAAATGAATTTTTCACACAAAGAATTCTATTTTTTTTTGGCTGTCCAATTGAATAAAAGTATCTTCTAGCAACTTTTATCGCTACTTCGGTTGCTTCTGTTCCGGAGTTTTGAAAAATAACATAATCAGCAAAAGTTTTTTGAGTAAGTTTTTTAGCAAGTTTCTCTCCTTCTGGAATTATAAATGCATTTGATACATGCCAAACTTTATTGGCTTGTTTATTTATTGCTCTAATTAAGCATGGATTAGCATGACCTAAGGAGTTGACTGCTATGCCCTGAACGAAGTCTAAGTATTTTTTTCCATTAGTTGAGTAAAGAAAACTTCCTTTACCTTTTGTAAAAGCAATTTTTCTTCTGTTGTAATTTTTAGCTAGCGAGCTCATTTTAATTTATTAATTATGATTTAATTTTATAGCCTTTTTTATAAAGTTTATATGCAATAAACCAAGTTAAAATTGCAAGGAAAGCTAAATATATTAAGCCAAATTTTATTGAACCATCCATATTATCTATAAATGAAAATCTAAATCCATCAATCATATGAAAAAATGGATTGTAATAACTTAATTCCTTTAAAAAATTAGGCAATCTTTCTACAGTATAAAAAGTTCCTGATAAAAAAGACAAAGGAACAATTATAAAATTTGTAGCAGTGGCCATATGATCAAATTTATCTGCCCATAACCCAGCTATAAAACCAGTCGCACCCATTATAAATGAGCTCAAAAACAAATAAGTAAAAAATATTAAATAATTTTTTATTTCTATTTCTATCATCAATGAAAATAAAACTATTGAAATAACTGAAATCACTAATGCACGTGTTACGGAAGCAAAAATTATTGCTAGAGTTACCTCTGATGCTGACAAAGGTGCACCTATTAAATCAACAATATTTCCCATAATTTTTCCCATCAATAATGATGAGGATGAATGAGAAAATGCCTGTTGGATTAATTGCATTGCAATTAACCCTGGTGCAAGAAACTCAATAAATGAAACTCCCAGAACACTTGGTCTATCTTCTCCTAAAGCAAGAGATATTACTAACAAAAAAAGTATCGAAGTAACAATTGGTCCTACAATTGTTTGACCAAAAACTGATAAAAATCTTAATGTTTCTTTTAAATATAAAGAGTAAAAACCTACCCAATTAATACCGAATCTTTTTTCCCCAATTTGATATTTATTATCTAATTCAACCATAAGTCAGTATTCATAAACTTTTTTTTTTAATATTGTGAAAAAAATGAAATAAAAGCTTGAATTATATCATGTCGTATGTGTACAGCTATATTGTTATAAAAAAAATATGAGATACAATATATAGTATATATGGGTTGGACAGAAGGTAAGGTAGAAAAATTAAAAGAGCTTTGGGGGAAAGGTAATACCGCGAGCCAAATTGCTGAAATAATAGGTGGTATTAGCAGAAATGCGGTTATAGGAAAGGCATTTAGGCTAAATCTGTCAGCCAAGATAAAGAAAAGATTACCCATTAATATAAATAACAATAAGACAGATTTAAATAAAAAAAACTTAGAACGAAAAAGTAGAAGATTAAAATTTAAATCTTTACTTTTAGATAGAAATTTTGAACCCTCAAAAAATTTAACTCTTGAAGAATTAAGTGAAAATACATGCAAATATATGGAGGGGCATCCAAATGAAAAAAGTTCTTCTTTTTGTGGCAGAAAAACAGTAGAAAAATTTTCTTACTGTCCACTTCACTTAATTGTTGTTTTTCAACCAAAAGGTAAACGAGAAGACTTAACAAGTGAAGATGAGATTCCTGAATTTATAGAAAAAAAAATAAAATCTGCATAATTAAATTTAATCTCGCTTTTTAGAATACTCTCCACCTTTCCTCCACATATGCGAGTATTTCTTTATTTCGTCTTCAAATTTTAATTTTGCTTTATATCCTATATCTAAATTTGATTTATATTTTTTTGATATAATATTATCATATTTTAAAAGTGTTAATTGGTCTTGTGTAATCAAAGGTCTTGGAAATTTTTCTAAAAAGAAAATTATAATTCTAGCTAAAAATAAAGGTAAATTGACTAATATTCTTTTTTTATCAATTGAAACTAATAGTTTTTTTATTATTTCTTTAAAAGATAGTTCTTCGGGTCCTACACATTCTATAATTTCATCAAAAATATTTTTTTCCATAACATGAAGAATTATTTCACATATTTCTGATACATGAATTGGTAAAAATTTTGTTTTACCTCCATAATATAATGGGAATACAGGCAGCAAGCTTAGAAGTGTCATTAAATTTGTTGTAAAACTATCATCTACTGAATAAATTACCGAAGGTCTCAAAATAATAGTTTTGGAAAAATTTTCCAATATATTTTTTTCTCCTTCTAATTTGCTCTTTGCATATTTACTATCTATAGCTTTATCTACTCCCAATGCTGAAATATGAATAAATTGTTTTAATTTATATTTTTCACATTTTTTTGACAAAAGAGCTGGAAAATATGTATGAATATTTTTAAAGGTATTTTTTTTACTTTCGGAAAGGATTCCTACTAGATTAATACATATATCTTTATCTTTAAATAAATCTTTTAATTTCTCTTCATCAAAAATGTTTGTTTCGATTATCTCTATGTATCCTGGGTTTCCTCCAAGTCTTAATGCTATTCCTTTTTTATGCAAATTTCTTGTTACAACAGTAACTAAATAGTTTTTATTCGTTAACCTTCTTATTAAATGACGCCCTATTTGTCCCGAGCCACCAAAGATCAATACTTTTTTCATAATCAAAAAATAGGCATTATTATCACGTCTTTATATATATAAAAAAAATGAATAAGGTATATATAAAATTATAATGAATAACATTAAAATTTTTGAAAATGATTTGCCCTCAGATATTGATTTATCTAATGAAAAAGTAATTGGTATCGATAATGAAGCTCTTGGATTGGTTTTGGGAAGAGATCCTTTGACATTGGTCCAATTAGGGCTCGAGTCTAAAAAATTTTATTTAATTAAGCTTAATAGAGAAACATACAAAGCTCCAAATTTAGTAAAAGTTTTATCAAGCCCTTCTATTGAGTTTGTTATGCATTATGCAAGACAAGATTTAATGTGGCTAAAATACCATCTAAAAGTTGAGCCTAAAAATATTTTCTGCACTAAGCTTGCATCAAAAATTGCAAGAACTGCATCTAGTACACACGGTTATAAAGATTTGGTTAAAGAACTCTGCGGTAAAGACATATCTAAAAAAGAGCAACAAAGTGATTGGGGTAATCCGCATCTTTCTTCAAAACAAATAAGCTATGCAGCGCAAGATACAGAATATTTATTTGAAATAAAAGACAAACTCATAAAAATGCTTATAAGAGAAAAAAGAATGGATCTTTTTAAAAAATGCATGAAAGTAATACCTGCATTGGTAGATATGGAAATTTCAGGATATAAATTATCTACTTTTGAGCATTAAAATGAAAAAAATAAATTTTAAAAAAATAGCAAAAAAAGTCATCGATGAGGAAGCTAGCGCTATTAAAAAACTAAAAAAAACTATAAATGCTTCTTTTGAAAAAATCGTTAATAAAATTTTGAATAAAAAAAATGGTAAAGTAATATTTTCCGGAATAGGAAAATCTGGAGCAGTTGGAGCGATACTAAGTAGTACTTTTTCCTCAGTGGGAATTTCTAGTTTTTTTGTTGATGCCAATGATGCGGGTCACGGGTCATTGGGTGCTATTGAAAAAAATGATATTGTAATTTTAATTTCCTACAGCGGAGAAACGACTGAGACTTTCTCTGTAATTAATTTTTGTAAAAGAAGAAAAATTACTCTAATTGGAATAGTTTCAAAAATAAATTCAACTGTCGCAAAAGCATGTGATATAAATCTGGTAATTCCACTGGTTAAAGAGGCTGATCCAAATTCAATTGTTCCAACATCAAGCCTCTTAATGAGTATGAGCATCGGGCATTGTTTGGCTATAGCAACAATGAACTACAGGAAATTTGGGAAATTTGATTTTAAAAAATTTCATCCCAGCGGAAATTTGGGAGCAAAATTAAAAACTGTAGAAGAATTAATGTTAAAAGGAAAAATGGTTCCATTCATTAGAGAAAATATTTTAATGAGCAATGCTCTTGTAATTATGAATAAATTTAATCATGGAGTATTAATTGTGAGAAACAAAAATAATAAAACTTTAGGTATTATAAGTGATGGTGATATTAAAAGAATATCAAACAAAAATAAGGATATAAAAAAGCTTATAACAATAAATATTATGAAGAAAAATCCAATAACTGTTGATAAAAATATGATTGCTGCTGAGGCGCTATCTATAATGAATTCAAAAAAAATAACTTGCTTATGCATTCACAGCAAAAAAAATAAAAGAAAAACCTTGGGTATAATAACTGTTCACAATATTTTAAATGCAAATATACAATAAATGTATAGAAAAATATTTTTCCAATTTATTTTATTAACAATATTAATATTTACACTATGGTACATTTTCTATTTTTATTTAAGAGAGGATTCAAGATTTATTGAACTTCAAAATAATAATAGCCTTGAAAATAACAATATTAATCTAACTTCCAAAGAAAAAGAAGAAGTGAATAAGCAGGATGATAATAAAGAAATAACTGAAAATTTAGTTTATAAATCAAAAGATGCTAAAGGAAATACATATTTGCTAAAAGCAAAATTTGGAGAAACGAATAGAGAAGATAAAAATACAATTCTTCTAAATCAAGTTACTGGAACAATAAATTTAATAGACAGACCTCTGATAAGTATAAAAGCAGATCATGCTGAGTATAATTATGAAAATTTAAACACCAAATTCTTTGATGATGTGAAAATAAAATATAGTTCTAATATTATTAAAAGTGATAATTTAGATTTAATTTTTAATGAAAATATTGCTAATATGTATAACAATGTTTTTTTTAAAAATAATTCATCAAGCGCTAAGGCAGATCTAATAAATTTTGACCTTTTAACGGGAAATATAATAATTAAAATGAATGAAAAAAATAAAAAAATTGTGATAAATAAAAAATAAAAAATGGCAATTATTAAAAAATTTAGAATTACAACTTTTAAAAAAGAAACAAATAAAATTTCCTTAAAAAACATTTCTCTTTCATATAACAAAAGACAGATTTTGGATGATATATCGTTAAATTTTAGGGAAGGAGAAATTTGTGGCTTATTGGGACCAAATGGAGTTGGTAAATCTACATTATTTAATATTATTATTGGACTTATTAAACCTAATTACGGAACTGTTTTAATTAATAAAACAAATGTAACAAATATTCCGATTTACGAAAGAGCTTTAAACTTTAAATTAAGTATTGTGCCTCAATCTGGGGGTGTTTTTTCAGAATTGTCTTGTTTAAATAATTTAATAGCTGTGGGGCAAGTTACTATTAAAGAAAAAGATTTGATTAATTTTAAAGTTGAAAACATGATATCTAAATTTTCTTTGGATGCTGTTAAAGATTTGAAAGCAAAACATTTATCTGGAGGACAAAGAAAAAAATTATGTATTGCAATGGCGCTAATGTCAGATCCAAAAATTATTTTAATGGATGAGCCTTTTCAGGGGTTAGATATTATGTCAACTAAGGATTTGCAAGAAACTATAGCAAATCTTCAAACAGAAGATGGTACGAGGTGTTGTATAATTTCTGACCATGCGGCCAGAGATCTCCTTGCTATATGCGATAAAGCTATAATATTAGCAAATAAAAAAATTATTGCCGAAGGATCACCAAATGACCTTATGAATAATCAAAATGCAAAACGAATTTATTTTGGTGATGCTTTTAAGTTAAGTTAAATATTTAATGAAAAAATCTGTTTTAATTAGCAATAAAATTAATAAATTTGATAAAAAAATTGAGGTAAGTTCTGACAAAAGCATCTCTATAAGATGTGTGCTGATGGCATCGCAAGCAATTGGCGATTCAAAAATTTATAATCTTTTAGAATCAGAAGATGTTATTAGCACAATTAGTGCAATTAAATCTTTGGGAGTTAAAATTGTTAAACAAAAAAAATATTACCAAATCTATGGAAAAGGATTAAATAATTTTTCTGCAAAGAATAACTTGGTAATTAACGCAAATAATTCTGGAACACTTTCTAGGTTAATATTGGGTATTTTGATAAGGTTTGAAAAAAATATCATAATTACGGGAGATCAAAGTCTTAAAAAAAGAGATTTCCAAAGAGTTATAAAACCATTGAGCTATTTTGGAGCTAAAATTATTTCAAAAAATAAAAAACTTCCCTTAAAAATTAAAGGAACAAGATTTGTTAAACCTATAGAATTTTTTGAAGAAAAAGGAAGTGCACAAATTAAAAGTTCAATAATGCTTGCGGCTCTTAATACTCCAGGCGTAACAAAAATCAAATGCATTAAATCAAGAGATCATACTGAGAAATTATTTAAATATTTAAAAATTCCAATAGATATTAAGTCTAATAAAAAATTTGATAAAATTAAAGTTAAAGGTTTAAGTCAATATAATTCATTCAATTACAAAGTTCCTGGAGATATAAGCTCAAGTGCTTTTTTTATTGTTTTAACTTTATTATCAAAAAATTCAAAAATAATTATTAAAAATGTCAATGTAAATAAAACAAGAACAGGAATAATTCAAATACTAAATAGAATGAACGCTCGTATAAAAATAAAAAATAAAAAAATTTACAAAGGAGAAGAAATTGGTGATATTTTTATAAAAAGTGCAAAAAATTTAAAATCAATCAAATGTCAAAAACATTTTAATAGTAAGGCAATAGATGAATTTTTATTAATTTTTTTAGTATGCGCTAAATCTAAAGGTGTATCTCACTTTAATGACATTTCGGAGCTAAGACATAAGGAAAGTGATAGACTTAAGATAGCTGCTAATCTCTTAAAAAAGATTGGTATAAAAGTTTATGAAAAAAAAAATAGTTTGAAAATTTATGGGAATCCAAATTTAAAAATAACGAAAAATATTAAAATAAGTAATTTCATGAAAGATCACAGAGTATTTATGATGTCATGCATAGCCGCATTAACTTTAGGTGGAAAATGGAAAATTGACGATTATGAATCAATTAAAACTTCTTTTCCAAATTTCTTGATTATTTTAAAAAAACTAGGAGCCAAAATAAATTATGAAAAAAAAAATTAAAAAATTTCATATTGCTGTAGATGGTATTAGTGCTTCAGGTAAAACTACCGCGAGTAAAATTATTTCTAAGAAATTCAAATTAAAATTACTTTCTTCAGGTAAATTATACAGATATATAGCTTACAAAATTATTAAAAATAATAATAGTTTTGATAAAAGTTTTGTAAGAAAGATTTCGAGATCCATATCGGAAAAAGATTTAAATTCAAAAAAATTGTATAGTCAAAATATTACAAACTTATCATCGATTATAGCGAAGAAAAAATATATAAGAAATTATTTAAAAAAATATCAAATGGATTTCATAAAAAAAAATAAATTTGTCATCATAGAAGGAAGAGATATTGCTTCTAAAATTTTGCCAAATGCTGATTTAAAATTATTTTTTAAATGTTCTATACAAAAAAAAGCTTTAAGAAGATTTAAAGAATTTAAAAAAAACAATTCTACAATTAAAATAAATGAAGTAGAAAAAGCTTTAAAACTAAGGGATTTTAGCGACAAAAATAGAAAAGAAAGCCCTTTGCTTTTTATAAAAGGTGCTGTATTAGTTGACACCACCAATTTAACGTTGAAGCAAATGGAGGACAAGATTATTAAATTGGTAAGAATGAAGATAAAACAAAAAATAGATGCAAATATATAAAGAACTTACTTTAGAAAAAAATAAAGAATTTGAAGCGCTATTAAATAGTCAATTATCCAAAACTAAAATCGAAGAAGGCAATATTGTTGTTGGAACAGTAACAAAAATAACTGAAAAATATATATTTTTATATATAGAAGGACTTAAGTCTGAGCCAATAATAGATATAAATGAATTAAAAAGTATTAATCTACAAGATAATTTAGAAGAAGGTTCAAAAATATCAGTTTTTTTAGAGAAAATTGAAGATTCAAAAGGAGATGTAATTGTATCTGCAACAAAAGCTCAAAAAATTAAAGGATGGAAGTTATTGGAAAAAGCTTACGAAAATAATGAACCTATAATAGGTAAAATTAAATCTAAATGCAAGGGAGGGGTAGTAGTAGAGCATGTTGAAACAGGATCTTTAATGTTTTGTCCCGGCTCTCAAATTTCAGATAAACCTCTAAAAGATATTTCTCATTTAATGAACGAACCACAGAAATTTGCATTGATTAAGTTGGATAAAATTAGAGGAAATGCATGTGTTTCAAGAAGACAAATAGTTTCATCGGGGAAAAAAGAAGACAAAGCAAAAATTATAGAAAAATATAAAGTTGGAGATATTATAGAAAATGCAGTTGTTAAAAGTTACAGTTCTTTTGGATGTTTTTTTGATGTAAATAATGGTGAACTTGATGTCCTTGTTCATTTGCAGGAAATTTCTTATTCTAGAATAAATCACCCTGAAGAAGTTTTTAATATTGGTGAAAAACATAAGTTGCTAGTAATAAGTGTTGATAAAGAAAAACTTCAAGTTAGTTGCTCCATAAAACAACTTTCACCAGATCCATTCGACCACATATCAAATTATGAACTAAACAACGTTTACAAAGTTAAAATTGTAAAAATAGCAGATTATGGTTGTTTTTGTGAATTAGAACCTGGTTTAACAACATTGCTTCATTCAAGTGAATTAAGTTGGTCTAAAAAAAATGTATCAGCAAAAAAAATGTTTAAGGTTGGAGATGAAATTAAATGTGTAATTAGTGACATTGACAAAGAAAAAAAACGTGTTGCAATCTCGCACAGACTAGCAAAAGAAAATCCGTATAAAATTTTGGAAAAAAAGTTTCCAGTTGGATCGATGATTGAAGGAATAGCCGGTAGTATAAATGAATATGCTATTTATGTTAAATTACAAGATTTTGAAATTGATGGTTTTCTTCACGCAAATGATATTTCATATACAGGCAATCCCGGCGAAGAAATAAAAAAATTTAAAAAAGGTGATAAACTAAAAGTTAAAATTTTAGAAATTAAAATAGATGAGCAAAAAGTAAGGGTAGGTTTAAAGCAAACTCAAGAAGATCCTTTTAATTTGTTTAAAGATAAAAAATTAAATGAATTTATAACCGTAAAAGTGATTTCTTCTGATAGTAAAGGAATAATAGTTAGTCCAGAAAGTTCGAAACTAGAATTTTTGATCAAGAAATCTCAAATTGCAATAAGTCCATCTGATGCAAGACCCTCTAGATTCGTGGGCGGCGAAAGAATAGATGTGGCTATAAGTGAGTTGGATTTTCAGAAAAAAAAAGTTGGTCTCAGCATTAAGCTTTTAGAGGAACTACAAAATAAAGAAGCAGTTTCAAAATTTTCATCCCCGCTTTCTGGAAAAAATCTTCCTTTTTCTTCTCTTTCTGATAAATTAGATAAAAAAAAGAACAAAGAATAGCTAATTGGCTTTAGTCAAATCGAAAATACTTAAACAATTATCAGACAACTATCCAAATTTTTTAAATAAAAATTTATCTAAACTTATAGAAATTATAATTTCACATATGGAAAATTCACTCGTAAGAAATGAAAGAGTTGAATTAAGAGATATTTTTACTTTAGAGACTAAAATTCAAAAAGCTAGGATTTCTAGAAACCCCAAAACAAATGAGAAAGTGGAAATTCCAGAAAAAAAAGCAATTCATTTTAAAATGTCTAAGAAATGGTTTAAAGATTTAAATAATGAGTAATAAAATATTTATTGCAATTGATACAAATAAATTAACTAAAGCAAAAAAAATAATTCAGAAAAGTAATACAAGAAAATTAAAAATTGGCTATAAATTTGGCTTAGAGTTTATTAATTCTAAGAACGGAAGATCTTTTATATCAAAAATAAAAAATAAAATTATTTTTTTAGATTTAAAACTACATGACATACCTAATACTTGTTTGTCTGCTATAAGAGCAATAAAAGATCTTAATGTTAATTACTTAACAATACATGTAAGTTCAGGTTTAAAAGCATTAAAAGAAGCTAAAAAAATTTCTGGTAAAACAAAGTTAGCTGGAGTTACAACTCTCACATCAATGAACAATCATTCATTAAAACAAATAGGGTATGATAAAAAAATAAGAAACTTAGTTGTTCATCAAGCTAAACTGGCAAATAAAGCAAAGCTTGACGCAATTGTTTGTAGTGCTCAAGAAGTTAAGTTTGTAAAAAAAGTATTCAAAAAAGAAATAATTACACCTGGAATTAGATTTAACTCAAATAAAAATGATCAAAAAAGGATAATGTCTCCAAAAGAAGCATTCGAAAATGGATCTAGCTGGCTTGTAATAGGAAGACCAATTACAAAAGGAAATATAAAAAAAAATATTCAAAAATTAATTGAAAATCTTAATAAATAATGGATGCAAAAATTTGTGGTATCAAAGATTACAAAACTTTAAATTATATCATAAATCACAATAACCCACCTAAATTTATTGGTTTCATAACTAATTATCCAAAATCCAAAAGACATGTTGGATATGAAAATCTTAAAAGATTAATTAATATAGATAAAAAAAAAACAAACTTTGTTTCAGTGCTTGTAAATCCAAATGATGAAATTTTAGAAAAAATAAAATATTTAAATTTTGATTACTACCAATTATATGATGTGGATCCTGAAAAAACAAAAATAATAAAAAAAAAAAATAAAGTAAAAATTATAACTGCACTTACAATTGAAAATAAAAATGATGTTGAAGAATATAAAAAATTTGAATCTATTTCAGAAATAATTTTGTTTGATAGTAAAGGATACGAAAAATCTGTTGGGTTTGACCATCAACTACTAAATAATGTGTCAACTAAAGTAAATAAAATGCTTGCAGGCAACATCCGGTATGATGATAAGCTTGATAAATATTCTAAAATAACAGATATTATTGATATCTCAGGAAGCTTAGAAACTTTAGGGAAAAAGGATACTGCAAAAATTGATAAATTTTTAAATACAGTACATAATATAAATTCATAAAAAT
>Ga0187827_10004094_pt1 | contig 18137 bp, 13 predicted proteins | sample ETNtaG_39_FD_167969 | JGI IMG/M metagenome (GOLD analysis project Ga0187827, IMG submission 167969) | Marine microbial and viral communities from oxygen minimum zone, Eastern Pacific Ocean - ETNP2014_SV_150_PacBio MetaG (Illumina Assembly) | ecosystem: Environmental > Aquatic > Marine > Hypoxic... | reverse complement strand
GTCTGCCGAACCGCTGTATTTTCTTTTAAAGATTCTTTGATCTGTTCGAAGCACCAGATGTGGACAATGGCAAATATGAGCATAGATAACAGGATGGCGACAAGGCTCGATAAAGTGAGTAACGGCGCAATACCAGCGAGAATCCAGAGCCGTAGGAGAGCGACCGTCATAAGCAAATGGTACACAAAACCAAGGGCGACAATGCCGCCGGTTGCCCGGTACAAAACGATGAAAAATATACTCATCAAGACGATGCCGGCGCCCAGGGCCAGGAGCCCATTACGCACGGCGTTATCACCCTGCACGGAAGGCGGGATCATTACCGCGGAGGTGACCTCAACAGGGATCGGCAAAATATCCGACACCAACAAAACGGATAAAGCGCGTGCTTCGCCCACTGTGTTGCCGCCGGGTAATTCCACCCGGCCATCAGGGATTCGTCCTTGAATAGTCAGAGTCATATGAACCTGACCATCCATTTTAATGGCCATACGGTTTCCGGTATTGGTGTCAGAGAGGTTAGCCAGACTTTCCCGCCCACCTTCCTGTAAGGTCAACCGAACGGCATAAGCGCCTCGAGCTGCCGTCACCTCAGAGGCTTCATCCACTTGAGCGGCAGACAACGGTTGTGCGTTGAGATCAACATCCTGATTGATAAAATACAGAGGATAGAACCGCTGGCCGTTTCTTTCGATCGGCTCTGACGCCCAGGTAAAAGCACCCGCTGGCGGGTTCGCCAGATTGTAGCCGCGAATGCTCTGCTTTACCGTGCTATCTGCCAGGAGCGTACGAACAGCAGTCAGGTTTTCTTCTTTTACTACAATGTCAATGATCTCTTCATCTACCGTGAGACTGGCCAACAAACGGCTAAATGCACCCGTGGCGGAGGGTGATTTCCCGGATGTACCGGTTGAATCAGTCAATGTCTTTTCCTGCAAGACGTTATCAATACGCTGTCGTAAGGCCTGGACCTCGTTCCCATCTTTAAAGAGATGCAGGGTCACCCGACCCGATTGTTGAAGCATTTTTCGAACGAGTCCCGTATCCGCGCTTATCGGGACATGGACCTGAAACGACATGGCGTCGTTCTGTATGATTTCCGGCTCTAAGATACCGAAATCAAGCAAACGCGTACGCCAGATGCTTATCAGATGACCAAGCGTCTGTTCGCGTGCCCGGTCTGTGAGACGAGCGGCATCTGCCTGCATGGTGAGGGCATATCCCCCTGCCAGATCAATACCGGGAACAGTTGCCTGATGAAACAAAGTCAGACGATCCTCAATCGGTAGTTGTGCAATTTCATCAGGTGATAAAAGCCAGAGGCGAAACGTGGGATATACCAGAAAACACCCCAACCAGGTTACGGCAATTAAAACGATAACTGTTATCCGAGAAAAAATGTCTGTACCTCCGTTGTTTAGTTCCGAGTTCCGGGTTCCGAGTGCAGAGGGCCGGGTTAAATGCAAAAAAATCCGCCCTCTGCGCTCGAAATTCGGAATTTATTCATACCCTTTCGGTGCATGGCGTATGACATCTACCAGATCTCTAACCGCTTGCTCATAGCCGATGGCCATGGCTTTCGCCGTGACGGCATAACCGACTACCATTTCTTCTACTTCCCATATCCCGGTAATATCCGGCGCCGTTTGATAATCTATGCCGCGTCCCATAGACACCCCCAGATTCATACGTGCAGCTACTTTTGCCGTGCTAGCCAGGTCATTTAAGGTCTGGCGCTCCTGGTCAGCATCTCCGGCAGTTGTATATACACTGGCATCAATATGCACATAGTCGGTTTTTAACTGAGCGCATACACGCACATCCGCAGCCGAAGGACGGATGAGTACGTTTACCAGGATATTCTGCTGTTGCAATGCGCGAATGGTTTGATCGAGGGACCTGCCGGATGCATCTTTTTCCGGCCAGTCCGTATTCAACCATTCATTTTCCATACCGGTATGTCCATATCCGTCAGGTACCAGTGTAATCATATCCGGCCGTATCGTCAAGATACTCTGTAACACATCATCTGCCGGAGATATAATAACATTCATGTGTGTATGAATGAGCTGGCGAATAAGCGCATATTCCTGCGGCTGATAAAATGGGGTATCAGACGCCCAGGAAATGGTAATAGCCGTCGCACCACCGATTTGCGCCAGAATAATGGCGGCCATCGGATCCGGTTCACCTCGATCTGCTATATTTCGAATAGCAGCGACCTGATCGACACATATATTGAGTTTAATCATATATTAATTGTACCAATTACCAAGTAATAGACCATGTATGATTGTTTATAACCGGCTGAAAATAAAATGAGTTTCAACCCCGAGCCGCGATGCGCTCGAAGTCACCGCAGGTGGTTTCCACGGCTCGCATCGAATCCGCACAAGCCACAACAATTTATAATTTATAATTTGACAATATGGTATCACTCCTTATTTATCACAATGTCCGAAACATGAACAAACTCAATGCCTCTTAATTCTAACTGCTTCATTTTGTGCGATAAGACGGCCAGAAGGTTGGCATGGGCATTGGCCGTGACAATGACTGCGCTCTGCTCCAGCGCTGCAAAGGAAGCCTGATCCAGCCTTATGGCGATCCGTTCCTGATTCTGATGATCATCCAGGGCGCCCCACGAAACGTCACTCTGCAGGCCCTGGAAATGGACGGCACGGTCTCCCGGTCGTTGCGATCCATCGAATCCATCAATATAATATTTGTTGTGTTTTTTTACTTCGTCCAGAACCAGATTCATGATCTCCGGTGTTTCCCGTATCTTATCTCCCATGTAATTCGATGCGCCCATAGCCACAGAGAGGATCGATAGGGCCTCCCTCACAATCCGCCGGTTGGTTTGTGCATCCTGATCAATTAGAATAGCCTTTTTACCGGGAGATATCCGGGGATACGATTTTGGTTCCATAGGAAGATTAACGATCACCTCCTGGTTTTTCCGCACCGTTTTTGCAGCCATTTGTACCGCCCCGGATTCCCAGGGCACGAACCCGAATGTCATCGGTCGTTTCAGCTCTAAAAATTGATCGAGTATATCAGGTCGGCTCTTACCGGCCTGGTTGATGATTATCGCCAGACCTCCGGTTTTCCGGATTATTGAAGGGTCTCTGATGATCGTCAAATGGTAGGCGACGTACCCGTCATACGTAATATCCATCAACAATTCATGAGATCGCCTCCGCTCGGCAGCCTGGATGACTTTCCCACCGATTTGATTGACCGCTCTGTTTATTTCGAGATTACACTGTATGAGCGAATAGGCGTCTGCCACACGGATAGTCCGTTGAACGGCACGCCATTTTCCATCCGATTGGCGTCGTCTGCTCTGCGTTTCCTTTACCTGGTCGGATGAGACCTGCAAGTTGATGAGCGCCCCGGATAGGGCCAATTCAAGTTCTCGGAAACCACCCTCATCCTTTTTGAATGAGGCCGTTCGCTTATCGACAGGTTGTTCAACCGGTATCGGCCGATTAAAAAGCCAGGCAAAAAGATCAGAAGATTCCTCTGCAAATATAAATACCCATCCTCCTCCAAGGACCAGGGCGGTCACAACGAGCACGAGTCCCAGAGAACGGAGGAAGCGCTCATATCTCTGTGTTTTATTGAACTGTCGCAATCTAACGGCATGTGAAGGGCGGTAACGCATAATACTAATTGGTGTGGCGCATCATAGCGCTGCATCTTGATTCGAAGAGTTCGCGGTCTAAAATTTCATGATTCCCCGGAGCAAAATATACTGTCCGCTGAATAGCAGCAATTTTCATGATGTCATACCAGTTGCCAGATTAAAGCCCATATGCAAATGTTTGAAATTGACTGAAAACATCAAGGTTTTCAGTCATATTTCACCATGCACCATTCCCCATTCATAATTGGCATAGCTTAGCATCCTCTGACAAAATATCCATTATTGAACATCATATATGGCATTGGCCAGTTCAGCGAACTCCGCCAGCGTCAGCGTTTCCCCACGACGTCTCAGGTCAATTCCCGTTTGACGTGCGATCTGCTCTACTGCGCCCGGCGCATGTCGGTTTACGGCGTGGTGTAACATTTTACGCCTTTGTTGAAACGTATCCTTCACAAAACGAAACAATCCGGACGGGTCTTTGAGCACAACGGGAGGTTCTGCAAGGGGCGTCAGCCGCAGCACAACGGATTCTACCTCAGGGCGCGGAATAAAATTGCCACCAGCCACACGAAACAAGGATTCGATTTGAAAATAATAGGGCATGACAATGGACAAAATACCATACGCCTTTGTGCCGGGCGTAGCGACCAACCGGGTGCCCACTTCATTCTGAACCATAATGATGGCTTGCTTTATCACTTTACGATGGGTGATAAATAGATCCAACACCGGGCCGGTGATATTATAAGGGAGATTGGAGACCACTGTGAACATTTCCGTTTGATGTGTTGCAGCCAGAGCCGTCATATCCAGATCGAGTACATTCTGATTTACTATGGTCAAATTCTCGCAAGATTCGTATTCACAGTTAAGAAGATGAACCAGTTTATTATCGATTTCGATGGCAATAACGTGTCCGGCTGCAGCCGTCAAAAATCGAGTCAATGCACCGGAGCCCGCTCCTATTTCAAGTACGACACTGTCTTTGGAGAGAGAGGCTGCGTTGACGATACGATGGGAAATGGCATCATTTATCAGGAAATGCTGTCCCCGCATTTTAATCGGTCGTATCCCATAATGTTTTAGTGTTGAGGGGACATTCGGATGAGATGGGTCCGTTGTATGTTTCATAAATGCTTGAACACCCGTTGCGCATTTTGAGTGGTGATCTGTGCCAATTCGTTAAGAGACAGACCTCGAATTTGCGCGATGGCTTCGGCGGTCTTCACCACGTAGGCCGGTTCGTTTCGGTGACCGCGAAAGGGCGCCGGCGCTAAATAAGGCGCGTCTGTTTCGATAAGTAAATGATCTGCAGGCACCCCGGCGACCACATCACCCAGGTTTGAATTTTTAAAAGTTACAATGCCGCCGAATCCAAGAAAATATCCCGCTGTTATCGCCTGTTTTGCCATAGCCAGGTCGCCGGTAAAGCAATGCAGGACAACGGACATGTCAGAGGCCTGCTCCGTATCAAGGATCGAGAGTACCTCATCATGCGCCTCCCGATCATGCACGATTACAGGCAAATTGAAACGTCGCCCTAATTCGATATGTCTGCGGAAGAATCGGTCTTGTAATCGGTAGGTTGATTTATCCCAGTGCAGATCAATGCCCGTCTCACCCACGCCAACCACCTTGGGATGGCTGAGCAGGCGTTCTATGTCCCCGAGATGCTCTTCTTGAGCATCTTGAACATAACAGGGATGGATGCCGACGACGGCAAATATGCCTTCATAGCGCGATGCCAGCTCTATAGCCATTCGGCTTGTGTCGACATCAAACCCGATGACAACCATACGTTCGACCCCGGCATCCAGGGCACGTTGGATCACGTCATCCCGGTCCTCATCGAATTCCGGGGCATTGAGATGTGTATGGGTATCGACCAGCAAGGTATGTATGTTTACTGAGGTTACGAAAAATGGGTAACGTGCTTTGTACTTGGTGCTTTGTATCTGGTCAAAAATGATGCTCCGGTAGCCTATGGATCGAATCGGTGAAAGCACAAAACACCCTGGCGTCACGCTGTTTTTGCGTAACCCCAGTTATTTAACCTCAGCTCCTGATTCGATGGCTGTGTCCGGTATAAGCAGCACAGGATTTCCATCGGCATTGGTTGCGGCCAGAAGCATGCCTTTCGATTCAACACCACGGATGGTCGCAGGTTGCAGGTTGGCCACAACGACGATTTGTCTACCTGGAAGATCTGCCGGATCATATGTAGGGGCAATGCCCGATACGATCTGTCGTTCTTCCGTTCCGATACGGATGCGCAATTTTAGCAACTTATCTGTCTTGGGAACACGCTCTGCAGACAGAATGTCCGCCACCCGTAATTCGATTTTCTGGAAGACGTCAATAGGAATAGTCGGGTTCTTTTCAGGACCGTTCTGGTCTGTGGTCTTTGCAGAGAGAGACAATTGCACAGGGGGCTGCGGCTTCCCCAACTTGGCGATCTGTGCTTCTATTCGCACATCTTCAAATTTTGAAAACAGGATTTTCGGTTGGCCGATCTTATGACCCGAAGGGACACCCGGTTCACCGGCTTCATCCCAGTGCTGATTACTGACCGTATCTTCTAATTGGAGCATCTCCCAAATCTTATCTGCGGTAAATGGCAAAACAGGCGCGATTACCACTGCCAGCGTCCTGACGGCCTGAGCGCAGACGTACAGAGTCGTTCCACAACGGTCCCTGTCCGTCTTTCGGGTTTGCCAGGGCGCCTGATCGTTAAAGTATTTATTGAAATGGTTGCCGAGTAAGATCAATTCACGCACGGCGGCACGCACCTGGAATTTTTCAAAACAATCACCCGCAGTTTTCGGCGTCTCTTTAAGCAATTTCAACAGCGCCTCATCTTCAGAAGTAAATTCCCCTGGAGACGGTACCGCCCCATCAAAATACCGCGTAATGAACGTCAGGCTTCTGTTGACGAAATTACCAAAAATGTCTGCTAATTCATTGTTGTTCCGGGCCTGGAAATCTTTCCAGGAGAAATCAGCGTCTTTTGTTTCCGGGGCGATAGCTGCGAGATAATATCTCAACGGGTCGGGCGAAAAATCTTCCAGGTATTCATCCAGCCATATAGCCCAATTCCGGCTGGTGGACAGTTTCTGGCCTTCGATGTTGAGAAATTCGTTTGCAGGGACGGAGGTCGGTAAAATATAATCGCCGTGCGCCATGAGCATGGCAGGCCATAAAATAGCATGGAATACGATATTGTCCTTACCCATAAAATGTACCAGCGTACAATCCGGATTATGCCAGTATGTTTTCCACCGTTCAGGATCGCCGATTCGCTCCGCCCACTCCCTGGTGGATGACACATACCCGATGACCGCTTCAAACCAGACATACATTACCTTGCCTTCTGAATTATCGAGCGGTAAGGCGATGCCCCAGTCCAGGTCACGCGTTATCGGTCTGTCTTCCAACCCAAGGGCAAACCACCCCGCGCAGTAGTTAAGGACACTATTTTTCCAGCCGGTTTTGCCTTTCAACCAATGCTCAAGCCCCTCCTGCGCTTCCGACAGTTTAAAATACCAGTGAGAAGACCTACGAACTTCCAGAGGGACATCACAGAGTTCGCTGGCCGGATTGATCAACTGGATGCCATCCAGCATGGTTCCGCAATTTTCACACTGATCTCCACGGGCACGTTCATATTTACAGTGTGGGCAGGTCCCTTCCACATACCGATCCGGTAACGCACGGTTTGTAGAAGGGCAATAGATCTGATCTACTTCTCGTAAATCAAAACGATCGTTCTCATGAAGACGGGTAAAAAAGTCTCGAGAGGTTTCGTGATGAATAGGCCGGGAGGTCTGGGAGAAATTATCGAAGGTAATGCCGAGGGACTTCAGGCTGTTAAAGATGATCGGATAAAAAGTATCCACCACCTCTTTGGGGGTGATGCCGGCTTTATCGGCCGTCAGCGTTATCGGCACCCCATGATCATCTGTACCACCGATATGCAGAACGTCATGGCCCTTAAGGCGTTGGTATCTAACGTAAATATCGCTGGGGAGGTGCGAACCGGCGATATGACCGAGATGCAACTTGCCATTGGCATAAGGCAGCGCATCGGTAACAAGATATTTTTTCTTTGCCACGGAATCCCCGGGAAGCAGTACATCCACAGAACATCAAAATTGGCGCATTAAGAAACAGCCCTAATACAAAACCACGATAACGGATGCATGCTGGTTTGTCAATGCGACAAATTACAAAATGATGGAAATCCGTTTTATGCCGCCTGTGCCCGACGCCCCCGTAATCTTAAGGCGAGAACAGTCAGGGCAAGTTGGGGATGTACATTTTTAATAATACTCTGTTTTATCTCTTCAATATCCTGTATACCGACCTCAATTTGTTCCATGGTGATTTTACGGATGATATCCTTCATGGCTTCCAGGCGGTCTATATGGATGACCATCGTTTCTTTTGAGGCGGTTGTTAAAATAAAGAGATCTCTATAATGACTTAATAAGGCATCCAACAGTGGTTCTACAACGGGCGTTTTTCTTTGCATGGCAGTTAGATGGTCAATCATTTCGAATATCTGAAGGGGATGATCCCCATGGATGCATTCCAGCAGAGAAAAGGCTTCTTTTCGAATGGCCGTCCCTTCCTCCGACATCGCCTGTAACGCCTGATTGAGCCTGCCGTCAGATTGTCTGGCCATAGCCGACGCCGTATCTGGATCAGTCTGATATCTTGTGATCAGCGCTTCTTGTATAACCGATTCGGGTAACCGTCCCAGGTGTACGGGTTGACAGCGCGATGTTATCGTCGGTAACAATCCATGCATTCGATGTGTAGTCAGGATGAGCATCAGTTCCCCTGGCGGTTCTTCAAGGGTCTTAAGCAGGGCGTTTGAAGCCGCCACATTCATACGGTCCGCTGCGACAATAATCACCACCTTGCGACGGCCTTCAAACGGTTTTACAAAGGCATCCTGACGCAGCCCCCTTATATCATCTACAGAAAGGTAATCATTCTTATTGAAAATAAACGGCGCGCACGGATCTTGTGCCAGGGACTCAATCAGCGCGATCCGACGTTCCAATCGGGCATCTGGTCGACCTTTCACCTCACTGTTTTTATTTTCCCCTTTAGCTGCTTTGGTGGAAGAAGAAGGCAGAAAAACATGCAGATCTGGATGTTGAAGCATCTGGATTTTACGGCAAGAAGGGCACTTCTGACAGGGCTCGCCAGGGCCCTGGGCGCAATTGACGGCTTTGGCCAGTTCGATGGCAAGGGCTTCTGCCCCGGTACCAGAAGGTCCATAGAGAAGATAGGCATGCGCCAGGCGACCTTGCATGAGCGCATCCATTAATCGCTGGCGCTGTATTTCCTGCCCTATGATATGATCAAAAGCCATAGTATCTCAATAGATGAAACGAAACCGCATCAGGAAGGACGCATGACAAAATGTACCCGATTGGACTTTTCGAGCGCGTTTTTAAAGGTAAACCCATCGAAGGTGTCTACATTCCGGAAACCAGTCTCCCGGCAGATATGTTTTATCTGGTTAATTGGATAGATACGCTGTTCATGGCGTTCAAAATATGTGTCATATTTTTCATCATGTTTGAACACCATTTGAAACTCGTTCACCTGAACGCGCTCCTGAGCGAGGTATTTGCTATGGCGTATATAGGAGAAATGATCCGTACTTTCCTGATCGACCGCATCATGGAAAAAACGACGAGAGTTGACTTCCGTACAGGTGTCGAAAATGAAAATCCCATCCGGACTAAGTATCGTATTTACCCGGGCGAACATCTGACGAAGGGCCTTCGCGTCCATGAGATAGTTAATACTGTCATACAGACACAATACCACATCAAAAGTTTTGTCATTTGTGGGAGGATCAACCATGTTGCCATGTTGAAAAGTCATGGTCACCTGCCCATCCTGCACTTTTTGACGGGCGATAGAGATCATGGCTTCCGATCGATCGATCCCCGTCACATGATACCCGCGTGTGGATAAGATAGAGGCCATACTTCCCGTACCGCAAGCCAGTTCAAGAATAGTTTGCGGCGTTATTTTATACCGAGTAAATACGGATTGAATATAATCCGCCCATTGACCGTAATCAACATGCCGCATCACATAATCATAGATTTCAGCGAGCTGATGATAGGGCGTTGTAGAAACAATGGACCCATTTTTTTCAGGTTTTAGCATATAGGATAAAAGGGTCGGCGGATTGTTCCTGGTGATCTGTTTCTATGAGGGGGTCTAAATTAGTCAGGTTGATTCCAGGGATTCAAACTCGAGGGCGTCGTCCGTCAATTTTACATCCTGTAAGACGTGGTACAAACCTTTAGCACGGACTTTGGATACATTGCCATGCGGTGTATCCAGCACTTCAATTTCAATCCGTCGATGAGGCCATTCAACGAGAACATGATCACCGACAACCACATTGTGGCTGGGTTTGACCGCAGGTCCTGCTACGGAAACCATACCCCGGTCACAGGCTTTTTTGGCTACTTTGCGCTGTTTGATGATCCGGGCAAGTTTTAAATATTGGTCGATTCGCATATTTTATCCGTGTCCATCAGATGAACATAATCCGGGCGTGATCAGGGATCCGGATTAAATCCACGGTTATCGATATGCACATCCTGACGCAAGTCGGTCAGCCAGCGGCGGCGCACTTCATTCCATTTATTCTGCTTGGTGAGGTTGGTTAACTGTTGAAAGTCATCTTCCAACGTCAATTTCTCGCCGCCGATTCGTTTTGTAAGCAACATCAAATGAAAAGTGGCGCTATTCTGGTCAGCCACTTTAATTGGAGGGGAAACACTTCCAACCGCCAGCGTATCTAAAACCGCCTGGTATTGTGGCAGCACCTGGTCCAGGTAAAATTCGCCAAGGTAACCACCCTCTTCACTGGAGTCGATGTCTTCCGAATATTTTCTTGCGGCCCCCTCGAAGGTTTCATCCCCGGATAGGATTCTCTCTCTCAAGAATTCCAAAGTCTCCATGGTTCTGTCTTCATCTTCCGGCAATTGCGGCACTTGAATCAGAATATGCCGAACCCGGATATTTTCGCCATCCCGCTCTTCTAATTTGATGATATGAAACCCTACGTCCGTCCGTACAATGTTGGAAATTTCACCCGGGTTCAATTCGAACGCCACCTCTTCGAATGAAGCCATGAGCGTCCCCCTGGCGAAAAAGCCCAGATCCCCACCCAGTTTTGCGCTATTTAAATCTTCCGAAAAACGTTGGGCCAATTCGACGAAATCCGCCCCCGCTTCAAGACGACGTTGGATTTCATCCGCCCGTTCAAGTAGCTTCGATTCGCGTTCCTTATCGGGATGAATGGTCATCATGATGTGACTGACCACAATCTGAACCGGTTTGATCGGTAGGCTGTCACCATACGTTTCGTAAAACTGGGCGACCTCTAAACCAATCACGCGGATCTCGCCGAACCGCTCTTCCTCCAATTTACGTTGGAGGTATTCATCTTCTTTTTGCTGACGGAGCAACCGGTGCCAGTCCCGCATCGACATGCCGGATTCAGCCACAAGCTTCTCAAGGGCTTCCTGGGAACCGAATTGTTCCCGGTATTGATCCGTGATTTGCCGTACCGCGCTATCAATCTGATCCACCGGTATCAGGACGCTGTCCCGATGGGCTGAAGCGATGATAATCCTCGTGTCGATAATTCCCGTGAGGATTTTTTCCATGGTATCAGCCTCTTCCACTTCAGGAGACTGGATACGAAGTAACTTCACCCCTTCCATCACATCCGAATACAAAATGACGTTATTATCCACTACGGCCACGATATAGTCCAGCAATTGCTGGCTGTTTGCCGGCTTAATGCCCAGGGCGAGAATTAATAATATAGTTAGGCCAAATTGTTTTACTCCCATAGTCATGGCAGTATTACTCCTCCTCAGGGATCAGATCGGGCACCATAGCCGTCGGCTCCTGATGCTCATACTGTATCAGGTTCTGAATGTTAATCTCTACATTCGCCTCGTGCCTCAATCCTTCGACCAATTGCTTTATTTGACTCCGGCGACGCTCCTGCAAAACTTTGTTGACGATCTCACTGCGGACTTCTTCCTGCAGCCGTACCGTACCGAGTTCACGGCGACCGGTCACCTTTAAGATAAAATAACCGGATTCGGTGTGGACCGGTTTTGAAATTTCGCCTACCTTCATGGAGAATACCAACTCTCGCACGGAAAAATCGCTGATGTCGTTCTTTTTAAGAAATCCGAGATCGCCCTCTCGTTGTGACGATGTATGAATGGATTTCGTACGTGCCATTTCTTTAAAATTCACCCGACCGCGTATCAATTGACTCCAGGCCTCCCTGGCTGTCGATTCATTCTGTAATACGATGATGCTGAGTTTTAGTTCCGGTTCCTGACGTATGAATTCTTTTGGGTGGGTCTTGTAGTAAGCACCTAACTCCTCATCAGACACCTTGGGAGACTGTTGCTCCAGCAAGCGTTCCAGAAGGGCATTGGCCAGATAATCCCGCCGTATTTTTTCCAATTCCCGCGCGATCTTTCGGTCCGCATGGAGATCCTGACGCATAGCTTCCTGGGACAATAGTTCCGCCTGCACCCATTTTTTTACCCAATTCTGTCTCATTTGAGCCGTGGCGATAGGTAATAGCGCTGTCTGCAAATCAGATTCCAGGTCCCCTATGGTGAGGCGGGTTTCATTGACACGCGCAACCACGGGATCAGCGTCTTCTGCCGGCGGCGGTTCACATCCGGCGAGACAAATAATCAATCCCCCTACCCATAGTTGTATGGTATGTTGTTTCATGTTTCCCATCATGCCTCTCCATCTGTTTATAATTCAAGAATTGTATTTATAATGATTTATACCAGGTTTTGCAATATATTTTTAGTCATATCAACTCGTTTCACTTCCGTGGAACCTACCAGTTTAATCTTAATTTGGAAAGTCGCTGCATGGGGAAATTCGATATCCAGCGAAGCATCGCGGGTAATATCCGCAATGTGACGCTTAGTTGGATATTGCCCCTCCGGATACGTGATCATCAAGCCATCATTCCGAAGGGTCAGAGACTTCAACCCGGCTTTTTGTGCGCCCTGTTTGATAGATACCAGATTGAACAGAATCTGCGTGGGATCAGGTAAACGACCAAACCGATCTCGCATTTCCTCACGAATCCCTTCGATGTCTTCTTCGTCTGTGACCTGTGAAAGTCGCTGGTAAAAACCTATTTTCAATTTTCGGTCGATGATATACTCGTCGGGGATATAGGCGCCGACACGAAGGTCAATGGTTGGTTCGGGACGATCGTCTATTGCCTCCCCCTTCAATTCCTGTATCGCCTCTTGTAACAACCGGCAATACAGGTCAAAACCAACGGCGGCCATGAAGCCATGCTGTTGGGGACCGAGCAGATTGCCTGCGCCGCGTATTTCCAGATCCCGCATAGCGATATGAAACCCTGAACCCAATGCCGTATATTCAGAGATGACCATCAGCCGCTTGCGGGCATCCGGTGTAACGGCGCCGGATGCAGGGATCATCAGATAGGCATGCGCTCTATGATTTGATCGACCGACTCGTCCGCGAAGCTGATATAGCTGAGCCAGCCCGAACCGATCAGCTCGATTGATTAAAATCGTGTTGACATTGGAGATATCCAGACCGGATTCGATGATCATCGTCGACACGAGGCAATCATATTTGTGATTCAGGAAGTCGATCATGACCCGTTCCAGATCTCGTTCGGGCATCTGGCCGTGGCCGACCACGAAGGTAATCCGCGGAAGCATACTTTCCAGAAAATGTACGACCGCGTCGATCGACTGGACTCGGTTATGCACAAAGTACACCTGGCCCCCACGATCTACCTCTCGCAAAATCGCCTCTCGTATGATTTCATCATTAAATCGGCAGACTTCTGTATGCACGGGCAGTCGGTTTTTGGGTGGCGTGTTTATGAGGGACATATCCCGGGCATTGACCAGTGACATGTGTAATGTCCTTGGGATCGGTGTGGCAGTCATCGTCATTACATCCACGGTATTTTTAAATTTTTTCAATCGTTCTTTATGGGTCACGCCGAATCGTTGTTCTTCATCAACGACGAGGAGCCCTAAATCTTTGAACTCGATATCCCGAGAAATGATTCTGTGAGTACCGATGGCGATATCCACTTCGCCGCTCTTTAAACCAGCCAGTGTTTTTTTCTGCTCTTTTGGTGTTACAAACCGACTTAACATCTTGATGTTGACCGGATAATCTGCCAGCCGTTCTTTAAAGGTCGTCAGATGCTGTTGTGCTAAAATGGTTGTCGGCACCAGGATGGCAACTTGTTTACCATCCATCACGGTTTTGAATGCCGCCCGGACGGCCACTTCCGTTTTGCCATATCCCACATCCCCACAAATCAGACGATCCATAGGGATTGACTTCTCCATATCCGCTTTGACATCCGCAGTTGCCGTAAGTTGATCCGGCGTTTCTTCATAGATAAACGACGCTTCCATCTCCTGCTGCCAGGTGGTGTCTTTGGAAAAAGAAAACCCCGGATTGGCTTGCCGCGCCGCATACAGTTTAATCAAATCCTCCGCGATTTCCTGTACAGCTTTCCTGGTCCGGCCCTTGGCCCGCTCCCAGGTTTTGCCACCCAGTCTTGACAGGGTGGGGATCTCACCATCTGCCCCGATGAATTTTTGTACTCGGTGAAGCTGCTCGATAGGAATATACAGCCGATCTTCTTCTGCATAGGTGATAGACAGGCAATCCCGCTCGCGATCATCCACATCGATACGTTGAAGGCCAAGATACCGTCCGATACCGTGGTCGATGTGAACAACAAAATCGCCTTCCCGCAAGCTCGTAAAATCTTCAATTACCACCCCTTCTTTAAACGACTGCCGTCGACGGCGTCGACGGTACCGACTGAAGATTTCAGAATCCGTCATAACAACCAGCGGTATGTCCGGGAGGATGAAGCCGGTGTGCAGCGTTCCGGTCGGCATAGAGATATCATCGGCGGCAGTCCCGAGTATTTCTTTCAGCCTGTCCGCCTGACCTTCATTATCGCAGGTTACAAATATGACGGACTGTTGCGATCTCCAATCGTTGAATCGCGATTTTAAAATATCCATAGCCCCATGGAATGTGCCTGCATTTGAAGCGTTCATATTTATCCAGTCCTCTGAATCACCAGAAGACCGGATCATACATGCTTGGTTATAGGAAACCATGGCCTGCTGTATTGCAGGCCATACCTCGATCGATTCCGTGGGCGTTGGGACTACCTCATCAGCGGCAATGCGACTGGTGAATGCTTCCTCATATTCTTCCTGAAAGGTCTGCGCCTCCTGATTTAATCCCGTCGGTTCACAGAGGCAGATCAATGATTGCTCGGGTACAAAAGACAGCATAGAGACGGCATCCGAATGAAAGAAAGGCAGATACCGCTCACAACCGTCGAATAATCCCCCCTGTTTGATGTGTGATTCCAGTTCTCCCGCTTTAAGCGCATGGGCGGCGGCGGCCTCCTTTACCCGTTTTGCAACAACAGAACGAGCAGCCGGTTCATCGACAACTTCCCTGTTCGGCAGCATGGTCAGCTCAGATATATTTTCTGTCGAACGCTGGGTATAAATATCGAATAATCGCAGGGAATCGATCTCATCGCCGAAAAATTCGATCCGGCAAGGCCGTGAAAGGCTGTGAGGAAAAATATCCACAATGCCGCCCCGGACACTGAACTGGCCGGGCATCTGGACCATATGAGTACGATCGAAACCGTGGCGGACAGCCCTGTCGATAAAATCTGCGAAGGGCATTTCTTCTCCCAACCGAATATGAATAGTAGTGGAATCAAGCAGGGCTGGAGGCAAGGTGCGCTGCATCACAGCCCGTACTGTAGCAACCACGACAACAGATCTCCCCTGACGTAACGCATACATGGCCGAAATACGCTGGCCTGTTACATCGCTATCAGGAGATATATGATTATAGGGCTGGACGTCCCAGGAGGGGAAAAACAGAACCTCTTCCTGCCCAAGAATGCTGATGAGCTCGTCAATAAGAAGTTCGGCCGTTTCGGTGTCTTCTACAATAACCACCGTCGGGCCATTACGAACCCGATGAGCGTGGGCGATCACAAGTGCTCGCAACGACCCGGCCAGGCTTGAGATCAGGACCGGAGCTGTCTGGTCGTTAAACGCGTGAAGAACCCGCTTAACAGCCGGCGATGTGGCCGTGATTTCAAATAGTTTGGTAAGGGACATGAAAAGGAGGTTTTTCTGGCTTTATACTTTAGAAAGTGCAAAAGGGTAAAACGAGTAAAAAATACTGGGGCTGTGAGACATCAGATCAATCCTTGCAGGTTTTGTCTTATGCGTTCCTGAATCTTCCAGGTTTTTGATTTGAATTGTTGTCCTGTGATCATTTCATACGCGGTGATGTATTTTCTGGCGGCCTCGATTTTGATATCATCGGGAATAACAGGGATATCCCCTTCGCCTATGAAACCCTGTCCGGCGAGCCATTGTCTTATGTACTCTTTATCCAGTTTCTGCGGTTCTTCTCCCTGAGAGAATAAGCCATCATAGGTCTCTTTTATCCAGAATCTGGAAGAATCCGGCGTATGGATTTCATCGATCAGCATGAGTTCGTTGTCAAACAGCCCGAATTCATATTTTGTGTCGACCAGAATCAAATTATCTTCAGCCACCTTCTGATTCCCGAAACGATATAACGCAAGCGCAATACGTTCCATTTCCCGATAGATCCTTTCATCCACGAGGCCTCTTTTAATGATTTCGTCGCTCGAAACCGATTCGTCGTGTCCGCCTTTTTCCGCCTTGGTCGAAGGGGTGAGGATGGGGGCATCAAATGGCTGATTTTTTTCCATGCCCTCTGGTAGCACATGGCCACAAAAATTTCGTATCCCTCTTTTATAACTATACCACGCTGAGGTAGTGGTCACACCGGTCAAATATCCTCTGACCACCATTTCAACGGGTATAAGCACGCATTCCTTGGCCACTAATACATTAGGGTCAGGTACACTCAATACATGGTTCGGGACGATATGGCGGGTCTGTTCAAACCAGAATGCAGCCGTCTGATTGAGCACCTGGCCTTTAAAGGGTATGGCACAAAGTACCCGGTCAAAGGCGGAAATCCGATCTGTCGTTATGATCACCCGTTTTCCATCGACCACATAGTTATCTCTCACTTTGCCTTCGTATTTTCCACCCCAGTCAAAATCCGTCTTGTCTAACAGATTTCCCATCTGCGCCTTGATCACATCATCTGACAGCATCTGCATACCTGTTCCTGTTTTGTTTTTCCGGATTCTGAGATCCACGAATAACGGCAATCAATCAGTAACAACCAGTGTCAGATTAAAGATCTAAAACGATGATGTCAAGAAAGTAACCCACCTTTTTTCATGTTCGATGTACTTTTTACTGGACGATATTAAAAAAATATCTATACTGATAAATCAGGAATCGTAATTTGTGGGTCGATTCTGCCTTCCGAAAACTCTATAGTAAGTGTTTCTGTTTCATCCCCAAAGCTCTCTTAAGGAGGGATTCATGTCCAAACGGGCAATCATGTTCTGTTTCTGTGCGGTCGCTTGCTTGATGCTGATTTCGACTGCCTGCACACCACCGCCCAATGATTTGATGGCTGCGGCGGAAAACACTGTAAATCAGATGGATGAAAATCAAATCGACATGTACGCCAGGGCGGAGTATGACCTGGTGACGGCTGAACTGGCAAAGGCCAAGCAACATATGGACGCTGAAGAATATACCGAAGCCAAGGAAGCCGCAGAAAAAACCATTGAATTAGCGAAAGCCGCAGGACAAGAAGCGGCGGTTCAGCGACAACTCATGAAAGTCGATGTCGATAAAAAACTCCCTGAGTTTATGGAACGGTGGAGTGAAATATCGAGCAGCATTGAAGGAGGCCGTGGACGGGCAGCCCGGGCATTGGCGGTTGAAGCCAAAGCCTTTGCCGACAGCCTCACGGCAAATCTCCAAGAGTTGAGTGGCAGTGAGATGTGGTACGAGTTAAACGCGGCCCTTGATGCTGCCAGTGCCACAGCGGATGAGTTCGCGGAAAAGGCCGGCGGTTAAGCAACGATCTTTCTCCTGATGGAATAACTAAAAGCCGTTTGACGATAGAGATCGCCAAACGGCTTTTTATTTTAATTCAGACGGCATCTGCCTCCTGTTGAAATCGGGGTTGACAATTACACCCTGCATACTATAGAATAGTAATGGGCTGACGGTGTCAGCCCCGTATGGTGATATATTTCGCGCAGGAGGAACAAATGAATCTCACTGAATTATTGGATGAACAGGTTATCCTGGTTGATCTGAAAGCCACGCATAAACGTGCGGTAATAGAAGAAATGGCCACCTCCCTGACCACATCCGGAAAAATCACAGATCAGGAAGCCGTGTTCCTGGCCGTATTA
>Ga0187827_10004093_pt1 | contig 18138 bp, 8 predicted proteins | sample ETNtaG_39_FD_167969 | JGI IMG/M metagenome (GOLD analysis project Ga0187827, IMG submission 167969) | Marine microbial and viral communities from oxygen minimum zone, Eastern Pacific Ocean - ETNP2014_SV_150_PacBio MetaG (Illumina Assembly) | ecosystem: Environmental > Aquatic > Marine > Hypoxic... | reverse complement strand
TATGGACAACCCAGGGAATGGGCGACGGCTACGGATCCATGGCGATTGTGGGCAACACAATTTTCCTTGGCGGGCGCGTCAACAACAAGGCCACGGTCACTGCTGTCTCCACTGACGGCAAAAAAAAGTGGGGCACGGCGATCGGGTCAGGCTATGGCTCCGGCATGCCTGGCTCCCGGGGCACGCCTACCTATGACAAGGGCAAGCTCTACTACATGAGCCCCAACGGCAACCTCGCATGCCTGGATGCTGCGTCGGGCCGGCAGCTCTGGAATCGCAACATGTTGCAGGAGTACGGCGGACAGCAGATCACCTGGGGCCTCTCCGAATCCATGCTGGTTTTCGATGACAAAGTCATCTGCTATCCGGGCGGTAGAGGGGGTGTCGTCGCGCTTAACAAGAGCACAGGCCGTGAAATATGGACGTGCGGTTCCGTGGACCAGAAGCCCGGTTACGCTTCGCCGATCCTGGTAAATCACGGAGGGCTGACCCAGGTCGTCACGATGACGAAGGGGGCCGCCGTTGGAATACACGCGAGCACCGGCAAACTGCTTTGGAAGTACGCTCATCCCACCGCACACGGCGCGACCGCGCCGACTCCGATTTTCGAGAAAGGTCACCTGTTTATTTCCAGCGGCTACGGCAAAGGCAGCGTTCTCCTCAAACTGAACGCCAGTCGCACCAGCGCGTCCGTATCCAAAGTGTGGGAGACCAATGACCTTGACAATCATCACGGAGGCGTCGTCTGGATCGATGGCTACCTTTATGGCTCCGCCCACAAATCACATGGTTCCAAGTGGATTTGCCTGGACGCACGTACCGGCAATCTCAAGTATGCCGAAAGCGGCGTCGGCAAAGGTTCACTCCTCTACGCGGACGGCATGCTCTTTCTCTTCAACGAAGGCTCGAGGGTTGGCCTGGCCAAAGCGACCCCGAGTGGCCTCACTCTGACAGGACAATTCCGGCTGCCACGCGGCGGAGGTGGAAAGTCCTGGGCTTATCCCGTGGTTGCTGGCGGGCGCATGTACTTGAGACACGGCGATGCCCTGCATGCTTTCAAAGTGAAGTAGAACGTCGCTCAATTCGAAGCGACGGGCTCGGCCTTACGAATCCTCACTCTGCGGCAGAACACGCTAAAGCGTGCACCCCCCAAAACGGCCATTGGACTTTCTGCGAAGGAAACTGGCAGCCCGTCGCCACTGGGGCCTTACCTCGGCTGGATATTAATCACATGATAATCCTGCCCGAGCAAGAGCAGCGTGAGCGGTACGAGGGCCCAGAAAACCGCGGCGATGACTTCACCGACGATCAGGCCCAGAAACACCGGTTGCGCGGCCCGGTAAACGCGGGCGCCGCCATATCTCAACAGGATCACTTTCGCGGCCCATCCGAACATGATGCTCACCCACGATTCGTTCGAATAGAACGTGTTCGTCATCAGAAGCCCCACCGGGTGCAGGGGCCATTGCGGCATTGTCAGACAGAGCCATTGCAGAACTGCGGCCAGCCCAAAGCCGAAGAAAAGATGTTTGTACCGGTTGAACCGGTAATTGTACCAGCGGTCGTTTTCCAGGATCGGTTCGCCCTTCTCCTCCTTCTCTTTCAGGTTGTCGAGGCTGCTGATGTGATTGGCCACGTGCTGATTCGGCCGATAAAAACGGCCAGTCCCCCAGGGGCTGATCGGTTGGATTCTGCCATCGAGACTCATGCTGTTGTGGTAAGCGCCCTTGAGATGGGAGGCGCCGCAGATGACGAGACCAGAGACCAGGCACAACATCATCAGGAAGCCAATGATTACCTGCCGCCAGGGCCGTGCCTTGTCATCAAAGCCGAGGGCGTGGGTAGCCATCACTGCAGGGCTCGTCCGTGATCCCTCGGCAAAAAAGAGCGCCACTATCATGGTGAAATACAGCGTCGCCGGGCTGATGGAACTCAGCGGCGCGAGTTTCACCAAAGCGTCGAACTTCCAATAGATTCGCACGAAGGGAACGCCCGTTTCAGCGACAATCCGCGCCACCACGATCGCGGCCACAAAGCCAAGGCCAATCAGAAAAAGCGCCCACCAGAAATCCACCTTCATCCACAGCAGCCATCCAAGCATGCCGAGCGCGCCGAGTGTGAACATAAAGCCGGCAACACGATCCCGCGCGTCCTCCGGCTCTTTACCGCCCCGAAGCATGCATTTGAAAACATGCAGCCAGTGGGCTCGTCCAAGCCACAGTACACCCAGTGCCACTGCGATCATGGCCCCGTTCCTGTGATCGTAAATGGTGTCGTAATAGAACGGCGGCATGTAGGCGTTACCGATCACAAAGTAGCCCGCATACAGAATCTGAAAGAACCAGAGCGAGAAACCGATCCGGTTCGGCATAAAAAACGCCACGCCGAGAAACACAAAGTAGATACGGGCGTGCTTGATGTAGCCGGGAAGATAGTTGAACGGCTCGTCCGTGAAGAGCCGACTCAAGTTCCAGGAGATTGGGATCGACGGAATGCTCTGCGGAAAATATTCCTTCGAGCTGTCAAGGAAATGCACAAAAAAGACCACGCCCGCGGCAATCCAGAATGACCCCTTCCTGAACAGTGGCGGCAATAAACGCCCCTTCTCCGGATCTTCAGTCAGAGCATGCCCAACCGTCACCAGTGGGAACGGCAACCGCTCGTTGCGTCGCCATTGCGGAAACACAATCAGCGAAAGACCCACCATGAACAGCCACATGAAAAACAGAAACGAGCCCCATGTCAGCAGTGGTCCAACCCACGCTCCCCACGGCACGCTCTCACCGGGCAAGAGTTCCCCCATCAGCCGGTCTGAAGCCACGGGGTCGCCGCCGAATTTCGGTTCGTTGGGGAACATCTTCCCCGGCAGATCCATCCGTTGGAACGCGTCAGACACTTTCTTGTCGACCTTGGCCTGCAGCGGTGTATTAGCCAGAGAGTAAGGCAGAAATCGGAGCAAGCCCTGCCCTGGCAGTACGCAGGCCATGTAGACCATGCCGAGAACGATCGCCAGTTGCGATGCGTCCAGATACCAGCCGACCTGCAGCTTCCGCAGGAGCGGGTTCACCCCAAGGACAAGCAGCAGCAGAAAGAAAAGAGCAGAGATCGGCAGATAGCTGTCGCTGATGTAGGCGCCGCCCATCACGAAATTATTGAACGGCGTCCACACCCAGATGATTACGCACCCCACAAAGCCGACCAGGATCGCTATGAGCAATCGCAGCCCATGGCCCAGTCTGTCAGGTGTGCCATTCGGATCATCCATTCTCTTTTTATGGACTGTCCCCGCTTACTTCGCCAACAGGATTGAGACCCCGTGCTTGATCGTTCCTGTCGCAGCCGCAACCGAGGGTGTAGTCCAGCCCGGTCCTCTTAATCGTTATCTTAATCGTTCTCTTAATCTTCTGGGGAGCTGCGCAGAAACTGTCGCGTGTCACGTTTTCACCTGGACACGCGTGTCATGCTTCATGGAACTCACCTTTGCAGAACACACTGTAATTCGACGAGTTGTAACAGAGGCGTGCAGACAGATTGTAGGATGGCCGTCTCGGCCGTCTCGGCCGTCTCAGGTGGACGCGGCCTCAGACGGGCGGGGACGCCCATCCTACGACTCATCCTACGACTGAATGGTGCGGAGTTAAGCGGGCGTGGCATGGGCGTCTCGCCCGTGGAGGATTGTAAGCCCTTTGATCACGGGCGAGACGCCCATGCCACGATGGTGAAAGCAATGCCAAAACCGCTTAAGTCAGCGCCATTCCATCCTACGACCGTGCCCGCGAAGTCTCTGAGAAATGGGCCCTGGACCTGCGCTCAGTCCAGTTGTCCATGAGACGTGGCACGCGTTGTCCGAAAAACCATGACCTGCGACAGCAGACCTTCACAGCCGGAAGATTAAGAGAACGATTAGGATAACGATTAAGAGCCCAGAACCAGCCAACCTTGAGCGCAGCATGGCTCCACCACCATTCACCATTCACCATTCACCATTCACTCTTCACCATTCACCATTCACCATTCACCATTCACTCTTCACCATTCACCTCTTCCACCTATCCCCAAGCATCTCGAATCTTCTGCACAGCGGTCACGATATCCTGCATATCTTCTTTGCTGCCGAGGAGGGTTTGCTGGGAAAAGATCAGGTTGTGATCGCAGATGTATTCGATGTTGGGGCATGGGAGACGGCGCACCTGCTCGGGGTAGCGTTCGGCGATGGACTTTAGGCCTCCGGTGTCGGATAGCGGGCTGGTGTAGCAGGGGCCGCAAGGGATGCCTTCTGCGCTGATGGCCTTGACGAATTCGGCGCGAGTTCGGCCGCCAAAGGCTTCCGGCTGGTAGAGCATCATGTAGAGGTGGTATCCATGTCGGGTGGTGTAATCCGCCCAGTGCGGAGGGATCAGGCCGCCCGCCTGATTGAGGCCCTCGTTGAGGATGGCCGCGTTTTCGTTGCGACGATTGGTCTGCTCGTCGAGGTAAGGCAGGCGTGTAAGCAGCAGTGCTGCCAGGTATTCGGAGGTACGGTAATTCCAGCCAAGGCGAGGGTACTCCCAGCGTGCCCCGCCGGGGCGGCGTCCCACGTCTTTGAATGCGTGGGCGCGGTCGCGGACGTCTTCGTCGTTGGTGACCAGGCATCCGCCTTCACCGCTCGTAAGGTTTTTACTGGATTGAAAACTGTAGGCACCGGCATCGCTGAGCGATCCCACTCGCTGCCCGTGGTATTCCGCTCCGTGTGCCTGTGCACAGTCTTCGACAATCTTGAGGCTGTGCCGGTCTGCGATCTCTTTAAGCGCTCCCATATCGGCGGGGTGTCCACACACGTGCACCGGCAGGATGGCGACCGTCTTATCCGTGATCGCATTCTCCACTGCTTCGGGCGAGATCGTGAAAGTCCTGGGATCTGCATCGACCAGTGCCACCGTACATCGCATCGAAAGCGGCGCGCTCGCCGTCGCGATGAATGTGAAGTTCGGGATGATGACTTCGCCTCCCTCACCAATGCCGTCAAGATCCAGTGCCCCTGCCAGCGCGGCCATGATCGCATCGGTACCGTGCGGCATCATGATGCCGTATTTTGCATTGCAGTATTCGGCAAATGCCTCACCGAACCCCAAACCATTCGGGGCCGGCAGCCCTTCAGTGCGGCTGAGGAAGACTTCCCGCAATGCAGGCTCAATCGTCTTCTCCCATTCGTCTTCTTCGTTGGGGGGCCAGCGGGTCCAGGACTTCTGTTGATTGTCTCGTACGGGTGTGCCGCCGTTTACGGCAAGGGTGTCTGTGTTTGACATGGTGGTGACTGAATGTTGGTAGAGCGGAAGTAAAGAAGTGATGCTACGGATGAGTCAGGAGCGCGGTTCAGAAGTGTCATGCTGGGAGATGTTGGATATTGGAGGAGTGATGAATGTTGGGTGCCGGGGAGATGCTGCGAAGTCGGGGCTTGAGAGTTGAGAGCTGAAATTTTGGGTTTCTGATTCTTGAACTTCAAAACATTCCCAGACCCAGAATCAACAGGCCTGCCAATACCAGGGTAACCAGCGCACTCACTGCAATGAGTATCAAGGGTGATGGCGTGGGGACGGTTTCTTCCATTGGTGCGTCTGGCAGTTCCTGTGAATCTTCGGGCTCATCTTCCTCTTCATCCGGACCCTGGAGCTTCATGCTCTTTACCGGCGGGGTGTCTGTTGCCTGCAGCTTTTCAGCCTCTTCGAGCAGAGCGACGAGCTCCTGTGAGCCGTCCAGCTTTTTGGGGTGCTCCCTGGTTTCCTCCTTCTTCTTTTTGGCAGGCAAGGGCTTTGTTCCGATATCTTCCTGACCGTGCGCCTCTGCCTGTACCGCCTCCTCGTAAAATGTGTCGAGCTCAGGTGCCAGTTCGGGCTTTTCAGTTGGCTCGTCTTCCTTCTTGTCCGGATCAACGGTATCCACCACCCGCGTGTCCGCCCACTCCGCTTCCTCGGTGTCTTCCACGGATTCCGGTCCACTCAGCGGCGGTACCGACAGAGCCCGGCCACCCAAAGTGGATTCAAGGTCCGCCAGAAGTGAAGCGATGTCCGGGTAACGTTCATTGGGATTGAGCGCGGTCATCCTGTTGAGGATTTCAATGGCGTTGTCGCTGATATCTGAGTTCTTTGCCCAGGGATCGGGCCAGGGCTCGGTCATTCGCCGGCGCATGTCGAGGACCGGTATCGTGCCGGAGAATGGCACTCCTCCGGTGAGCATTTCATAGAAGACCACTCCCAGAGAATAAACATCAGAACGCACGTCCTGCTTTGCTTCCGGCCGGCCGAATTCGGGGCTGCAGTAGTAGGGCGTGCTCCAGGCGCCTGACGGTTGCGTGAGCGGCTCACCCCAGCCGGCGAAGGAGGAAAGGCCGAGATCCACCAGCTTGACCAGTCCGGTGTGAGTGAGGAGAAGGTTGTTGGGCTTGACGCCGCCGTGCCAGGTCTGCATCTCCTCGAGTTTCTGCAGGCCCAGCGCGGCCTGGATGACCACCTCTCGCGCCTGAATCTCCTCGAGCATGGGCATGTGATCGAGCACTGCGCCCAGAGCCTGACCGGGGACAAGCTCCTGCACGACGTAGTACACGTGTTCACTCACATCCGCCTCGATGACGCGACCCAGGTTTACATGGCGGCACTGCATGGCCTTGATGACATTCCGAAAGAACCGTTCCCGGAACTCGGGCTCGGAGGCCATCATGACCGGCAAGGTCTTGAGCACGACGGTTTCCTGTGGCCGCTGCACGTGTGCAACCTCGTAGCAGGGGCCCATGCCGCCTTTACCGAGCTGTCGCAAAATGGTGTAGCTGCCGATTTTCTCCCCTCGCTGCCGCACGTCGTATGGGAATCGGCTCATGAGGCTGAAGGCATTTCGGAGTGGCTTCTCCTCAATGAACTTCATCTCGAGGATGACATCTCCGAGCGCTTTCTTATGCCCGTTCCTGCCGCTCTCCTGAATCTCAGTGAGACACGATTCAGCCTGCTCCTTGGACAGGAGATGGCTGTTCACCAGAAGCTGAGCAAAAAGAAGATCGCTGCGGGAGGGCATCTCAGAAAGGTTGGCGAAGAAATCCTGACGTTGGCGACAATGAGCTGGAGAGAGCCGAAGCCGTTGGGGAATTTCCCGATTGGATGGGCTGCCTGGCTGGCTTTCGATGCCCACCTGTCATCGTTTCACCGGCCACAGCGGGATGGCATCGTGTTGCGTCCGATGCCGTGATATCTCATGCGAAAGGCGGGGATTCTAGCTGTCGCACACTTCGGACGCAATGACTGGCCTGTGGCGAGGGACAGGCCAAAACCGTTGAATAAGAGGGCGTTAGACCTATAATCCCCGGCCCTCATGAGGGCAGCGAACACAATCGAGTCTGACGGGGCCGGACAGGATTCATCTTAAGGCCAATTCGAGGAGAATAAGCCCCAAAAGGACACAGAGAGCTTCGAGGATTCTACCGCCGGCATTCCAGCTTCATCGGGCCCGGCTTTGAAACCTGTCAACTTCAAATATTTGCCACCGCGGTCACACCTTTAATTCACAGATAAGAGTTTTCACATGCCGCTTAGCTTACTCAGGCGTAACCAGGGCTGGCTGCTCTGGGTTTTAATTGCCATCTCAGCCGTCGTCTTCATTGGTTTTGGATTGGAGCGTACCATGGTGCAAGTAGTGGCCATGCTTCTTGGCGGCGGGCCCAAGGCGCCCGGCCTTCACCGGGGTGAGCCTCTCGATATCGATGAATATCGGAGCTTCCGGCAGCGATGGGGCAATCTGTTTGGCCGGCGCAACCAGTCTGATGAACAGTTTCACTCGTTCATCCTCACACAGATGATCATGCTGCGAGAAGCCCAGGCCGCGGGCGTGGTCGCCACGGATAGCGAGGTCCTCGACCGTATCAAGACGAGGGTGGGCTATTGGTCCAGCCGCGGAGAGAAGACAGAATTAGACGAAAACGCACCATTCGACCGAACAGCCTATCAGCAGATGTTGCGAAGGTACGACATGACCACCGCTACCTTCGAGCGCACACTCCGTGAGAGCATCCTCGTAGAAAAATATCAGCAGGCCATGCTGAGCATCGTGCGGCCAAACGATCTGGAACGCAGGGCGGAATTCGAAAAGGAGAGAGCCCAGCTCAAGGCCAAGTATCTGTCTTTCCGTTCCGATGAATTTTCAGAGCTGACGGAACCGACCGAGGAGCAGGTCCAGGAATACTTCGAGGAAAACAACCAGGCCGATGCCGGTCTCGTGCCGGGCGGGCGGAAACAGTCCGGCAAGTATTACCAGCCGAACAGGGTCGCTATCGAATACGTTTACGCAAACTTCAAGGATATCCAGTTCGAGCTCAAGGCCGGTGACCCGCTCCCATATGCACGAGTGGAGAAGTATTACTACACCAATCGGGATGACTACAAAAACAGTGATGATGACGTCAAGAAAGGCAGGCCCCGTTACAAGAGCATCTCCGAGGTCTATCACGAGGTAGTCAACAAGATCACCGAGACCGAGGCAAAGCACATTGCCCGCAGCCGAATGGCAAGCGTGCTGAACTCCTGGGGAGAAACCGCTTCCATCGAGATGGAGGACCTCGACACCTACCTGCAGACACTCGCAGAAAAATACAAGGTGAGATATCGCGGCCGTACGCAGGATGTTTCGAATCGAGAAATGAATGATTCGACCGTCGGCCCTATAGCCCGCGCCTCCCAGGTGCAGGCTGCTGCCTTCAAGATTTATCAATCTCGCAGCGATGGCAAACCGATGAGCTCGGACGATGTGCTCACCTACACGAGCGACCTGCTGGAATCCACGGACGGTGTATACGTGCTGCGCGTAGTCAGCCAGAAGCCGAGTTACCGGCCGAGCTGGAAGGAGATCCAGGCCGGAAGCGTGCCGAACCTCGACTATGAAAAGCTCAAAGACGACCTCAAAGTAGAAAACGGATTTCAGCAGGCCAGGAAGGAAGCACTCAAGATGCGCCAGGCGATCTATGCCATGACCGTAAGCACGACCGCCAGAGCTCTCGGGCTCAGCGTCCAGGAGGTCGAGGCAAATGAAGACGGCACAATCAAACCGGATCTCGGTGAAGCCACCGCAACGATCAACAGGAAAATATTCAAAGCAGATATCGGTGACATCGTGCTGCCCTTCGAAGCCGCCACGAAGCGATATATGCTGCTGGTCACCGGCGGTACCGAGGCCAGGCGCCAGGCCAGGGCTATGACCCTCGACGACGACAAACTCAAGGCCCATGAATTTTCTCCGTCGGAGGCCTTGCTCGAGGAGCATTACGAGACGGTAAAAACCGGCCCAGCCTATAAGAATCCAGACAAGGTCGAAGCGGAAATTCTACAGGCCAGGAATGCAAGCTTCGAAGGGGACGGCCAAAAGGCACGGGCCGCGCTCGAAGCCGTGGCCAAGGATGAGGTCGTCACCAAAGAGGCCACCACGACAAAAGAGAAAGCCGATCAGAAAGACAAGATCAAAGAACTCGCGGAGAAGAGCAACATCCGTTACGGCAAGAACCTCGACAGCTTTGAAGTGGGTGACAACCAGGCCATGACCAAACAGCTCGGCACGGGCATCGCAAACGCCATTGGCCTCGCCACCGCTCTGGACAAGGCTGAAGAAGGAAAGTGGAGCGAAATCAAGGATTCCCTCGAAGGCCCGTTCATGATCCGCGTCGTCAGCAAGACACCAGGAGGCCCGGCAGATTTCAAAGACGTGAGACAGCGTGTCAAGGAGGATTTTCTCTCGGGATGGAAAGATCGTGCGAGCTCGGATCAGTTCGCCCTGCTCTGGCAGGAGCAGCTCAATGCTTCTCTCGGCAAGGTCGACACCCTCGACCCCATCGTGAAAAAGACAACGAAGACCTTCGGGGCCAGGAGCTCTGAGTACTTCGTCGCTTCCCGCGCTCCGGCCCGCTTCGAAGACGACAAAGGTGTGGCCGACGCGATCCGCGCCCTGAAGCAAGGCCAGCTCTCGGGCCTGCTCGAATCAGAAAACAGTTTCGTCATCGGCATGGTCAGAGATGAAAAGACCGAAAAAAAGGTAGCAGCGAAATACATCGAAGTTGCAGTCGATGATTTTAAGCCGGCACCGGATGCCATTAAGGATGAGGACCTCAAGGCCCACTATGAAACCAATAAAAGAACCGCGCCCGCCGAAGTCGAGATCGAATACGTGACCGCGGACATCGCCACGCTGAAGGCCGAGATTGAAAAGGGCCTCACTTCCGCGGACAAGACCGACTATTTCAACAAGCACCTCTCTGATTATTACAAAGGGCTCGACATCAAAACCGCAGAGCCTGCAGTCATCAACGATCTCTCCGATGAGCGCGCATCCAGCCAGGCGCAGGAAAAGATATTGGAGGCTTACGATATCGTCCGCAAAGCCGCGCAGAAGGGTGACAATTCATTTGAAAAGCTCGGCGAGAGAGACGGCCTAACCTATAAAAAGGTGAAATTCTCGCGCAACAACGTCCACAAGGTCGCGGCACATCTGGGCAGCCTGCAGGGCCATCCACAAAAGGCGATGGCGATGGCCAACGGTGACATTTCGAAACCCGTCCGGACCTCCACGGATTACTTCATCTTTCGCCGCCTGGCCCTTACCCCGGCCAGAGAGCTTCCCCTGGACGAAGTCAAAGAGGACGTTATCAAAGCCGTGCAGGCCAAGAAGGCCCTTGCAGCAGCGAAGGCATGGGTCGCATCTGTAGTCACCGCGTCAAAAGGCAAGAGTCTTGATGATGGCCTGAAGGCGGCCGAGTATCCCGAGGGAATGAAAGCCGCCGAGGTTCTGCGGACCGTGCCGTTCGGTGCAACGACCTCTCTGAGCTCTGTGCCCTCCGGCGATTTCCGTGATGCCGCGGTCAAGCTACAAAAGGGAGACGTCTTCGGCCCCTTCGAATCTGAGAACACTGTGCTCGCCGGCGCCATCTCGGATGTGACCGATGAGACCAGCCGCAAATTTCTCTTCGTTTCCTATCCCTTCGATTCCTTCCGACCCCTTGAATCACAAGTAAAGGACGAGGAAGTGGCCGCCGCTTACGAAAAGGATAAGGCAACTTACCGCAAGCCGGACCAATTCCAGCTCGAGTACCTCTTCGCCAGCTATCCCGTGTTGATGGAATCTGAAGAGATCAAGGCCCTGGCCACGGACGATGCACTCAAAAAGCTCTACGAAGAAAAGAAGAACACCCTCTACAAAGACCTGCAGAAGAGCACCAAGGACAAGGTGGTTGCCATGCCGTTTGACCAGGTGAAAGGTGAAGTCTCTTTCCTGTTCAACAGCCAGGCAGCAGAGAAACTTGCTGACGGGAAAATCAAGAGTGCGGAGGAAAAAATCAGAGCGGGAGGAGAACTTCCCGCCGTGGCAAAAGAGCTCGGTTTGAAACACGGTGCCACCGAGTTCTTTTCGAAGGAGAAGCCGGAAGATCCCGTCGCTGTCTTCAGAGATCTGGAGAAGGTGACCGACCTCGCACAGATCGCGGTCGAACTTAAGGACGGCGAGATCCGCGCCAATGACAATTTGAAGACCAGCAGCGGACGCGCTCTCGTTAAACGTAAGGCGTTCAAGAAATCCTACGTTCCCGAATTGGCTGAGGTAAGGGAGCAAGTCATGGACAAGGTCCTCGACGCAAAGGCCAGGGACGCTGCCAGATCATTCGCGGAAAGCGTTCATACCAGGCTTACGGAAGCGCTGAGTGAGAAAAAGGAATCCGGCGAAAAAGTGGATCAGATCCGCGAGACCGTTCGTGAAGCCACATACCTCGCAGATTCAGTGGTCCTGCCGGTCGTGCGCGAGACACAGCTCTTCAGTCGTCCGAATTTCATCCAGGGCCGTCACTTTGGATTCGTGCCGGGGTTGACCGGCGGGAACTACGAGCTCCAGACCCAGTTCGCTCTCGCGGCATTTGGCGAGCCCCGTGGCAAAATCAGCGCACCGGTCACATCAGAAAACGTGAACACCGAATGCATCCTCCTCACGATCAGCGGAACCAAAGAGCCGACCGAGAAAGATTTCGAATCCCAGCGCCTCCTCGTCGGCCGCTACAGCCAGCGGGACAAGATCCAGGGCGCATCAAGCAGTTGGACCAAAGTGGTGGCCAGCCTGCAGGAAGCGCCCAGGTAGGCGCGCTTCGTGTAATGCCATGCTGGGCAATCGCAGAAGCAACCCCATCACTTATCCCTTGCCCGCTGCCTGCTCAGCCTGCCCGACAGTGAAGCAACCAGTTCTTTCTGCTCCGGTGCCAGGTTGCTCTTTTCATTCGGGTCGTTCGCCAGATTGAACAACTCCTGCCGCCTGCCACTTTGAACGAGCTTCCAATCGCCGTATCGAAGCGCGGTCGATGAGCCGCGTTTGAAATAGAATTCTCGGTCTTCGAGTTCTGCCTGCTTGCCGGTCAGCAGCGGCCACACATTCATTCCGTCCCAACCGAGATCCTCCTCGACCTTGTAGCTGAGAAGCGAAAGCAGCGTAGGCATCCAATCGACAATATGGATTGGCTCGGTGACCTTGCCCGGCTTCAGAACTCCCGGCCAGGAGATACAGGCCGGCACTCGAATGCCACCCTCATAAACTGAGCCTTTTCGTCCGCGCAGAGGGAGGTTGTTTCCGAGGACCGGTGAGGCTTCATACTTTCCCGGATACTTGCCGGTCGGCCTCCAACCGCCGGAGCCCCCGTTGTCCGAAGTAAACAGGACCATCGTGTTTTCCCATTGGCCCGTTCGCTTCAGCGCTGACAGCATCTGCCCGATGGCATCATCCATGTGCGTGGCGCAGGCCGCGTAACGTCGCCTGGATTCGTTCTCAATCTTGCCGGCATACGGCTTGACCCATTCTTTCGGTTCCTGGATGGGCACATGGACCGCCGTGAAGGCGACCTGGATGTAGAACGGCGCCTCACCCTTCGCCTCTATCCACCGGATTGCCTCCCTGGCGATCAGATCGGTGGCATGCCCCTCTTCTTCAACATACTGGTCGTTGCGATGCCAGGTATTGCTGAACTTCCCCTTCTTGTAGAGGTGCGTGTACTGATCGACTCCGCCGGCGAATGATCCGTAAGACCGATTAAAACCGAATTTGAAAGGACCGGCCTGGGGCATGGAACCGAGATGCCATTTGCCGGTGATACCTGTGTCGTAGCCAAGACCTTTCAGTGCGGACGCGAGCGTGATCGTACCGAAAGGGAAGACCTGCGAATTCGTCGCGCCGTCCAGCCCGAAGCGCGTCGAGTATCGCCCACTCAACAGACAGGCCCGAGTCGAGCTGCACATCGGGGTGACGTAATGCTGGTCGAGAACTAGCCCCTCCTTCGCAAGGCGATCTATGTTCGGCGTCAGAATTTCCGATCCGTGATACCCGACGTCAGCCCATCCCTGGTCATCAGAAATGATTACCAGAATGTTCGGTCGAGGATGCGCCTGTTCCGCATCCACCAGGCCGGAGGAAAGAGCGAAGAACAGAATAAGTTCAGCTTGTCTCTGACGAATCATTCCTGAATCTCCTCTTACAGCGGCTTAACCAGGCCTTTTATGTGCCATCTGAAATTGGACCTTTCCACTCCCTGAGGGATGTTTTGCTTAGTTCATATCAGGGACATCCACACCAAGCTCCGCCGCCACTTGGGTCAACTGCCGCCAGGTTTCGTCATCCAAAGGGATCCCCTCCACCAGTCGGTTCCGACGTTCACGGTGCTCGGGCTCGCCGGGGACAAACACCTCGTCAACGCCATCACGGGTCGGACAACTCTTGATGTGGGCCAACAACTTCTGCATGTGATCCTCAAACTCGGCACGCGTCATGAAACATTCGAGGTCTGCAACGAAACCGAACACGCCGTTGCCGATCCGTGTCGGGTCAGGCCGTGAATAACCGTCGCCACTGAGGAGCCCTCCCAGAATCTCAACCATCAGACCAAGCCCAAAACCTTTATGTCCCATGGCCCCTCCCAACGGCATCAGCGATCCCCGTGGTGGGCCGTAAAGGTCTGCAGGATTCCTGGACGGACGCCCCTGCGGATCGAGCAACCAGCCCTCGGGGAGTTGCTCCCCTTTGTTGTGCGCCACACGTACTTTGCCCTCGGGCGCGATACTCGTGGTCATATCCAACAGAAAACACTCCCCATCCTTCCAGGGCGCGGCGAATGCAATCGGGTTGGTGGCAAGCCGTCCCTCGATACCACCGACCGGTGTGACGATCTGACCTGCGCCCGAGTTGTTAGCGACGAGCCAGCCGAGCAGACCGGCTTCCGCAGCCTGTGCCGCGTATTCACCCATGCGGCCGATGTGGTTGGTTCTCCGGATACCTATCTGCACGATGCCACGCTCACGTGCCTTCTCGATGGCGTGGGTCATCGCCTGCCGGACGATCACCTGTCCGAATGTGAAATGCCCATCGACGATCAGAGTTGAGCCCTCGTCCTTGACAATCTCAGGTTTGTTTCCGGGCACGATCAGACCGTCCCGCATCATGCCCACGTACTGGGGGACCCGAATCGCTCCGTGTGAATCATGCCCGAGGAGATTGGACTCAGTCAGCGAATCAGCAACGATTCGAGCTTCGTCGTTCGTGGCTTCAGCGGCGATGAAGATGCGTTCCAGAAAATTGTTGAGTGACGAGTGATTAATGTTCGGCAATGGATGCTTTTCTCAAAGGTCAAAGTTGCGATGAGTCTGAGTCGATCTCAGGTTCCTGATCAAAATCGTGAAGTCGGATAATGCACAATATCAATTTTGACGACCTGCTTTGGTATAGGCGCTGTTACTACATGTTAGAGGCGCAAGGATAATTTTTCATTTTCATTCGTCTGACCCCAATCGTCTGACACTGCAACAGCCGAAAATGCCAGACGAATGGGGGCAGACGAATAAAAAGAAACGGAGACGAGAGATTGTGAACGAAATATTCGATCCCCCGGGACAACTGCACGAAGTTTGTTCACCACCTCACGGCCTCGAACCGCCATTCTGGCTCGACTTTCTGCATCTCGATCTCATCGTCACGATGGGTGAGACCGCATCGGTTGTAGTTTTCATGAAGACGGGCGAGTTCGTGGCGATCGAGACTGACCCCCAGCCCCGGCTCTTTTGAAACGGTGACGGCGCCGTCTTCAAATATCATTTTGCCGCCTGCGATCACTTCATCTTCCTGCCAGGGATAGTGGGTGTCGAGTGCGTAGGTCAGATGCGGGGCAGCGGCGCCCAGGTGAACCATTGCGGCCAGTGAGATACCGACGTGGCTGTTCGAGTGCATGGACATGCCCCTGCCAAATGTTTCACAGATACGTGATAATTCCATGCTCGCCTTGAGGCCGCCCCAGAAATGATGGTCGCTGAGAATGATGTCCTCCGAACCGAGCGCGATGCTGCTGGGCAGGTCTTCAAACGAGGTCGTGCACATGTTGGTGGCCAGCGGGATGCTCGTCTGCTTTTTCACCTCGGCCATGTTTTCCTGGCCGCGGACCGGGTCCTCGAAGTACTCGAGGATGCCCTCCAATTCCCTGGCCCACTTCACCGCGGTCTCGACTTTCCAGATCGCATTGGGGTCAAGGCGAAGAGGGGCATCCGGAAATGCTTCATGCAAAGCCTTGATGGATGCTACTTCCTCGGCAGGCTCAAGTGCGCCCCCTTTAAGTTTGATGGATTGAAATCCGTATTCCTCAATCATGCCCTGCGCCTGAGCCACCATCTGTCCTGGGCTCAGCCCTTCGGTCTGACGTGCCGCGGCCCAGCCGGAGGCGCTCGGATCGGTATCGAACTCGAGTTCGCCTCCCGCCCCTTTGTGTTTGAAGAACAGGTATGCTGAGAATGGAACCTGCTCACGAACAGGCCCACCCAACAGATCCACGACGGGCCGGCCTGTGTCTTTGCCGATGATATCGAGGCATGCGACCTCGAGCGCGCTCTGAACATGCACGATCTTCCGGCTGTCCCACGGCGACAGGCCGCGCTCCGCACGGTTTTCCTTCCCGAACTGCTGCGTGATGGTCTGCATGATTCCAGAAAGATGGAAAGGATCGACGCCGATGACAGCCTCACGTGCTTCCGCGAGGGCTTCTTCCGTTGTGATATTGCCGGGGATTTCGCTGAGGCCGGTAATGCCGGCGTCGGTCTCGACCTCGATGATGGTCCGCAGCGCATACGGCGCGTGGAGCCCAGCGGCATTGAGCAGCGGTGGATCGCTGACCGCGATTGGCGTGATTCTGATGTCGGTGATTTTCATGGGATGGCTCGTTAAAAGGTAAGGTCGTCACTCCGTACTTGATGCGGTCGCGGACCGCCAGCACTACGGATGCTGCCAAAGGTTAAGCCCCTCAAAACCAAAAGCAGGGGCGAGCACATAGTCATCTTCCGTGCGCACCATTTCATCGCGGAGCAGTTGATGATGGCGCTTTACCTCATCGGCCCAGGCAGGATTATCGATGAGATTCTCCATTTCGTGCGGATCGTTTTCCAGGTCGAAGAAGTGCCACGGATGCGCACCGTTGATATCGCCGACCACTGTGTACTTGAATCGTTCGCTCCGGAATGCACGCCAGGTGCGATCATAGTATTGCGCGCCGTGGCGCGTCTCGGAGACAAACTGTAGCAGAACGCCTTCCCGGTCTGGGGCATGATCTCTTCGCACGACCGGAGTCAGATCCTCGCCAGGGACATCGTCACGAGGCTTCAGGCCTGCGAGGCCGAGAATGGTTGGAAACAAGTCTTCGGTATTGGTGGGCGCGGAGACCGTCTTTCCAGCGCTCTCTGTGCACGTCGGGTCTTTGATGATGAGCGGGATACCAACCGAGGGCTCGTAAGGATGCTGTTTGGCGTTCAGGCCGTGGCTGCCGCCGAGCTCGCCGTGATCGGCAATGAAGACGACGATTGTGTTGTCCGCCAATCCCTCCTCTGCGAGGAAGCGGTTCATTCGTCCGACATTGTCATTCAGATTTTCGACCATTGCGTAATATATCTTCCGGTGCCGAAGGCTCTGGTCCCGTCCTTTCTCTGGCGGGCTCCAGTTGGGAGGGACTTCGATGTCTCGAGCCAGCCAGTGTTCCTCGAGCTCCGGCGGGGCTTCATAGGGCGGATGCGGTGGCTCGACAGAAAGTACGCAGCAGAAAGGACGCGACTCATCACGCTTTTGCGCAATGTGCTCCATGGCGAGGTCGAAGAGCCCGTCGGTCTGGTAGGTTTCAATCTTTCTGAGCGTTGGGTCTTCGTTGACGGTGTAGTAAGTATCGAAAGGCCCGTTACGGAGCTCGAAGCCGATCCAAGTCTCCCAGCGCCCCTGATATTTTCTGGGCACAGGTGTTCGGTTTTCACTGATCGCCGAATAGCCCGGCATGTGAAGGTGACCGCCGTACAGATGCCACTTACCAACGTAGATTGTCTCGTAGCCCGCCTCATTGAATTCGTCCGCCATCGTTCGCTCAGCCGGCGACATTCGCCATTCGATACCCGGTACCATTCGGCTGTGCGCATACTGGCCGGTCATGAAAGAAAAACGGAACGGCACACAGATCGGATAGGTCGAACATGCGTTGTCAAAACGGGTACCCGCCTGCGCCAGAGCGTCGATGTGATCCGTGTGGATATTCGAGTCGCCGTAACAACTCAGCGCGTCGCGCCGAAGCTGGTCGCTCAAAATGATTAGGATGTTGGGGGACATTGGACGTAATTCGTAATGAGTAATTCGTAATGAGTAATGAGCCGTGCCGTAATTGCCGATGCAGTCTTGAGGACGGTGTTGAAAGGAACAGATTCAAGAATCAGAGCAGAACCCGAAACAGAATCGGCCCTCACCTTCTACGCATTACGTATCACGTTGTACCCGCTTATAGGCAATCGCATAAAACAGTTTGTCCGTGCCCGACAGATTGGGCTCGGCACGGTGCCAGGTGTAGTTGGTGAAGAAGAGGGCGTCGCCAGCCTTCATAGGGAGAATTATTTCTTTCGTGAAATCGATGTCCTTATTTCGAATCCGATGGCGTTTGAATGGCTGTTCGCTTCGAACAGTGGTGTAGGGAGGGTCATCGTAATACTGTTCGTGTTCGATGAGCTCCCATCCATCGTGGCTGCGCGGTATGACCCCGAGCGCGCTGGCCTCGACATCCACATCCTGAAGGGGAAGCCAGCAATTGCAGCCGAGCTCAGGCGGGAT
>Ga0187827_10004091_pt1 | contig 18140 bp, 14 predicted proteins | sample ETNtaG_39_FD_167969 | JGI IMG/M metagenome (GOLD analysis project Ga0187827, IMG submission 167969) | Marine microbial and viral communities from oxygen minimum zone, Eastern Pacific Ocean - ETNP2014_SV_150_PacBio MetaG (Illumina Assembly) | ecosystem: Environmental > Aquatic > Marine > Hypoxic... | reverse complement strand
ACTCGGTCTGGCGCAACGGTGTGCTGCCAATCCGCCGATAGCGTCCGCTATGGTCAAAGAAGCCGTCAACGCCATTGCCGGCGCACTGCATAAGGTCAGTAGTTACGCTGATGCGGATCAGAGTCAGCTGAGCGGGACCAACGCTGCAGCTCAGCAGGCGAGAGCCAACTTCGCCGATAAAAAGTAGTCCGCTGATCTTTCGGTTCGGACAAATCTATTGACCATGCAAGTGCTTCATCCGGCCATTCGAAGTCGTGAGATCAACAACGGCAACGGACTGTCAATGCATCTGCTGGAGGCTGGATTCGAAGATCCTGATCGTCCCCTGGTTCTGTTGCTGCACGGTTTTCCGGAACTGGCCTACAGTTGGCGAAACGTCATGCTGCCCTTGGCGGATGCCGGGTACCGGGTGGTGGCGCTGGACCAGCGGGGCTATGGCCGAACCACTGGCTGGAATGACGATTACAGCAGCGATCTCGCGTCCTTCGCGATCCCCAATCTTGTCCGCGACATTCTCGGGCTGGTCTGGGCATTGGGCCGGCAGAATGTCCTGGCTGTCGTCGGCCATGATTTCGGTTCCCCGGTAGCGGCCTACTGTGCATTATTGCGACCTGATGTCTTTCAGTCCGTGGTCATGATGAGCGCACCTTTCGCTGGCCCGCCTCCAGCAACGGAATTTCCTGTCGGCACGGTCGCGGTGTGTGATGAGCAGACCGCTCAGTCCACGCCCACGATCCATGCGTCACTTGCGGCGCTGGAACGGCCTCGCAAACACTACCAGTGGTATTACTCGACCCCGGAGGCCAATGACGACATGTGCCACTGTTCCCAGGGTGTCCATGATTTTCTGCGGGCCTATTTTCATTACAAAAGTGCCGACTGGGCCGGGAACCGGCCTTTTCACCTGAACGCCTGGTCGGCCGGTGAACTAGCAAAGCTACCGACGTACTATGTGATGGACCTGGATCTGGGTATGGCCGAGACCGTGGCACCCTACATGCCTGCTGCAGACGCAATCGCCGACTGCATGTGGTTGAGCGAGACCGAGCTTGAGGTCTACAGCAGTGAATACGGACGAACTGGGTTCCAGGGTGGTTTGCAGTGGTACCGCTGCGCCACTTCTGAGACTGAAAACAATGCCCTGCGGCTGTGGGCCGGCCGAACTATCGATGTCCCCTCGTTGTTTGTTGCCGGTAAAAGTGACTGGGGGGTCTACCAGAAACCCGGGGCATTTGAGGCGATGCAGGCCAGCGCCTGCACGCGTATGGAAGGATGTCACCTGGTAACTGGCGCCGGCCACTGGGTGCAGCAGGAACAACCCGAGGCAGTCGGCCGAATTCTGAACGAGTTTCTCGGGCGGCAGCACGGATGAAACCATCGATCAAAAGTGTCCAGGCCAGAAGTGCTGAAACCACTGCCCTGTTACGCGTGTCCTTGAACAATACAGAGACTCTACCGCGTTGAAGGTCGCTGTCATCGGTGCCGGTGCGGCCGGCCTGGTCACTGCCCGCGAACTCACCCGGGCCGGGTACGAGGTCACGGTCTTTGAACAGGGCAACGAGGTAGGGGGTACCTGGATCTATCGGGCGGAATCAGAGCCGGACCCCCTGGGACAGACCGGATTACGTATTCATTCATCGATGTATGCCTCGATGCGCACCAACCTGCCACGCGACGTGATGGCTTTTTTCGATTACACCTTTGATTCATCTGGGGGTGGAAAAGACGACTGGCCGCGTTATCCCGGCCACAAAGAGGTACTGCAATACCTGGAACGGTTCGCCCGTGCATTTTCGGTCCACGAACTAATCCGTTTCGGCACCCGGGTGCTGAGGGTCCGCCATTCAGAGTACTGGCAGGTCACGACTGAGCATCGTGGTCAGCGCAGTACCGCTTCGTTTGACGCAGTGGCGGTGTGCAATGGACACTACCATAAGCCAAGGATCCCCGCGATCCCCGGTTTGTCTGAATTTCCGGGAACTGTGCTGCACAGCCATAACTACCGGCAACCGGAGTGTTACGCGGGTGGGAAAGTGGCAGTGTTCGGCGGCGCGTCATCGGCTGCCGATCTCAGTCAGGAGATTGCCGCGGTCGCAGAGCATGTCTACCTGTGCACAGATCTCTCGAAGCAACATGGAGTTCAAACTCGGCACAGGCACAACATCGAGCGTCGTCCATCAGTCAGCCATCTGTTCGAAGACGGCCGAATTCGCTTTGCCGACGGTACGATCAGTGAGCCCGTGGATCACTTTATCTTTGCAACCGGTTACCACTATTCGTTCCCGTTTCTCGCCAGCGAGCTCATCGAGGTCAACGACAACCATGTCACGTCGCTGCACCATGACCTACTGTGCATAGATCACCCGACGCTGGCGCTGATCGGCCTGCCGTTCAAGATCATACCGTTCCCGATTTTCGAGATTCAGGCCCGCTGGTTTGCCAGGCTCCTGAACCGCGAATTTGCCTTGCCCTCGCGCGATGCCATGCGCGAGAGGGCAGCGTACCGCGTAGAACAACTGGTCCGAAGCGGGGTCAACCAGCGGAACCGACACAGCCTCGAGGACGGCCAGTACGACTATTACGACCGCCTGGCTAGCGAATGCACTGATCCGCCTCTGCCGCAATGGTACCGGTCGTTGGGTGAGGCTGCCCGGCAGCACGTGCGCAGGTGGCCGGAAAGCTTCAGGGACCAGCCGCTTCGCTTCTACGGGGCACCGACACGGTGTCCTAAGATCTGACGACTGGGGCCGGTTGCTCAGTCGAAATACGGCACTCGGCGTCTCCCGCTCCATGCTTCGGACGGTGATACCATTGCTGTCATGAATCGTAATCTCACGGCTCTGACAGCGTACCTGGCTGTTGCTATTGTTGGCTGGTGTCATGTCTGAGCATAAGACCATCATCATGCACGCCGACATGGATGCGTTTTATGCCTCCGTGGAACAGCGCGATGACCCGGCCTTGCGCGGCAGGCCACTGGCCGTCGGTGGCAGCAGTGCCCGCGGCGTGGTGGCCGCGGCAAGTTACGAGGCCCGCAAGTTCGGGGTGCGTTCTGCGATGCCGTCCTTCGAGGCGCGCCGCAAGTGCCCCGATCTGATTTTCGTGCGGGGCAACATGGCGCTCTACAAGCGCGAGTCCAGGCGGGTCTTCGAGATCTTTCAGGATTTCTCACCTGCCGTGGAGCGGCTTTCTCTGGATGAGGCGTTTATTGATCTCACCGGCACGGAACGCCTGCTCGGTGATCCCGTCGAAGTCGGCGAAAGGCTACGACGCCGTGTGCACGACGAACTGGGTTTGCCTATGTCTGTTGGAATCGGGCCCATCAAGATGGTGGCAAAAATCGCCAGCCAGTCGGCCAAACCCGATGGTTTGATGCATGTGTCGCAAGCCGAAGTACGCGGCTTCCTCGATCCGCTACCGGTGAGGCGAATATGGGGTGTGGGACCGGTGGCGGGGGATCGGATCGTGTCCGCCGGGTTCGAGACGCTCGGTGATCTGGCACGGGCAACAGATGCCGAACTTACCTCTCGGCTGGGTGACTGGGGTGTGGAAATCGCGAAACTTGCGCGCGGAGAGGACGTGCGTGAGGTTGAACCCTATCGCGATGCCGTGTCCTACAGTGAGGAGCACACCTTTATGAATGATATTTCAGATCACGACATGCTCGAATCGATGATCCTCACCCACGCCGAGTCAGTAGCAAGACGGTTGCGGCGGGACGCTGTGCGGGCCCGCACCGTGGTGCTGAAATGGAAGGAAGCAAAGCGAACAGCACCAGGACCGCGGGGTTATCCGTTGCGTAGCCGCCAGGTGACTCTGGGTGATGCGACAGACGATGGAATGACGGTCGCATCGGCAGCTACCGGGCTGTTGCGCAAATCCGGACCGACCGTGCCGATCCGCCTGATCGGCGTTGGTTGTACAAATCTGCTAGAAGATGTCGACTCCACCCAGACGACACTCTTCCACGATACCCGGATGCACAAACGCAACGATCTGAACAGAACGCTGGACCGGATCGATGATCGCTTTGGTCAGGGTACGGTGACCCGTGCCACCCAGCACAGCACAGAACGCGCAGGTCTTTCGATGCAGGTCAAGCGCGGTGATGGGGAATAAGGGTTCGGGACCCATAGCTGATCGTTCAGTCAGCCCACTGACAACTCAAGAATTGTGTTTGATATCGGCTGCCGTACTGGTCTCGGCGAATCGACTGGCCTATGATTGCTCTACCGGCAAAGATTGAAATGAACTAAAGGAGTGTGTGCGATGCGTCTGAAGGACAAAGTAGCAGTGGTGACGGGTGCAGCGTCCGGCTTTGGTGCCGGTACGGCAGAACTGTTCGCCGCCCAGGGGGCTGGCGTAGTGGTCGCAGACATCAGTGACAAGGCTGGTGAGGCAGTGGTGGAGTCGATCAACACATCCGGTGGTCGCGCGGTGTACGTGCACGCAGATGTCACATCGAGAGGCGATGCCAAGAGGATGATCCAGTCAGCCAAGGATCTTGGCGGTGGGCTCGACATCCTGGTGAACAATGCCGGGTATTCCCACCGCAACAAGCAGTTCAGCGACGTGACGGACGAGGAGTTCGACAAGGTCTATGACGTCAACGTCAAGGCTGTCTTTATCGCGATTCAGGAAGCACTGCCGGTCTTGCGTGAGCGGGGCGGCGGTTGCATCATTAACACATCCTCAACAGCTGCTCTCCGTCCGCGGCCCGGTCTTGCGGTCTACTGCAGCTCAAAGGGTGCTGTGAGTAACCTGACCAAAGCGCTGGCCGTGGAGCTTGCGCCGGACAAGGTGCGGGTCAATGCGATCTGTCCCGTGATTGGTGAGACCGGTATGCTCGAGACCTTCATGGGTGTACCGGACACACCGGAGAACCGCAAGAAATTCGAGGCGACCATTCCGCTTGGCCGGTTTTCCACGCCCAACGACATCGCCCAGACGATGCTCTTCCTGGCTTCTGACGACGCGGCGTTCCTGACCGGAGTCGCGCTCGAAGTCGACGGCGGACGCTGCGTCTGATCGTACTTTTTCATACTGTGCGGGCGCCCGAGGTGATCTGGCATCCGTCATCCCTGAATAGGCAACATTGTTTCTCAAGGAGATATCATGGCAACAATCGATGACCGTCTTGCTGAACTGTCAATCACGCTTCCCACTCCCCCGGCACCGCTCGGCAATTACGTCGGTGCTGTCACGGTCGGAAACCTGGTGTTCATGTCCGGGCATGGCACCAACAAGCCCGATGGGTCATTTGTCGTGGGAAGAGTACCCGTGGACTGTTCCCAGGAAGAGGCCTACCAGGCCGCCCGTCTGGTCGGTATCAATATGCTGGCGACATTGAAAGAGCACATCGGTGATCTTGATCGGGTCCAGCGGGTAGTTAAAGTGCTCGGGATGGTGAACGCTGAGCCGGGATTTGAGAATCACCCCGCCGTGATCAACGGCTTTTCTGACCTCATGGTCGAGGTCTTCGGCGACACGGGCCGAGCCGCTCGGTCTGCTGTCGGGATGGGTTCGCTGCCGATGAACATCCCCGTGGAAGTCGAGATGATTGTCGAGATCGCCTGACCCCCGGAATAGTCCGGACCGATCGGAATCATCGATAGATCAACTGGGGTTTCCCGGCCTTAACTCCTGTGCCAGGCTAGGCCCGGGCAGCACGGCAATCCGCTGTCGCTTGCTCATCGAGTTGCAGGGTATCGCTGATGACAACGCCATAATCGTTCCTTGCTGTGTCAATTGAAATCAACTCGTCGAGGACATCGTCCAGCACGAGGGAGGTGTCCCGTTCGTACGGATCGCCGTAGCCGCCACCCGCTGGGCCGATGCAGGCGAATTTGTCCCCAGTTTCCGCCGACGTATGTGGTATTTTTGACGGTAGTTCTTCAGTCCGACCGTCAGCACGTTGCAGCGTGAGCGCCGCTGTGTGTCCGTCTTTTCCCCCGAGAAAACCCCAGGGTTTGTATTTGTGTCCCTCACCTTCGATCGATCCGCCGCCATCCTTGAGGTAGGTGAATTCACGAATCGATCCCAGTCCGCCGCGCCACTTGCCGGCACCGCAGACGTCCTCGCGTAGCTCATATCGTGTGACGCGGAGCGGGAGGTGAGACTCAATATCTTCGATGGGGTTGTTACGGGTATTGGCATAAAGCGTATCGACGGAGTCCATGCCATCTATCCCTTTACGGCCCCCATAACTGCCTTCGCAGATCTCCATGTGCACCCAGTAATCGTCTCCGTCGAGTCCCGAGAAGGCGATGACCCGTAGGTTGCCGATACCGGCGGAGACCTGGGACGGCACGGCCTGACTGAGCGCTTTCATGACGGTGTCAGCCAGTTGATTGCCCGGGCAGAACCTCGCAATGGTTGGTGCAGGAAAGACCGGGTTGGCAAGGCAGCCTTCGGGCGCCACAATCCGGATCGGACGACACAGGCCGTCATTGACAGGGATGTGGCCATGTATAGCCGTGTCCAGCAGCACGGACCGGATCGTCAGCCAGATCGCGATGTCGACCGTGCCGACAAAGGGCATGTTAATCGGCCGGTCCGGCACCTGGTCTGCCGTGTCAGTCAGGTCGACGGTCATTTCGTCACCCTCGACTGTGATAGTGACAACGATGGGTAGGTCCTTCTTGGTGGTATCCGGGCTGTCGAGAAATCCGTCAATAAACGTCTTTGCACTATAAGTACCATCAGGCACCTGGGCGATAGCTGAGCGCATCAGCCGTTCGGCGTAGGCCATGACCTGGTCGCAGGAGCGTTTAAGGGTATCCACGCCGTAGCGATGGACCAGCGCAAGAAGACGCTCCGCACCGATCTGGGATGCTGCGACCTGGGCTTCCATGTCGCCGACGACCATGTCCGATGCGCGGATGTTGTCCCGCAGTATGTGCCAGACCGCTTCTACTTTCTGTCCACGGTCGTAGACTTTGATCGCCTTGAACTGCAATCCTTCGGCATAGGCATCAAGGGCATCTACAATACCGCAGCTGCCAGGCGACAAGGAACCAATGTCAAGGTGGTGCGCGGTCGTTACGGAATACCCGATCAGTTCTTCCTCATGAAATACCGGTACGATAAATCCTACGTCTGGAACATGACTGGCACCACCGTAGGCATCATTGTGCATGATGACGTCGCCGGGTCGAATCGTGTCGCCCCGATCCTTTAGCGTCTTCAGCATACCCCGCACATAACCCGGAATCGGGCCAGACTGCAGAGGCGTTGACTGTGTCGATTCGGCAAGCCCACGGCCACGAGCATCGACTAGGCCAGCACCGAAGTCCTCGGACTCGCGGATGATTGAGGAGTAGGACATACGCATCAGCTTATACCCCATCTCTACCGCGATGTTTTCCAGAGCACCCTGTATGACACTGGCGGTTACAGGATCGACATCGACAGTCTGGTTGGCGGTTGACTGGTCGTTCATGTGGTCTCTCCAATATGGATTATGATGTTGTTAGCAGCGTCTGCGGTAAAGGTGTTTCCAGGAGGTACGACTGTGGTTGAATCCCGTTGGAGAATTATTGCTGGACCCTCTATGGGTTCCTCAATCGGCAGTAATTCGCGCTGATAGAAAGCAGTATCGAAAGATTCCAAAGACCCATTGGCTCGAAACATACAAGGGGCGGAGGTAATACTGTCTGTATTCTTTGCCTGGTCGCTGTTCACTTGAGGCCTGCCTATCTTGGGCATCTGGCCAATACCAGTCACTCTTGCATTGACGATCTCAATGGGGCTGTCTGGAAAATCATGACCATACTCTGCTCGGTGTTGTCCGTGAAATTGGCTAAAAACCTCGGCAGTTTTCTCTTCATCCAGCGAGCCACTTGGGATGTTAACCCTCAGTTCGTAGCCCTGGCCCACATATCGCAGGTCCCCGGAGCGTAGAAAGCTGATATCTGCATGATCTAGACCATCTGCGAGGAACTGCGTCGTCAGTTCTTTCTCCATGTCGGCCAGATCATCGTTTAGCCGAGCCAGATCCATGTTTTCGCTAACCTGAAACTCGGTTCGGATCGTATCGTACCGGAGGTCCGTAGTAAGCAGACCAACTGCTGAAGTGATCCCGGGATAGAGCGGGATGATGACTTCCGACATGTCAAGCGCGAGCGCGACATCCACTGCGTGAAGCGGCCCGGCACCACCGAACGCTACCAGCGAGAAGTCCCTTGGATCGATCCCTTTCTGTACAGTTCGGGAGCGAATGGCATTGGCCATATTGGCCGTGACGATGGTTAATATTCCCTCGGCTGTCGCTGCAGTATCCAGGCTAAGTGCTGAGGCCAGGGTGGCGATGACCTTGTGGGAGGCATCTTCGTCGAGTGGCATCTCTCCACCTAGAAAATAACTGGAGTTGAGACGTCCGAGCACAACGTTGGCGTCGGTTACCGTGGGCTGTTGTCCGCCACGGCCATAGGCTGCCGGCCCAGGTGCTGCTCCGGCGCTGCGTGGTCCGACACGAAATCCGCCGCCCGAGTCGGCATAGGCAATCGAGCCACCACCAGCACCGATCGTGTGAATGTCGATCATCGACACCAGCAAGGGGTAACCGGCGATCCAGGTGTCACGAGCCGAGGCCTGGGCAAACGTGCCATCACTCACTATACCGATGTCAGCCGATGTGCCGCCCATGTCAAAGGTGATCAACTTGGATCGATCGGATAGTTCCCCGGTCCAGGCACCTCCGAGCACACCGGCAGCGGGACCGGACAGCAATGTCATGACTGGTCGTTCAGAGACCATCTTGGCTGTTGCGACACCTCCATTGGAACTCATTACGTGCAGATCAGCATTAATACCTTCATCTCCAATTCGATCGGCCAAGTGACTCACGTAATCCCGGACCTTAGGGCCAATGAAAGCGTTCATGCTCGCAGTTGTGAAGCGTTCGAACTCACGGAACTGGGGAGATACTGAAGATGATGTAGTCACGAAACATTCTGGATATTCCTGCTCGATGATCTCCCGGGCTCGGTTCTCGTGTTCCGGGTTCAAGTAGGAGAAGAGAAAACAGACGGCAATGGATTCAATACCTGCATTCTGTAACCGGGTGACAGCTGATCGCAGTTCATTCTCGTCGAGCGGCTGTAGAATATCTCCAGTAGGGGGGGCGATGCGTTCCGCTACGGTGAGGCGGTGCTGACGGCGCACCAGTGAGCGATCCTGCCATGGGACTTCCTGCATGATCGAGTAGTGTTCTGGTCGTTGGTGTCGCCCGATATGTAGAATGTCTCGATAATTCTTGGTCGTGATCATTCCGGTCCGCGCACCGTCATGCTGAAGAATCGCATTGGTGGCAATGGTGGTTCCATGCAGAAGATGGTCGATATCGCCCGGCGACACATCGAATCGATTACACAGACCTCGAACAGCCGCGCTGACGCCGTCGGAAGGATCGTCTGGTGTGGTGGGCACTTTATTCACTTCAGTTCGCCCAGTCTCTGTATCAGCGAATATAATGTCTGTGAACGTTCCGCCGACATCAACACCAACTAGTTTCATCGATTGTCTCCTGGAATCAACAGACTTGAGGGGCTACCTTCTGGTCCCGGTAAGAAAATTCAACCAGCCGAAGTACCTTACTTTGACAGATGTGGTTGCGTCAAGATTGGCAGGATGCCGTGAGGCGTTGGAGCAAACTACGAGCAACTTTCCTCTCAGCTAGCATGTGGAAGAATTATGGCTTTCCCTCGGTCTGGGTAATTAAGCCGTACGTTTCTGGTTCACGATGAAGAGAGAAATTGAAAATGTTATCTTGGATTGAACGACATAGGTCTAAGTCGCACTCGTGAGTAATTAGTTCATCACCCAGCGTTTCACACTGACTGACGATCTCACCCGCGGGAGAAACGATACAGCTACCCCCGATCAGGTCACATCCTTCTTCGTGCCCTGCTTTTGCTGCCCCCGCCACCCAGGTGCCGTTCTGGTAGGCACCGGCTTGGAGGGAAAGGTGGTTGTGGAAGTCCTGCAGGCGATCAAACTCCGGCGCTCTTGGATAGTGGACCGGTGTGTTGTAGCCGACCATTACCAGTTCGACACTCTGCAGGCCGAGCATCCTGAATGTCTCAGGCCATCGCCGGTCGTTACAGATACACATACCAAGCGTTCCGCCGGCGGCTTCAAATACCGGGAAACCAAGGTTACCGGTCTCAAAATAGCGTTTTTCCAGGTGCTGAAATGGCCAGTCGGGTTCGTGTTCCCGGTGGCCGGGCAGATGGATTTTTCGGTATTTGCCAGCGATCTGACCCGAACTGTCGACCAGGATAGACGTGTTGAAATGCCGAGTCTGGCCGTTTTCTGCACAGAGCTCCGCGTAACCCAGATAAAAGGCGATGCCCGCTTTGGCTGCAGCTTCGAACAGCGGTTTTGTTGCGTCGTTGGGCATGTCCGTCTCGAAGAACGCATCGATATTGGCCTGTTGCTCAAAAAACCAGCGCGGAAAGAAAGTGGTCAGAGCCAGTTCGGGAAACACCACCAGCTGTGAGCCGGCATCGTGGGCCTGGTGCAGCAGGTCGATCATGCGTTTCACCGCCGAGCTGCGGGGTTCGTCCCGTGCAATGGGACCCAGCTGGGCAACGGCAAGATTCAAGATTCGAGTCATGGTTTCAACCGGAAAGTTCTGTAAGGACTTGCATCAGTATATTCATGCCAGCTGCTATATCCTCTTTAGAGGTGAATTCGGTCACATTATGGCTGATGCCGCCGAGGGAGGGAACGAATATCATTCCGGTCGGGCAGTTGGGCGCAAACATCTGCGCATCGTGGCCCGCGCCCGAGGGCAGCCGTTGACACGAACAGCCGCAGCGCCCGGCTGCCGCCTCGATCAGCCCAACGATCTGGGGATCAAATTCTACCGGGCTGAAGCGGGCGAGAGTGCGCTGTTGCAGCTCTACCTCCTCGCTTGCGGCGGTGCTCGCAACGAAGTCAGCCATACGTGCTTCAGCAAGGGCGAGTTCCGAATCCGATGTGTTGCGCAGGTCAACCGTGACCCGTGCCTGATTGGCAATCACGTTAACCAGGTTGGGGCCGAGTTCGGTGACACCGACGGTGGCGACCTGGTGGCCGCCGAGCCAAGTCGCGATGGCCCGGGCTTCGACCGCGACGGCCGCTGCAACGTAACCGGCGTCATGTCGTAGGCGCATCGGTGTGGTGCCGGCGTGGTTGGAGACACCACTAAACTGGAATTCTGTCCAGGATATACCCTGGACTCCAGTGACAGCTCCGATGGTGGTACCGGACTCTTCTAGGACCGGACCTTGTTCAATGTGTAATTCGAGATAGGCCCGCGGCACCAGGTCATTGACCGGCACATCACCAGAATAGCCAATACGATCCAGTTCACTGCCAACACTCTGGCCATCCGTGCCGACCGTTTCCAGGGCCTCGACCAATGGTAGCGAACCCTGGTGTACGGCACTGCCCATCATGTCGGGTGCAAACCGGGCGCCTTCCTCGTTGGTGAAGAAACCAACAGCGACCGGGCAGCGGGTCGTGATCCCGGCATCGTTCAGGGTGTGAACGGCTTCCAGGCCAGCCAGGACACCAAGCGCGCCATCGTAAAGACCACCGGTGGCAACGGAATCGATGTGTGAGCCGATCATCACCGGGGCACTGTCTTCTGCCCCCTGACGAATACCAACCACGTTACCGATCTTATCGACCCGCGTGGCGAGACCGAGCTCTCTCATCCAACCATGGACCAGATCCCGGCCCTCACGGTCTTGGTCGGTCAGTGCCAGGCGGCAGACGCCGCCACCTTCAAGCGCGCCGACCTGACCGAGGGTCTGAATTCTTTCCAGCAATCGCCCGATATCAGCCTGGAGGTGGGTTGACTGGAGAGCTTGATCGTTCATCGTTGGACATTCGATTGTTGCGTAGCTTCAGTCTGCACCAGGCTAGACGGGTATCAGGAGGGGTTGGTCGCTGTTACCGGCTCTACAGGATCTTGGCGCCAAAATTACGATTGACATCCATCTCGGGTACCAGTCGGTTTAAAGGCTGTGCCGCATCGGATAGATAGCGGGGTAGGAACTGTCCACTGCCCCGTTCGACCTTTAATTCACTGTCTTCGACCGCGACCCTTCCGCGACTTAGCACCGTCACCGGCCAGCCACGCAGCTTTCGCCCTTCGTAGGGGGTGTAGCCGACGTTGTCGTGCAACAGGTCCCAGGTCACGGTCACTTCCAGGTCTGGATCCCAGATCGCAATATCTGCATCGCTACCGACAGCGATCGTGCCTTTCCTTGGGAGTAGGCCGTAAATCTTTGCCACATTGGTTGACGTGAGTGCGACGAATTGCTGGATATCGATCCGTCCCTTGCCCACACCTTCGGAGAAGAGCAGCGGTAGTCGCAGTTCTATCCCGGGTACCCCGTTGGCCACCTGTGGGAAAGTCGGATTAGGTCCGGCGGCGAGTTTGCCGGTCTCATCAAAACGGTAGGGTGCATGATCGGAGGAGAAGACCTGGAAGGTACCGTTGGCGAGCCCCTGCCAGATGATGTCGTGATGCGATGCGTCCCGTGGCGGGGGGCTGCAACAGTACTTCGCGCCTTCGGCGCCTTCACGATCCAGGTCGGATGCGGTCAGGAAAAGGTACTGCGGGCAGGTCTCACCATAGACCTTGAGCCCGGCGGTCTGCGCCCGCCTGATCTCGGCCATCGCTTCACTGGCGGAGACGTGCACGATTAGAATCGGCACGTCAATCAGCTCGGACAAACGGATCGCGCGGTGTGTCGCCTCGTCCTCGGCGAGTTCGACATGACTGATCGCGTGGAACTTGGGTGCGTCATAGCCGCCTTGAAGAAGTCGTTGGGTAAGCCACCGGATCATGTCATGATTTTCCGCATGGATCATCACCATCGCACCGTGCTGTCTGGCTGTGGCGAGGACATCGAGCATCTGGTGGTCGTCGAGTTTCAGTGAATCGTAAGTCATGTAGACCTTGAATGAGGTCATGCCCTCCTTGATCAGGGCCGGCAGGTGTTCATTCATGGTCTGTTCTGTCGGGTCAGAGACGATCAGATGAAAACCATAATCGATGACGGCCTTGGACGCGGCAAGGGCGTGATAGTCATCGACAACTTTGCGCAGTGACTGTCCTTTCATCTGAGCTGCGAAGGACAAGGTGGTTGTGGTGCCGCCAAACACGGCAGAGCGGGTGCCGGTGAAAAAATCATCGGCACTCATGACATTGCCGACCGAGGACTCCTGCTCGATATGGCAGTGCCCCTCGACACCACCTGGTAGTACGAGCTTTCCACGGGCGTCTATTTCGTGACCAGCCACAGGAAGGTCCTGGGCCAGGGCTGTGATGCGACCACCGCGTATACCAACATCGCATTGAGTGCTGTCCGCTGCCGTGACGATGGTGCCTCCGCGAATCACTGTATCAAATGAGTCCATTTTGTCTTTCCTGAGTCTGTGGCGCCTGAGTGTGGGCTCGACTAATGATACCCCGGTTCAGGTCTGCGTGGCGATGTCTTCCTGTTAGGGTAGACAAGGTCAGGGCTAGTTCATAGACTGGTGTGTGCCGCTCATCCCTTTAAGATCTGATTCAATAAAGTAACCAAAGGAGATAACATGAAGATGAAAGACGAAAAGCGCAAGGGTACCTCGCAGGCAAGTCCGGTAGTAGACCCGGCTCGCCGACGAATAATCAAGGGTACTGCGGCCGGTGGGGCGCTGGCTGGTACCGGGCTCATTACGGGCTTTCCTTACGTACATGCCAGTGAGGGGATTACGCTGCGTTATATGGCGACAGGGGTCTCACAGCACAGCCAGATCGCAGCCCAGGCAAAGGAAGATCTGGGGATCACGATCGAATACCTGACCGTCACTTCCGACGAGGAAGTCAAGAAGGCCGTCACTCAGCCCAATAGCTTCGACATCATGGAACCGGAACTGTGGATGGTCAAAAAGATCGTGCCATCGGGGCAGATGCAGGCGATGGACATCAATCGTCTCAAACAATGGGACAACGTCACGACGGCCTGGACCAAAGGCGAGGTAGACGGCAAGAAAATCGGTGACCAGGGTACAGCACCAATTACTGTGATGTATGTGGACGGAAAGAACAGCAAGAACTTTTCAAAGACTCCAACCGACTGGGCGACACTGATGCCGACCACCTACAACGCTGATACGCTAGGTATACGCCCGGACCTGATCGGTCGGCCGATCGAACACTGGCATGAGTTGCTGAATCCGGAGTTCAAAGGACGTGCCTCGATACTAAACATTCCGTCGATTGGAATCATGGACGCGGCCATGGTGGTCGAATCCATGGGTAAGTACACCTTCCCTGACAAGGGCAACATGACCAAGGAAGAGATCGATCTCACGATTGGTGTCCTGACCGAAGCCAAAAAGCGTGGTCAGTTCCGTGCGTTTTGGAACGAGTTCAACCAGTCGGTGAACCTCATGGCTTCAGGTGAAGTGGTGATCCAGTCGATGTGGTCACCGGCAGTGACTAAGGTACGCTCGATGGGTGTTCCGTGTATCTATCAGCCGCTGAAGGAAGGCGCTAGGGCCTGGGGTGCCGGTATGGCGTTCCCACGGACGCTCAAAGGCAAGAAGCTGGATGCAGCCTATGAGCTCGTCAACTGGTTTACTTCCGGTTGGGCCGGTGCATTCCTCTTTCGCCAGGGATATTACTCCGGGGTATTGTCGACAGCGAAGCAGCAGATGGAAGACTACGAGTGGGATTACTGGATGCTCGGTCAACCTGCCTCGCAGGATATTAAAGGACCCGACGGGACGGTCATGGAAAAGAAAGGCCATGTCCGGGATGGCGGTTCCTTCAATGACCGAATGGGTGCGGTGGCCTGCTGGAACGCGGTGATGGATGAAAACCGCTACATGGTCAGGAAGTGGAACGAATTCATCGCTGCCTGATCTGACAATAACGAGCCGGGGCAGGCAAAGTCCTGCCCCGGCTCGGTCTGTAATCTACCGGGTCGGGTTCGTGTCCTGTCAGAGATATGCTGTCTTGCATCTGGCATTTAGCTGATTTCAGAATCTCAGAGATCGGCGTTTTAACTTGATCCTCATCTGGCGCCAGACCAAAGGTCTGGAGTTGCCCGCTACAGGGAGCCTTCGTTCATGGATCGTACCGGACATTGTCGTCTGACAGACCTTTCGAAGCGCTATGGTGAAGCAGTGGCGCTTCGAAAGGTGAACTTGGACATTCCAGCGGGACGCTATTGCTGCCTGGTCGGCCCCAGCGGTTGTGGAAAGACCACGACGTTACGCTTGATTGCCGGCCATGAGACGGTTTCTGACGGGACGATCACCATCGACGATGTACGGATGAACGAGCGTGAGCCTGCCCAACGGCCTACCGCGATGATGTTCCAGGACTATGCGCTGTTTCCCCATCTGAACTGCCTAGACAACGTGGCCTTCAGTCTCAAGATGAGCGGCGTCAGCAAGCCCGAGCGCCATACCCGTGCCCGGGAACTGCTCGCCCTTGTTCACATGGAGGAGTACGAGAAGCGATTGCCAAACCAGCTCTCCGGTGGCCAGCAGCAGCGGGTGGCGCTGGCTCGGGCGCTGGTAACCAATCCCAGCGTGTTGCTTCTGGACGAACCCCTGTCGGCACTGGACCCTTTCCTGCGGGTCCGCATGCGGGACGAGCTGCGTCGACTGCAGCAGGAATTGAATCTGACCTTCGTTCATGTCACACACTCCCAAGAAGAGGCCATGGCGCTGGCCGACATGGTGGTGGTCATGAACCAGGGGGAGATCGAACAGGTCGACAGTCCCCAGGCGGTATACAACCAGCCGGCCAGTATCTTCGTTGCCCGGTTCATCGGCGGGCACAATATCTTCCAGGCGGATGTCGTATCGATACAGGGGGAATCGGCTCACCTTTCCGGTAGTGCTGGCAACTTCCGGGTGCCGGCCGATGACCTGGCTGAAGGAAAGGACGTAGCTTTTGCGGTTCGCAGCGACAAGATTAGTGTTGGGGCGCAGGTAGGCAAGGTCGGAGAGAACGCCGTTGCCGGGCGGATCAGATCGATTGAGTACCAGGGCGCATGGGTCAAACTCGGCCTGGATGCTGACGATATGGATGAGCTGACGGTGGTTCTGGCCGAGGATATTTTCGATGCCGGGCCTGTTGCGATCGCTGAGCCGGTGGTTGCATCCTGGCAAACCCGTGATATTCATATTCTTTCAGGGGATGGCAGTTGATGGAATGCGCTGCCTGTAGTTGGAGCTGACGAGGTTGCAGCGACCCCGTATCGTAGCGCTACTCCAGGCCGCGCCGTTGAGCCTGGTGTTCTTGGTGTTCTTTGTCGTGCCCCTGGTGCTGACCATGATCGTCAGTTTCTGGGACTACACCGACTATGCTCTTATCCCGGATTTTACGTTCCGGAATTATCAGGAGATCTTCGAAGGGTGTGTGTCCAAGCTGCCCGACCTGTGTGTCACATTCAAAACCTATTGGAGCACGCTCAAATTTTGCGTGGTGGTGTGGTTTCTGACCCTGGTGATCGGCTTTACGCTGGCTTATTTTCTTCGTTTCCATGTGCAGACGACGACGATGCAGATCGTATTGTTTCTCTTGTGCACGATCCCGTTCTGGACCTCTAATGTGATCCGAATGATTTCCTGGATTCCCCTGCTTGGGTTGAATGGGCTGGTCAACAAGGGACTGTTGGCGGTCGGAGTGGTAGAACAACCGCTGGAGTGGCTGCTCTACTCTCAGTTCTCGGTGGCGCTGGCGTTTGTACATCTTTATACCCTGTTCATGATCGTGCCGATCTTCAACTCTATGCTGCGAATCGATGACTCGCTTCTGGAGGCGGCCTATGACGCCGGGGCTGGTGGTTGGCAGACGCTGGTTAATGTCGTCATTCCACTTTGCCGACCCGGAATCGCGATCGGATCGATCTTTGTTATCACCATTATCATGGGTGATTTCATCACTATCGGCATCATGGGTGGTCAGCAGATCGCCTCGATCGGCAAAGTGATCCATGTCGAGATGCAGTACCTCCAGTTTCCAGCCGCGGCGGCCAATGCGGTTATCCTGCTGGCCATCGTGCTGATGATCATCTACGGACTCACCCGGGTCGTCGATGTTCGCAAGGAACTTTAGACTGTGAGCGGGCAACGGCGGCCGACGAGTTTTTATTATCTGGCGGCGTTTTTCGCCACTTTCATCATTTTTCTTTACGGGCCCATGCTGATCATCGTTATGCTCTCGTTCCAGGGTCCGCAAGGTGGGTTGACGTTCCCGATGAACGGGATGTCAACGTTCTGGTTTGAACAGCTGTGGGAAGGTGTCGGGGTCATCGACATCTGGCGCGGTTTCCGCCGCTCGCTGCAGCTGGGTCTGGTGGTCATGACCCTGACGGTAATCCTCTCGCTGGCCGCAGGGCTCGCATTTCGGCAGCGCTTCTTCGGCGCGTCGACCGTCTTTTTCGTCGTTGTATCCAGCCTGATCATGCCTTCGATCGTGGTGAGCCTGGGGATAGGGTTGGGTTTCCAGCTCCTGGATGACAGTGTGATGTGGATCGGGGAGAACTACGAGATCGGTTATATCCTGGAAGAATTCGAGACCACGACGGGACTTTTTACCTCTGCATTGGGCGCGCATCTCACCTGGACACTGCCGTTCGGTTTGCTGATCATGTTTGCGGTCTTTAACCGGTTCAACCAGGCCCATGAGGAGGCAGCCCGGGATCTAGGTGCGAACCAGTGGCAGACCATTCGTTACGTGGTTATCCCCATCATCGCACCCAGCCTGATCGGTGTCGCGCTGTTCGGGTTTACACTGTCCTATGACGAACTGGCCCGGACCCAGCAGGCGGCCGGCTCAAAGAACACGCTGCCCCTGGATCTGCAGGGTCTGACGACGACGGTCACAACACCAGAGATCTATGCGCTGGGGACGGTCACTCTGGCAGTGTCCTTTGCAATAATTTTCACTACCGTAGCGATCGTGATGCATCTGCAGCGTCGGCGTTCTGCACACGGGTCTGATGCCGGGAAGGGGATGGTCTGATGAAAATTCTAATTGTCAATCCGAATACCACGCTGTCGATGACCGAGAAGATCGGAGAGGCCGCCCGGTCAGTGGCTGCGGCCGGTACCGAGATCACTGCGGTCAGTCCGGA
>Ga0187827_10004090_pt1 | contig 18142 bp, 25 predicted proteins | sample ETNtaG_39_FD_167969 | JGI IMG/M metagenome (GOLD analysis project Ga0187827, IMG submission 167969) | Marine microbial and viral communities from oxygen minimum zone, Eastern Pacific Ocean - ETNP2014_SV_150_PacBio MetaG (Illumina Assembly) | ecosystem: Environmental > Aquatic > Marine > Hypoxic... | reverse complement strand
TTAACATTTCGTTTTCTGTTTTTTGAACCAAATCCCCAATATAAATTATATTATCATTTTTTAAACAATTCATAGATCGAACTGATAGCTCTAATTCATCAACTTTTTTGAGTAAGTTTTTATTAAATTCTGGCTCAACTGGTTTTTGTTGAGGTAAAACTTCTTTTGGTTCGTCGAAATTAACAAACATTGACAGTTGATCTTGAAAAATTCTTGCAGCATATGCCAAAGCATCATCAGCAGCTATAGATCCATTAGTCTCAATTTCTAAGGTTAATTTATCATAATCCAAAGCTTTTCCTTCTCGAGCTGTACTTACTGAATAAGATACTTTTTTTACAGGACTAAAGACAGAGTCTATTGCGATCAATCCTAATGGTGGATCTTTTATTTTATTCAAATTTGCTGGAACATATCCTTTTCCTGAATTAACAGTTAATTCCATATGAAATTTTGTTCCTTCATCAAGATTACAAATTGTGAAATCTGGATTTAAAATTTCAACTTCGGGATTCTCTAATATTTTGTTTGCTTTTATTTCACCCGGTCCTGAAGCGTCCAAAATTAATTTTTTTGGACCCTCAGAATGAGATTTTAATGCTAGTGATTTAACATTTAGAACTATATCAGTTACATCTTCTCTAACACCTTTGATTGACGAAAATTCATGCAACACGCCATCTATTTGTATTGCGGTTACCGCGGAGCCTCTTATAGATGAAAGCAATATTCTTCTTAGAGAATTTCCAATTGTCAAAGCATAACCCTTTTCTAGAGGCTCAGCTATTATTGTAGCTATTGATTTACTGTCATGTGTTTTAACATCTACTTTCGACGGTTTAATCAAAGCTTTCCAATTTTTATCATTTACTATCTCTTGCATTTTTTCCATTTATACTCTCCTTCTTTTTGGTGGTCTTGATCCATTATGCGGAAATGGGGTTGTATCCTTAATTGAGGTAATTTTGAAACCCTTAGCTTGCAATGCTCTCAAAGCCGTTTCTCTACCAGAACCTGGGCCTTTAACTTCAACGGATAACATTTTCATTCCATATTCTAATGCTTTTGTTCCAGCCTCTTCTGCCGCAATCTGGGCAGCATACGGAGTTGATTTTCTAGATCCCTTAAACCCTTTCTTTCCAGCAGAAGACCAGGCAACTACATTGCCATGAACATCTGCAATTGAAATAATAGTATTGTTAAATGTTGAGTTTATATAAGCAATTCCAGTTACAACTTGTTTTTTAATTCTTTTTTTTTTCGAAAAACTGCTCTTTTTATTTTCTATAAAATTGGATTCATTTGTATCAAGCTTTTTTGTATCGATATTTATTGAATCCTTTTTCTTTTTATCTTCCATATATTATTTTTTCAGTGGAGTTATTTTTTTTCCTGCTATCGCTATTGCTTTACCTTTTCTGGTTCGTGCATTGCAGCGGGTACGTTGACCTCTAACAGGAAGTTTTTTTTTATGTCTTGATCCTCTATATGTAGCTAGGTCAATCAGTCTTTTTATATTCAGTGAAGTTTCTCTTCTTAATTCACCTTCCACATCAATGTTTTTATCAATATATTCTCTGATTTTTAATATTTCATCATCAGTAAGTTGATTTACTCTTTTGCTAGATGGAATATTTAGGTTCTTGCAAATTTCTTGGGAGTTTTTATTCCCAATCCCATAAATATAGGTCAAACCAATGCGAACTATTTTATTTTGAGGGATATTGATACCTGCTATACGAGCCATAAGTTAAGGATGTTAGATTTTTTCAAGGAAACTTATATAAAAAGCAAACATAATGTCAATCTTTTATATTTTCCAAAATTCCCTTTATTTTATCATATATTTCAACAATTATTTGGTTTCCATCAATTTCATGAAGAATTCCCTTTTTATTGTAATAATCCAGTATAGCTTTCGTTTTTACAACATAAGTTTCATATCTATTTAGAATAGTTTTAGAGTTATCATCAGTCCTTTTTTCTAGATATTTTTTTTCACACTTATGGTTTTTTGAATTTGCTGGATTAAGGTAAGCATTAAATATTTTAAAACACTTCGTACAAATAACTCTTCCTTCTATTCTTTTTGAAACTATATCTTTTTCAACGTATAAGTTAATAACAACTGAAATTTTCTGATTAAATTTTTTTAACAATTTTTCTAAACTATGAATTTGTGATATAGTTCTTGGATATCCATCAAAGATTAATCTATTAAGATTTTTAGGATCTGAAATAATTTTTCTAATTAATGTGTTGACCACATCATCGGATACAAGTTCACCATTGTCTATTATCGATTCAATTTTTTTACCTAGGATTGTTTTAAGTTTAATTTCATTTCTTAATAAATCGCCGGTAGAAACTTGCTTCAAATCAAAATTATTAATTATATTATTTGATTGCGTACCCTTTCCAGCTCCTGGGGGACCGAATATTATTAGATTCATTAATTCCCAAATTTTGTTTTCTTAATTAAAGATTGATACTGACTGCTCATTAGTCTAGTTTGGACTTGAGTTACAGTATCCATTGCAACAATTACAACAATCAATATTGATGTACCGCCTAAATAAAACGGAATTGGATATTTGGCTATTAGAAATTCTGGCATCAAGCATACTAATGCTAAATATAAAGCACCAATTGTTGTTAATTTGGTTAATATATTATCTATATATAATGCTGTACTTTCTCCTGGTCTAATTCCTGGTATATAGCCACCATGTTTTCTTAAATTTTCAGCGGTTTCATGTGGGTTGAAAACTATCGAAGTATAAAAAAAGGTAAAAAATATAATTCCAGATCCATATAAAATCATATAGAGCGGTTTACCCTGTGAAAAAAGAGCGGATATATTTAAAAATATTTCATTTTGTGAAAAAGTAAAATTTGAAAATGTAACTGGTAATAACAATAAAGCAGATGCAAAAATTGCAGGTATTACTCCAGCAGAATTAATTTTTAAAGGTAGGTGCGATGACTCGCCTCCGTACATTTTGCTTCCCATTTGTCTCCTTGGATAATTAATCAATATTTTTCTTAAGGCTCTCTCCATAAAAACGATAAAAATAATTGTACAAATCAATAATAGGAATATAGATACTATCATTATTGATGAAACCGCACCTGTTCTACCTAGTTCAAAAGTTGTGACAAGGGCCCTTGGAATTTCTGCAACAATACCGGAAAATATAATTAGTGAAATTCCATTACCAATTCCTCTTTGAGTAATTTGTTCACCCAACCACATTAAAAACATAGTGCTAGCTACTATCGTTATTACTGTACTTACTCTAAAAAACATTCCAGGATTAATAACCAAATTTTCTGCTGACTCTAATCCAATTGACAATCCATAACCTTGAACAGTAGCCAATAAAACAGTTCCATATCGAGTAATTTGAGTAATCTTTTTCCTTCCTATTTCACCTTGGTTCTTGAGATTTTTGAAATAATCGGAAACACCTGTTAATAATTGTACAATTATAGAAGACGAGATATATGGCATAATTCCAAGCGCAAAAAGTGCCATACGCGCAATAGCTCCTCCAGCAAATACATTGAACATCCCCAGTAAACCTCTTTGATTAGAACTCATAAGTTCTTGTAACGATTGTGGGTCTATTCCAGGAATAGGTATAAATGTACCTAGTCTATAAATTGATAATATTAGAATAGTAAAAAGAATGCGATCCTTTAAATCATTAGTTTGAGAAGGGGCACTAATCATTAATAATATCTTTCTTAAAATTTATTTTGTTGTTAATTTTATTGAGCCACCTTTTTTTTCAATTTTTTCTTTTGCAGATTTGGAAATAAAATTAACCTCAAGATTAATTTTATCTTTAATATCACCATTGCCCAATAATTTTATTTTATTTATTTTATTCTTCAAAATCTTATTTTTTTTAAGTTCATTTAAATTAATAAGAATTTTAGTGTTTAATTTTCCTTTAGATATAAATTCTTGTAATTTTTGAAGATTAATTATTGCAATATTATTTTTTTTAATTGAGTTAAATCCCCTCTTAGGAAGTCTTCTATATAAAGGCATTTGTCCACCTTCGAAACTTTTTATTGCTATACCTGAGCGAGCTTTTTGACCTTTGTGTCCCCTACCTGATGTTTTACCCTTTCCAGATCCTATACCTCTACCCAGTCTAATTTTTTTAGTCTTAATTTTATAATTTAATGAGTTCAAATTCATCTATTTTTTATTCTCAGTTATTTTAGATTTTTTTTACCACGTAAAAAAAAAATATTTTTTGGTGAAAGTTGATTTAATAATCCCTTCATACAAGCTCTAACTACATTATGAGAATTTGATGAACCTAAAGATTTAGCCACAATGTCTTTTATTCCCGCAACCTCACATACTGCCCTTATTGCTCCACTTGCTATAATTCCCGTTCCCTTGGGAGCCGATCTTAAAATCACTTTACCCGACCCTTCTTTTGCCAATACGTCATGATGTAACGTTCTACCTTCTTTAAGTGGAATATGAATTAATCTTCTTTTAGCTAAATCTGTGGCCTTTTTAATTGCATCTGTAACCTGCTTTGCTTTAGCATGAGCTACCCCCAATTTTCCAGATTGGTTCCCAGCAACTACAAGAGCTGAAAAGGCAAATCTCCTTCCTCCTTTAACTACTTTTGTAATACGATTTATATAAATTAGTTTTTCTTTTAATTCATCATTTTGCATTTTTTAAAGCTCCAAACCATTTTTTCTTAAAGCATCTGTTAGTAATTTAACTCTTCCATGATACTTGTATTGACCTCGATCAAAATATACCTTGGTTATATTTTTTGTATTTGCTCTTTTAGCAAGTGTTTCACCAACAAATAATGACAAATCCGATTTTTTTGTTTTAGCAATTTTCTTAACATCTTTTTCTACCGAAGATGCGGAAACTATAGTTTTCTTGTTTATATCATCTATTATTTGAGCAGAAATATTTTTCGAAGATCTATTTACGGTTAATCTTAATCTATTATTTCTATTAGATTTTTTTAATTTATTTCTTATTCTCAATTTTCTTTTAGTTATTTTATTTAATCTCATTTTTTATTTCTTTTTACCTTCTTTACGTAGCACGTAATCTCCTTTTTCTTTAATTCCTTTACCTTTATATGGCTCGGAGGGTCGAAACGATTTTATTTTTGATGCTACCATACCAACTATTTGCTTATCTAAAGCACTGATTTTTATTATTGTTTGTTTTTCTACGCTAATATTTACATTTTTTGGAATCTCAAAATTCGTATCATGACTATAACCAAGTTGTAAGTTCAAGTTATTGCCTTTTATAGCAGCTTTATAACCAACACCGGTCATTTCTAAAGTTTTCATAAAACCCTTATTAACTCCAATAACAGTATTATTTAATAGGCTCCGTTTCATGCCCCACATTTTTTTAATATCATCATTTTTTGTTTTGGGTTTAATTGATAATTCGTTGTTTTTAGTAACATTTACTTCAAAGATTTTTGTATCTAGATTAACTTTCTTACTACCAAAAGGTCCTTTTATATCAAGGCTATCAGCATTAATTGACAAATTAACTTCTTTAGGAATCAATATTTTTTTTTTGCCAATTTTTGACATTAAAATACCTTGCAAATAATTTCACCACCAACTTTAGCTTTTCTTGCCTCTGCATCGGTCATTACTCCTTTGGGAGTAGAAATAATCGCTATACCTAGTCCATTTTGTATTTTTGGAATACTTTGGGCACTTGAATAAAATCTTCTTCCTGGTCTCGAAATTCTTTCAATATTATTTATAACTGGTGAACCTAAATTATATTTTAAATTAATTGAAAATTTTGTTTTCCTTTCATTAGTTTGGTCCAGTGAATAATTCAAAATAAAACCTTCTCTTTTAAGTATATCTAAAATTTTACCTTTAAATGATGAAGCGGGCATTTCAATTTTGACATATGATCTCATTTGAGCATTTCGAATTCTTGCTATCATATCACCTATAGGATCTGTAAAACTCATATTATTCCTTTCTTTTTTACCAGCTTGACTTCATCATTCCAGGTACTTTGCCTTCTAATGATAATTGCCTCAAAGTTATTCTTGAAATTTTTAACTTTCTATAAACTCCATGGGATCTTCCAGTAATTTCACATCTATTTTTAACTCTAATTCTAGATGAATTCCTTGGTAATTTTGATAATTTCATTTGGGCTTTAAATCTTTCTTCTAGGCTTACTTTCTTGTTCATAATTATTTCTTTTAATTTTCTTCTTTTATTTGCATATTTTAAATTCAATGCAATTCTTTTTTTATTTCTATTTACTGAACTTTTTTTTGCCATATATATTTTAAAATCAATTTTTATTTTCTTTGTTAAAAGGAAAATTAAATTCCTCTAATAATGTCAAATTATGATCCTTATTTGTACTATGAGTTACAATGGTAATATCCAAACCTCGTATTTTTTCAACTTTATCAAAATTTACCTCTGGAAAAACAACATGCTCTTTAATTCCAAGTGTATAATTACCAAGTTTGTCAAAACTTCGTGAACTTAAACCTCTAAAATCTTTTATTCTTGGAAGTGCAATATTAACGAGTCTATCAATAAATTCGTACATTTTGTTATTTCTTAAAGTTACTTTTAATCCAGCGTCTGTATTTTTTCTTGTTTTAAAGTTTGATATAGATTTTTTAAATTTAGTAACAATCGGTTTTTGGCCAGTTATCATAGCGATATCGTCTGAATAAGATTTCAAAATTTTTTTATCATTTCCATCTGTGCCCAATCCCATATTAATAACAACTTTTTTAAATTTTGGGCTCATCAATTTATTCTTTAAGGAAAGTTTTTTTACTAAATCAGTTTGTATTTTAGAATAATATAACTCTTTTAATCTTGGATTCATTTTTTATTAATTTCTTTTTTTATTTTAGTTTTATCTTCATTATTCTCTACTCGCTTTAAATTTGATAAATGAATAAAATTTTCTTTAGAAATAATTCCTCCCTTTTTCTCCTTTGTTGTTTTTAAATGTTTTTTAACAATATTTATGCCTTTAACTTTTGCCTTATTTAATCTATTTATTACTTCAATAATTTCTCCTGACTTATTTTTATCCTTACCTGTTAACACTTTTACTAAATATCCTTTTTTTAAATTCATAAATTATAAAACCTCTGGAGCTAATGAAATTATTTTCATTTGGCCTTTGGATCTCAGTTCTCTCGTTACTGGACCAAAAATTCTTGTTCCTAATGGTTCCCCTTTTTCATCGGTTAACACTGCTGCATTATTATCAAATTTTACTTTTGAACCGTCATTTCTATGAATACCTTGTTTAGTTCTTACTATTACAGCTTTGTGTACTGTGCCTTTTTTTACTTTACCCCTTGGAATAGCTTCTTTGATACTAACTACAATTGTGTCTCCAACTGAAGCATATCTTCTCTTTGAACCACCCAAAACCTTGATGCATTCAATTTTTTTTGCTCCTGTATTATCTGCTACATATAATTCTGTTTGAACTTGAATCATTTAGATTCCTCCAATACTTTGAATTGCTTCTTTTTAGAATAAGGTCTTGATTCTTCAATACGTACAGTGTCACCAGTTCTAAATTTATTTTTTTCATCGTGGGCATGGTATTTTTTTTTATTTGTAACTATTTTTTTTAGAAAAGAATGTTGATATTTTCTCTCTACTAATACAACTATGGTCTTATTATTTTTGTCACTAATCACTTTTCCTTTTAATATTTTTTTTGGCATATTATTTTTTATTAATTAATGTACTAATTCTTGCTATTGCTTTTTTTGTCTCTCTAAGTATTGATGGATTTGTTAACTGTCCATTAGTTTTTTTAAACCTTAAGTTAAATAAATCTTTTTTAAACTTTTCATGATTTTTGTATAATTGATCTTTTGTAAGTTTTTTTATTTCTTTAAGTTTCATAAATTATCTTTTTATAAATTTTGTTTTAATCGGAAGTTTTGTTGATGCTTTATATAAAGCCACTTTCGCAACTGATTCTGTTACCCCATCAACTTCGAACAGAATTCTACCGGGCTTTACTCTACAAACCCAAAATTCCGGAGTTCCTTTCCCTTTTCCCATACGCACTTCCGTTGGTTTTTTTGACACAGGAATATTAGAAAATATTCTTGTCCATACTTTTCCCGTTCTTTTCATATATCTTGTTAATGCAACTCTCGCTGCTTCAATTTGATTTGAGATAATTCTTTCTGGTTGTAGGGCTTTTATTCCATATTCACCAAAATTAAGTTTGTCACACCTTGAGGCTTTTCCATGTATTCGTCCTTTATGTGCTTTTCTGTATTTTGTTCTTGCTGGTTGCATCATAATTAAACTTTATTTGTTTCTTGACTGAATTCTTTTCTAAATATTTTTCCCTTATATATCCAAACTTTGACACCTATCATTCCATAAGTAGTTAACGCTTCCGATTCAGCATAATCAACATCTGCTCTTAAAGTGTGCAAAGGAATACTTCCCTCACTTAACCATTCGGATCGGGCAATTTCATTTCCAGCCAATCTTCCACTTATACAAACCTTTATTCCTTTGGCACCCAGTCTTAATGCCGACTGTATTGCTCTTTTCATGGCTCTTCTGTAAGAAATTCTTTTTACTAATTGTTGAGCTATATTTTCAGCAACCAAATAACTATTTAGTTCAGGTTTTTTAATTTCTTTAATATTTAATGTAATCTCATGAATGGTTAATTTGGACAATTTTTTTTTGATTTTTTCTATATCACTTCCTTTTTTTCCAATAACAAAACCTGGTCTGGAAGTATAAATAGTTACAAAACATTTTTTTGCTGATCTCTCGATCATAACTTTGGATATTCCTGAGTTTACAACATTTTTCCTTAAATATTCTCTAATTTTAAAGTCTTCAATTAGATTTTTTCCAAATTGATTCTTTTTTGCAAACCAAACAGAGTCCCATCCTCTGTTCACACCTAATCTAAAACCTACTGGATTAACTTTTTGTCCCATGATTCTCCAGTTTTCTAAGTTTGTCTGATAATATAATTGTCACATTGCTATAAGGTTTTTTTATAGGGCTTGCTCTTCCTTTTGCCCTGGGTCTAAATCTTTTCATCATGATTGATTTACCACAATATGCTTCTTTCACAAATAATTTATCAATATCATATTGAAAGTTATTTTCTGCATTAGCTACAGCCGACTGTATAGTTTTTTTTATTTCTTTACATATTCTCTGATTAGCAAACGTTAGGTCTCGTAAAGCATGGTCAATTTTTTTTCCGACTATACCTCTCAATATTAACCCTATCTTCCTTGTACTGCTCCTAACATTTTTGTTGACTGATTTAATTAAATTTTCTTTATTTGTTACTTGTTTATTTTTTTTCATTTATTATATTCTTACCTCCGGATACTTCTTGCGCTACCTGTTTAGCTTTTTTATCTGCAGGAGTGTGACCAGAAAATTGTCTAGTTGGTGAAAATTCACCAAGTTTATGTCCAACCATATCTTCGGAAATGGTAATTGATATAAATTTTTTTCCATTATGTATTAAAAAGTTCGATCCTACAAATTCAGGAATTATCGTGGACTTTCTAGACCATGTTTTAATTGGTTTCATATTTTTTGTTGTATCCTTTTGTTTTTCAATTTTTTTAATTAAACTTGGATCTACAAACGGTCCTTTCCACACTGATCTAGCCATAAATTAATTTCTCTTTTTCCTTCTCATAATAATATATTTGTTTGTTCTCTTATTATTTCTTGTTTTTAATCCTTTTGCAGATTGGCCCCATGGTGAAACAGGATTTCTACCTCCAGAAGATTTTCCCTCACCTCCACCGTGAGGATGATCTACTGGATTCATTACTACCCCCCTTACACTTGGTCTGATTCCTAGCCATCTGCTTCTTCCGGCTTTACCAATTTTTATATTTTTTTGATCAGGATTAGACAAAACACCAATGGTGGCTTTTGCTCTACTAATTATTTTTCTAATTTCGCCTGATGCTAGTTTTATAATTGAGTATTCTCCATCTGAACCAGTAATTTGAACAGATGAACCTGCAGATCTTGCAATTTTAGCACCTCCACCGGGTTTCATTTCAACGTTGTGTATTGCGGTTCCATCAGGAATATCGCTCAAAGGCATGCAATTACCTATCTTTATCTCTTTTTTATTTCCTGAAATAATCTTATCTCCAATTTTGATACCTTGGGGTTGTAGCATATATGCTCTTTCTCCATCTTCATACTTAACTAGCATAATATGTGAAGTTCTGTTCGGATCATGTTCAATCCTTTCAACCTCTGCTTCAAGGTTATATTTATTTCTAAAAAAATCTATTTTACGAAATTTTTGTTTATGTCCAGATCCTCTTCTTCTTGAGGTAATTCGTCCCAAATTATTTCTTCCAGAAACAGATTTTTTTCCAATTGTAAGTGATTTGATCGGTTTACCTTTCCAAAGATCTTTCTTCGAAATAATAACTGTTCCTCGGGTTGATTTTGTATAGGGCTTAAATGTTTTTAATGTCATTTCATATACCTGTGCTTAAATCAATGTTTTGACCTTTTTTTAATGTAATAATTGCTTTCTTGTATCCTCGAACTTTAACTTTTTTTCCTCTTGCTATTTTAATTCTTCTTTGTTTATTAATTATATTTATTTTAATAACATTCACTTTAAAAATTTTTTCAATGCTTTTTTTAATAAATTTTTTATCTGTTAAACTATTTACTTTAAATACCACTTTATTTAATTCAGATAAGTTATTTGATTTTTCAGTTACCACTGGACTTAATATACTGTCATATAAATTTATTTTATTCATGATCTAAAAGCCTTTTTTCCAATTCTTTAGTCGAAGATTCGGTAAACATAATTTGTTTATATTTTATGATATCGTATGTGTTTAGATAAGAAGCGTCAGTTAATTTTATATTGGGAATATTTCTTGTTGATAACTCAATATTATTTTTGCTTTTTAAATCTACAACAATCAAAGCATTGATAATTCTATTCGTTTTTAAAAATTTGATAAATTGTTTTGTTTTAGTAATTTTGTCTTTAATATCTTCAAATATTATTAGATTTTTATCTTTTGTTTTTTGAGATATTGCACTAATTAAACTAATTTTTTTTTCACCCTTATTTATCTTTTTAGCTTTATAAACATTTCCTTTAGGACCATGCGCTACGCCACCACCAACAAATAATGGTGCTTTTTTGCTTGCATGTCTTGCGTTTCCAGTGCCTTTCTGTGCATGAATTTTTGCTGTAGAACCTACTATTTGATTTCTTTGTTTTGTTTTTGCTAATCTTGGTTTTGAATTTGCAATTTGAGAATAAAGAACTTGACTAATTAATTTGTTATTTATGTCAGAAGAAAATATTTTTTCTGAAATTTCAAATTCTGTTACTTTACCCTTCATGCTAATGCTGTCTATTTTCATAGTTTATTCACTTTTTATATCTTTTTTTTCTACTTTCTTTAGTGCTTCATCTTTTTTTTCTTCAACTTTTGTAGTTGTTTTTTCTTTCGTAACACTCGTTTTCTCAGGTGTTGTATCCTGCTTTACAATTATATTATTTTTTTCTAAAATTGTTTCTTTATTTATTTTTTTAATTGAATTCCTTAAAAATACTAATGTGTTTTTTGATCCTGGAATAGAACCTTTTAAGTATATTAAATCATTGTTCAAATCAGATTTAATTATCTCTAAATTCAAAGTTGTTCTAATTTTATCTCCCATATGTCCAGCCATTTTTTTTCCTTTAAATACCTTTCCTGGGTCTTGACGTTGTCCAGTTGAACCACCGGATCGATGTGATATTGATACTCCATGTGATGCTCTTAAACCTGAAAAATTATGTCTTTTCATAACTCCAGCAAACCCTTTTCCGATACTTTTTGATGTAACATCAACGAATTTTACATCTTTGAAAATTTCTAATCCAATTTCATTTCCTTCTTTATAATTTGATATATTTTCTACCCTGTATTCTTTTAAATATTTTTTGGGTTCTGTAGATTTTTTACTGTAAAAACCCTTCATAGACTTTGTTAATTTGGATATTTTAATTTTTCCAAACCCTACTTTGATAGCATCATACCCCCTTTTATCTCTTGTAATTAAATCTATCACTCTTCCCTTTTCTATTTTTATAACAGTTACTGGAACAGATGTTCCTATAGGAAAAAATTCCCTACTCATTCCAATTTTTGTTCCAATTAAACCAATATTTGTCATTTGTTACCTTATATCTTTATTTCAACATCCACCCCTGAAGCTAAATCTAATTTCATTAATGCTTCAATAGTTTGTGGTGTCGGCTCTTCAATATCAATCAATCTTTTATGTGTTCTTGTTTCAAATTGTTCTCTACTTTTTTTATCTATATGTGGGGATCTTAGGACTGTATATCTTTCTATTTTTGTTGGTAGTGGAATAGGACCTTTAATGTTTGCACCTGTTCTTTTTACCGTATTTACTATATCAAGTGTCGATTGATCTAAAATTTTATTGTCGTATGCTCTAAGTTTAATTCTAATATTTTGTTTTTCCATCTTTTAAGCCATTTTTTTTGTTACTTCTTCTTGAACATTTTGAGGTACTTTTTCATAATGATCAAAAAACATTGAATATTGAGCTCGTCCTTGTGACATTGATCTTAAATTATTTACATAACCAAACATGTTTGCAAGAGGTACCATAGCTGTTATCACCGTTACATTGCCTCGAGATTCAGTTCCACCAATATGGCCTCTTCGACTATTTAAATCACCAATAACATCTCCCATATAGTCTTCTGGTGTAACAATCTCCACTCTCATAATTGGTTCAAGAAGTTTTAAAGTGGCTCTTATGCATACTTCTTTAAAACAGTGTCTTGACGCTATTTCAAAAGCCAAAACACTTGAATCTACATCGTGATGTAAGCCATCAACTATTGTTATTTTGTAATCAATAATTGGAAATCCAGCTAAAATTCCTGAATCTGAAACACTTTCTATTCCTTTTTCTACTCCTGGAATAAATTCTTTTGGAATTGATCCACCTTTAATCTTGTTTTCAATTTCTCTACCTTTCCCTGTCCCAAGAGGTTCTATTGCAAGTTTAACTCTTGCAAATTGTCCAGCACCACCACTTTGTTTTTTGTGAATATAATCAAATTCAGCATTACCCAAAATTGTTTCTCTATAGGCTACTTGTGGTGCACCAATATTTGCCTCTACTTTAAATTCTCTTTTCATTCGATCAACTATAATATCTAAATGCAATTCACCCATGCCCTTTATGATTGTTTGACCGGATTCTTCATCAGATGACACTCTAAAAGACGGATCTTCTCTTGCCAATCTTCCTAAAGCTTCTCCCATCTTTTCTTGGTCTGCATTAGTTTTCGGTTCAACCGCAATCTCAAGAACTGGATCTGGAAATTCCATAGGTTCTAGTACGATTGGATTTTCTTCATCAGATAAAGTGTGTCCTGTCATTGTATATTTTAATCCCGCTAATGCTACAATATCACCTGTATTAACTTCTTTTACATCTTCTCTATTATTAGCGTGCATAAGTAACATCCTACCAACTCTCTCCACCTTATCTTTGGTAGTATTATAAATTCCAGTACCCGTTTTTAGTGTGCCTGAATATATTCTTATAAAAGTTAAAGTTCCTACAAAAGGATCAGTTGCAACTTTAAATGCTAGGGCAGATAACGATTCTTTGTCATCAAATTTTCTTTTTATTTCATCTTTTGAATTAGGTTTTGTGCCACTGATCGATCCTATATCTTTAGGACTTGGTAAAAAGTCTACAACAGCATCTAATAAAGGTTGTACACCCTTATTTTTAAACGCTGAACCAGTAAACACTGGTACAAAATCAAATTTTAAACCACCGTTCCTAATGCAGGATATTAAATCAGACTCTGATATTTCTTTTCCATTTAAATAATCGTCCATCAATTTTTCATCTTGTTCTACTGCTGTTTCTATTAATTCCTTCCTATATTTTTTAGCTTGTTCCTGTAAATCATTTGGTATTTCTGCATATTCAAATTCTGCACCTAACTTTTCTTCTTTCCATAAAACAGCTTTCATTTTAACTAAATCAACTACACCTTTGAATGAAGACTCTATTCCCACTGGTATTTGCATAACTAATGGTTTTGATCCAAGGCGATCTTTTATCATTTCAACACATCTAAAAAAATCTGCTCCAGTTCTATCAAGCTTATTTACAAAACAAACCCTTGGAACCTTATATTTATCAGCTTGTCTCCAAACTTGTTCTGATTGAGGTTCTACACCTGCAACACCATCAAATACAGCAACGGCACCATCTAATACTTTTAAAGATCTTTCTACCTCAATGGTAAAATCAATATGCCCCGGGGTATCAATAATATTTATTTTGTGATCTCTCCAATAACAAGTTGTAGCTGCTGAAGTAATCGTAATGCCCCTTTCTTGTTCCTGTTCCATCCAATCCATTGTTGCGGCACCATCATGAACTTCCCCGATTTTATGACTCTTGCCTGTATAATAAAGAATTCTTTCCGTTGTAGTTGTCTTTCCGGCGTCAATATGAGCCATGATCCCTATATTCCTATATTTATCTAAAGTGTGTGTTCTAGACATAATTAATTACCATCTAAAATGTGCAAAGGCTTTATTTGACTCAGCCATTTTATGCATATCTTCTTTTTTTTTTATTGCCAAACCCTTGCCCTGATATGCATCAAAGAGCTCAAAACAAATTTTATCTGACATATTTCTATCTTTCCTTTTTTTAGAAGCACTAACCAACCATCGAATTGCCAAAGCCTTCGATCTTTTTTGCTTGACCTCAACGGGAACTTGATAGGTTGCACCACCAACTCTTCTTGATCTCACTTCAATGGTAGGTTTAATATTATTTATTGCTCCATCAAAAATTTTAATTGGTTCTTCTTTTGCTTTTGATTGCAATTTATTTAAAGCATCATAAACAATTTTTTCAGCGGTTGTTTTTTTTCCATCATACATTATTGAATTCATTAATTTTAATATTAGGTCAGATTTATATTTTGTGTCTTTAAAAATAATTCTCTTTGGTGTTTTTCTTTTTCTAGACATAAATTCTATTATTTTGGCCTCTTCGCACCATATTTTGATCTTTGTTGTTTACGATTTGTAACTCCCTGTGTATCTAAATTTCCTCTTAATATGTGATATCTAACTCCAGGCAAATCCTTAACTCGACCTCCTCTAATTAATACAACAGAGTGTTCTTGTAAATTATGCCCCTCTCCTGGAATGTAACAGGTTACCTCATGTCCGTTGGACAATCTTACTCTTGCAACTTTTCTTAATGCTGAATTAGGTTTTTTGGGTGTTGTTGTATATACCTTGATACATACACCTTTTTTTTGTGGTGACCGCTCTAATGCAGGAACCTTGTTTCTGTATTTAGGTTTAACCCTTGGTTTTTTTATCAATTGGTTAATTGTTGGCATAATTCAAAATATTTATTGGATGAAAAAGTATGAATAGATCAACACTTTTGGCAGCGTTTAAGGTTAATCAACCTTACTTACAACCATAAAATTTTGGGTAAAATACTAATTGAATAGTAAATTGTCAATAATTAATAACTGCAAAAGCAGTCTATTATTCCGCTATTATTGATTGTTCAGCAGCTTTTTTTGCTGCTTTTTTAGAAAGATATTTTTCGTCTTTTTCTTTTGCTAAAAAACTCCATTTATTCTTAACCGTACCTGTGCCAGCTGGTACTAATCGGCCCACTATTACATTTTCTTTTAAGCCTTTTAATTTATCTATTTTACCTTTTATTGATGCGTCAGTTAAGACTCTGGTAGTTTCTTGGAACGATGCTGCGGAAATAAACGAATTAGTTTGCAAAGAAGCTTTGGTTATACCTAAAAGTACTCTTTCTACGATAGCTGGTTTCTTCCCATTGTTTATTAAATTTTCGTTATCTTCTTCTAATTCATTTTTATCAACTATTTCTCCAATTAAATATTTCGAATCTCCAGGATTTTTAATTTCAACTTTTTTCAACATTTGTCTCACAATAACTTCAATATGTTTATCATTAATTACTACACCTTGTAATCTATAAACCTCTTGAACTTCATTTACGAAATAATCCGTTAATTGCTCTACACCTAAAATTTTCAAAATGTCGTGTGGAGCTGGGCTACCGTCCAGTAAATATTCTCCTTTTTTGATATTTTCTCCTTCGTTAAAATTAATATGTTTACCTTTTGGAATTAAATAATTTGTAACCTCTCCATCTTTTGACTGAATTGATATTTTTAATTTACCCCTCACTTCTTTTCCAAATTTTACCGCACCATCATTTTCAGCAATAATTGCACTTTCTTTTGGTTTTCTTGCCTCAAATAATTCTGCAACTCTTGGTAGTCCTCCGGTTATGTCTTTTGTTTTTGAGGTTTCTTTTGGCAGTCTTGCGATTACATCACCGGCTAAAATTTGCTGACCATCTTTAACTGATAAAATTGAATCCGGAACTAAATAATATCTAGCTTCGTTGTCATCGGCTTTTTTAATTATGTTACCTTTTTTATCCCTTAAAGTAATCCTAGGTTTCAAATCTGTATTCTTAGATTGAGATCTCCAATCAATAACTGATTTTGATGAAATTCCAGTTGCATCATCAACGGTTTCAGCTAATGATATTCCATCTATTAAGTCAACGTAGTTTGCTATACCGCTTTTTTCGGCTATTACTGGCATTGTATAAGGGTCCCATTCACATATTTTATTTCCCTTTTTAATTATTTCATCACTTTGATAGAAAAGCTTTGCTCCATAAGGTATTTTGTAAAGTGCTATTTGTTGTCCATTATCATCTTCTATTGCTAACTGAGTGTTTCTTCCCATAACAACCTGATTTTTTTTAGAATCTTCTAATAAGTTTTTATTAATTATTTTTAAAATGCCTTCCCTTTCTGCGACAACTTGAAAATCTTGTTTAATTTGAGCTGTACCTCCTACGTGAAACGTTCTCATAGTTAATTGTGTTCCAGGTTCACCGATTGACTGTGCAGCTATCATTCCAATTGCCTCTCCCAAAGTTACCAATTTGCCTCTTGAAAGATCTCTTCCATAACAAGTTGCGCATATTCCTTCTTTAGATTTGCACGTGACTACTGAAAAAACTTTAATTGATTTTACTCCAGCTGAATCAATTTTTTCACAAGCCTCCTCATTTATCATTTCTTTTTTCTTAATCAAAATTTCACCATTAATTGGATTTTTGATATTTTCTGCAGAAATTCTACCTAGTGCTCGCTCAGATAAACTAACTAAAATATTGCCTCCTTCAATAATTTCCGAAAGAACAATACTTTTATTGGTTCCACAATAGTCTATCGTTACCGACATATCTTGAGCTACATCACAAAGTCTTCTTGTTAAATAACCGGAATTTGCTGTTTTAAGAGCAGTATCAGCCAAACCTTTTCTAGCACCATGGGTAGAATTAAAATATTCAAGAGCAGTTAATCCTTCTTTAAAATTTGAAACAATTGGAGTCTCAATAATTTCTCCAGAAGGTTTTGCAATTAGTCCACGCATACCAGCCAATTGTTTCATTTGAGCAGCCGAACCTCTTGCTCCAGAGTCTGCCATCATAAACACCGAGTTTAAATTGTTAGTTTTGTTATCTGATTCATTATTAGTAGTAGAAGAAATTTTCTTCATCATCTCTGCTGCCACAAGATCGGTACATTTCGACCAAGCATCGACTACCTTATTGTATTTTTCTCCTCTGGTAATTAATCCTTCAGCATATTGGTTTTCATATTCTTCAATCATTTTTTTGGTATCATTTACTAAAACTTGCTTTTTTTCAGGAATAATTAAATCATCTTTTCCAAATGATATACCAGACATAAATGCATATTTAAAACCAAGATTCTTTATTTTATCACAAAAAATTACTGTACTTTTTTGTCCACAGAATCTGAAAACTAAATCAATAATTTCAGAAACTTGTTTTTTTGCTAGCAATCTACCAACTAGAGAAAATTTAATATTTGGATTTTTTGGTAAAATGTTAGCTAATAAAAATCTTCCTGCTGTACTCGTATATT
>Ga0187827_10004089_pt1 | contig 18143 bp, 14 predicted proteins | sample ETNtaG_39_FD_167969 | JGI IMG/M metagenome (GOLD analysis project Ga0187827, IMG submission 167969) | Marine microbial and viral communities from oxygen minimum zone, Eastern Pacific Ocean - ETNP2014_SV_150_PacBio MetaG (Illumina Assembly) | ecosystem: Environmental > Aquatic > Marine > Hypoxic... | reverse complement strand
GGAGATGTTGATGACTCACTTGGGCGTTTAGAACCATCTTTAAGCTCACTAAGCGAAAGCTTTAATCTGCTTAGCCTGCTAAATGTGAAGTATATTATAGCGAATGAAGAGATTAAAGATAAAAGGGCGGAACTGGCATATAGCGACGAGAAGGTAAAAGTATATAGAAACAACGAGTTGCTACCTCGTGCATCCATTGTTTCAGATTACAAGGTAATCAGTGATAGACAAGAGGCCTTTGATTTCCTGAGCAGTAAGGATTTTAACCCAGTGGATGTTGTGGTGCTTAATGAAGAACCTGCCCGTTTCGAGAAAATACCGGGCAGTAAACATAGCAATGCAACTGTCGAGATTAAGGATTATTCTTCAAGCAAGGTTATATTAAATACTAATATCCCTTCAAGTGGGATACTGGTCCTCAGTGATACATTTTATCCGGGCTGGAAGGCCTACGTTGATTGGGAAGAAGTAGAAATAATGAGGGCAAATACTGTGATGAGGGCCGTCGTTATTCCCAAGGGTAAACACATTGTAAAATTTGTTTATGATCCGGAGCCTTTTAATTATGGTTTGAGATTAGGTCTTTGCACTCTTATTTGCATACCTGTTATGATATTTGTGTCAAACCTGAAGAAATTAAAGAGATATTAAGATCATGGCTTGCTTTAGATAAAAGGTCCTTATAAAATGAGTTCTTTCAAGAAACTCTTACTGTTTTTGTGGATTTCCACAGTATTTATTTATTACATTAAATTGTTTATCATCCCTCATCTCCTTGAATTCTTGAGGAGATAAAACGATGTGTGTTATGTTAAGGAAATAAGAGGTGTCCTATTATCGCCTAGGAGTTAAGTCGAAAAGGCTTGTCCTGCACCTGTCAAGAGGTTACAATCATTACGGTAGGCTGCTCGAGTAGATTGCGTGGCAAGAATACAATCATGGGGCGTTGATTACGAAGACGATAAGGTTATTCCGGTGGTCAAATCACCATGATGCAAACGCTGTAACTTGCAAATGCGGTGATTTCAAGAGGCCAGGCCCTAATAGATAGAATATTAGGAGTTAGACAGTATGAAAGTAAATGCAGCCGTTGATAAAAGCTATAACATAAAAGAATATGAAGCTGACCCAACCTGGAAACAATATTTGTCAAGTGGATTTGTAGCGTATAGAAAAAATTGGGAAAAAGCTTCAAAAAGATTTTTATTTGAATTCCCATTGTGTGTTGAAATAGAATCTTCATATTTCTGTAACCTAAAATGCCCCATGTGTGCAAGAGAGATGATTGAAACCAAAGATATGGAAGGTACGATGAGTTCTAGTTTGTATAATAAAATTATTAGGGAAGCTGAAAAAAATAAGATGCCATCAATTATGTTAGCTCATGAAGGTGAGCCTTTAACAAATCCTTTTATAGCAGATATGGTTAAACAAGCCAGCGAAGCTGGTATAATGGATATATGGTTACATACAAATGCAAATTTACTAACTGAAGATATGTCAGAAAAATTAATTAGAAATGGGCTAACTAAAATTAACTTCTCTATAGATGCTTTTTCTGAAGAAACATATAACAAAGTTAGAGTTGGTGGGGATTATAATAAAGTAATAAGAAACATAGAGGCATTTCTTAGAATTAAAGATCAATTAAAAAAAAAATATATTCGTGTGCGTGTAAGTTTTGTTGCCATGGATACGAATAAGCATGAGATGGGGGGGTTTTTTGAATTCTGGAAAGATAAAGTAAATCTGATTTGTTTTCAAGACCTGATTGACTTTAGTAAATTTGACAATAAGGGTTTAGCGGCAAATAAGCATAGTGATTATTTCTGTAATAGACCGTGGCAATTGTTAATTATTAGAAATAATGGCGATGTGGTTCCTTGTGGTCACCCTTTGCAAAACTATAAACCGGAAGATTATTTGCTTGGCAATTTAAACGTTAATACGATAAGAGAATGCTGGCATTCAAAGAAACTAACCGAGTTAAGGGAAATTCTCTTACAAAATAAACATTATTTGAAACCATTTTGTAATGCATGTGTTTCTTCATACAAACCTCTGGCTGACTAAAACCATAGTCTATACCCCTTACTTCTCTTACCCTAATACTGGTTCTAGATTATAAACTTATAGTTTGCCGTGATTTCTTTTGTTATGAATATGCAAAAAACAAAGTATTGGTTAATTACGGCTTTCCACAGTTTTAATATATAACTATTTTTATGGACATCTTTAATATTACTAAATTAGGTTTTGGCACTTCTCGGATAGGAGGCCCATCTCTTATAAATAACGAAATGACAGGCGCAAAACCAATCCCAAAAGAAGATGCATTAAATATTTTAAAATATGCTTATGATAATGGTATTAATTTCTATGATACATCTGACAAATATGGTAATGCGGAAAGACTGTTGGGAGAGGCATTTTATAAAATACGAGATAAGGTAGTTATTGCTACCAAATGTGGTCTAACTGATACAGGTGGTAGAAATTTTTCAATACCTTATATTGACAAGTGTATAGAGAGTTCGTTATATAGGTTAAAGACTGATTATATTGATATTTTTCAGCTTGCTAAACCTGAGGTGGATCATGTTACAGAGGAATTGCAGGAGTTTTTTAAAGAGAAGATTAAAGAGGGCAAAATTAGATATTTTGGAATTTCTGTCAGTAGCTGTAAAAATAGTAAAACTTATCTTGACAATGAAAATATTAAATCACTTCAAATATTGCATAATTTACTATTCATTGAGAACGAAGAATTTATTGAAGAATCTAGAAAAAAAAATAAATTTGTCATTATTCGTTCTCCCTTAAACAGTGGAATATTATCAGGTAAATATACAACGAATACAAGATTTGATAAAATTGATGGCAGGAGTAAATATTTTTTTGGTGAAACATTTTGTGAACGTCTTAGATCAGTTGGAGAAATTAAAAGCAGGTTTAGTTTGTCTTCAGACGGCGTTTTGGATTTTGCATTAAAATATATTCTATCTAACAAAAATGTTAATGTCGTTATCCCCGCAGCATCAAATATAAATCAATTAAAAGAGTATATTAGAATTTATACCAGAAAATATTTTAATGAAAAAGAGCGAGATGATATTTTGTGCTTTCTTCGCGACGTGAATTTTGGAGAGGATCGCTAACCAGCCTTTAAAAAACTTTTACTTCTTAAACTATTATCGGTGAGGTGATATGAAAACAATTTACATTGGTGACAAGCCCATAGGCAAAGGTCATCCTACTTACGTTGTTGCGGAAATCGGTATCAACCATAATGGTGACATGAAACTGGCGAAAGATACTATTGATGCGGCAGTTGAAAGCGGTGCCGACGCTGTAAAGTTACAAACGTACACTACGGAAGGGTTTATTCACCCGGAAAATCCGATCTTTGGCATGGTGAAAGCCTGTGAGTTTAAAAAGGATGAATATGTAGAGCTCTTTAGTTATGCAAAAAGTAAAGGTGCTGTTACATTTTCCACTCCGGAATGCCATGGTGATATTGAATTCCTATCTAAACTTGACATGCCGGCAATTAAAATTGCTTCTATGGACATGAATTACCGAGATTTTCTAACTGCTGTGTCAAAGCTTGGCAAGCCGGTAATTCTTTCTACTGGAATGAGCTACCTCCATGAAGTAGCCAGATCTGTGCGTTGGATTGAAGAAACTGGGAATACGGATATTGTCCTACTGCACTGCGTCTCCTGCTATCCGACTCTTCCTGGAGAATGCAACCTTTCGGTAATTCCTAAACTTGCCAAAATATTCGGTTACCCTGTAGGGTTTTCCGATCATACGGTTACCCTCGACGTACCTTTTGCAGCGGCCTGTCTCGGAGCCAATATTATCGAAAAACATTTTACTCTGGATAAAAGTCTTGAAGGTCCCGATCACGCGGGTTCTTGCGATTCCGCAGGCATGAAAACTCTCATTGGTTGGTTGAGAAACTTTGAAGCCGCATATGGCAGTGGGTTCAAGGCCCCTAGCGTCTTGGAACAAGTTACTCGCTTGAAGAAAAGACGTAGTATTTTTTCCAAACGCGCTATTAAAGCCGGTGACGTCCTTACTCAAGACGACCTTCAATTTCTAACGCCCTCAGTACTGGAAAGTCAGATAGAAGATATAGAAGGCTTTCTTGGACGGACGGTTAAAGAAGATATTCCAGCCAATGGCTTGATTTCTTCCAAAATTCTGAACTAAGGTTTTTTCATGGGAACGGTAATCTTTCGTGCTGATGGGGGTGGTGTCTATAGCGTAGCCATGGGGCATGTCTTTAGGACGGTAAGGCTTGCAAAGGTTTTAGCTCAAAGAGGAACCGATTGTCACTTTGTGATGAAAGATTACCTTGAAGGGGTCCGCTTTGTTCAGGAAGCCGGTTTTCCCATCTATAAGATCAATCCCCATTTGTCTGATCAGCAAGCTGCAGAATTGACCGTGGTCTTTGCAAAGGAGCGTAAAGGGGTAATATTTATCGATTTGCGTTCATCTGTAACGGAACTCGTTAACACTTCAAACGGGGAAAGTGTTCCCAATATCGTTTACGAGGACGTTTGTAGAAAAGATATTCGTCCGACGATACTCATCAATCCGACTCCTATAGCGGAGGATGAAGAAGGTTATAGGGGCAGGGAGGGGCAAAAGTTTTTTCTTGGTATTGATTACCAGGTGCTTGACCCGGATTTGCAAAGATATGCACGGGAATCATTCCAGGCAAAAATCAATGACCTTTTTCTTTGCTTCGGGGGGGCCGACCCCTGTAATATCTCTTCAAGGGTTTTGTCGTTATTATTAGAATTGAAAGGTGACTTTAAAATTACCCTTGCCTTGGGACCCGCGTTCGCTTTCCATGATACCGTTAAAGAGGTTTTAAAGAGTAAAGATAATGACCACAGAGTCACTCTGTTTTCAAACTGCAAGGAACTACATGAAATTCATGGGAAAGCTGATTGCGCTATAACAGCAGGAGGTACCATCGTTTATGAGTCTGTTAGCCTCAATATCCCTACACTTGTACTGCCTTCCATAGACTATGAGGCAAATAATATGTCTCCTTTGATCGATATGGGCCTTATTGACGGTTTGAGGGAAGATGTTGCTAATGTCCCAGACGATATCCTTGAAGAAAATATCAGGAGTTTTATAGCAAATGAAGAAAAAAGGTTCGAATTATTCAATAACTCGATAGAACATAAACTTATTGGTGGAACTCAAAGAGTTATAGATAAAATATGTTCCACCTTAAAATGATTTTTATAACGCTTATTGATTTATAATTTAAAAAAGGACAATCAAATGACAAAGGATTCTATAACCATTTTGGAGCTGAATGATTCCAATTCAGTAGCTGCAATAATTTGGGATGGAAAACTCGTTCTTTTTGCCTGCGAAGAAAGGTTTAACCGGCTCAAACTCAACATTCAATTTATCCAAAAGTTATGAACTATAAAATCTTGCAAAAACTGGTCTGAGAAATCTAGCCCACTATAATTTTTGTGGACATTTAAAGTTTAATAAATGAGGAAATCATGATAATAAGCCCAGATAAATTTGTAATAAACTGCGCAGACTCAATCAGTGAGTGCATGATCAAGCTGACTGACTTAGGCAATTTACCTAAAACTCTTTTAGTAGTTGATAATAATGAAAATTTAATAGGAAGCATTACTGATGGAGATATTCGGCGAGGTTTTATTGCCGGCTTTTCACTCGAATCTTCAGTGAAAGAAATATGTAAGAAACACCCAGTTATAGCGTCTGAGGGGATGGACGATGAGTTTATGGCTCAACTAATCAAAGTCAATAAAATTAACTGTTTACCTATAGTTAACTCAATCGGTAAATTAATCAGTGTGAAAGTAATGGATGGTACAGAAATTGAAAGTGCAAAAGAAGAAATTATAGCAATAATTATGGCTGGGGGAGAAGGAAGACGACTTGGGCATTTAACAAAAAACTTACCCAAGCCAATGTTGGAAGTTCACAGAAAACCTTTGTTACAGATAATAATTGAAGCATTATGCAGAGTGGGGATAAGAAAGATATATATTAATATTCGTTACTTGGGCGATGTCATAAAGGATTACTTTAAGGATGGATTTAATTTCGGCGTAGAGATTAAATATGTTGTAGAACCAAAACCAATGGGTACGGCTGGTAGCCTTGGGATTATACCGGCAGACTTAAAACCAAAATCATCTTTTTTAGTCTTGAATGGAGATTTATTGACAACATTAAATTTTAAAACATTTTATGATTTTCACGTAAACGCTAAATATGATTTTACATTATGCGGACGTCCTTATGAAATTAAGATACCTTTTGGATATCCTGTTATCGAAGGAGATATTGTAACGGCTTTCCGGGAAAAACCGGTTTTCACCCATTATGTTAATTCCGGTATATATTGCCTTTCTCCCGACTTGATCAAGAATGTTCCGGTTAACGAATATTTTGATATGCCTGATTTGATAAGAGCCTCTATTAAAGATAATGCTCGCGTGGGGGTATTCCCCCTTAGGGAAGAATTTCATGAAATCGGTAAGCCTGAATCTTATGAGGCAGCGAAAGAATTCTACAAAAATCATTTTTTGCATAAAGGACACGTAATATGAGAACTGTAATCACAGGCGGTTGCGGGTTTATAGGTAGAGCCTTAGCATTGCGTTTAATAAAAACAATGAATACAACGGATGAGTTAATTCTTATAGATACTATGCAGCGTCATGGTGAATTTAAGGAGAAGGGCCTTACCGCGCATCCAAATGTTAAAATTATCAAAGCTGATCTAATTGACCCTGATTCACTTAACGCAATACAAACCCCGGTGGATCGGCTCTATCATCTTGGAGCTATAGTAGGTGTACACTTGGTTGAAATGGATCCAATTCAGGTAATGAAAAACAACACTCTTTCAACCATGTATATTTTGGATTGGTTTGCTCAAAAGATGAATAAGGGAGCACGCTTTTTGTTTTCATCCTCCAGTGAGGTTTATAGTGGCGCTATTTTGGCGAATTTTGATATTCCGGTGCCTACTCCTGAGACCGTTCCTATTGTACTTTCGGATATACACAATCCAAGATTCAGTTATGCATTATCAAAAATTTGGGGTGAGGCATACTGTAGTTACTTGGGGAAAAAAGGGTTATTTGCATTTTCTGTCAGATACCATAATATTTATGGACCAGGAATGGGATTTCAACATGTCATTCCACAAGTTTTAACGCGTATTTTATCCAGAGAAGATCCTTTCAGAATGATTTCTCCTCAACAAACGAGGTCATTTTGTTGGATAGAAGATGCAGTTAAGGCGACCCATCTTGTGATGGAATCAGAAAATATTAAACCCGGCATGGTCGTCCATATCGGCAATGAGGATGGCGAAATAGAAATTGAGAAGTTATATGAAATGCTCTTTGAAGCAAGCGGTTGGCATCCGAAAGAAATATTAAGGGAACAGGCACAAAAAGGTTCAGTGTCGAGGAGATGTCCTAAAACGGAGAGTTTACATCGGCTGACAAGTTATACACCGGAAACGTCCATCAAAACAGGTGTAGAAAAAACAGTTCTTTGGTATAAAGAAAATTCCCAAGTAATTTCATAAAATAAATATATTTCTGGAAGGTTTTCATCCTGAATATTTCAGTGGTTAGTAAGCATTACGATAACCTCGAAATGGGAGACAGCGTCACACTTATTAAACATGTACAAAAATAATAAGGACTGCGATAAAATCAAAAACTGTAAAACATAAGTGAATAAGATGATTGAGTAAAAAGTAAACTTATTGAAATATAAAATTAAAAATTCAAATTAACTAGGTTGGACCTGCGGAATGTAGGTTATAATTTGAATGTAAAGAGGTCTTTATGAAAAGGATATTAGTAACAGGTTCAAGCGGATTTATTGGCAGTGCATTAAAGAAAAAGCTTGAAGAGTCAGGGGAATTTGTAAAGGGAGTAGATGCGTCAAAGGGCTATGATATTAGTGATGAATCGACATTTAACAAATTGGATTATAAAGATTATTCAAATGTGATTCATCTTGCAGGAAAATTATTTATCCCTGATAGCTGGAATAATCCTGGTTCTTTTTATAAGACCAACTTATTTGGTACTGAAAATATTCTTGAATTTTGTAGGCGAGGATCTATCCCACTGGTATATATTAGCGCGTATTTATATGGGCAACCTGAGAAATTACCAATTTCGGAAGATGATGAAATACGGCCCAACAATCCATACGCCCATTCAAAATATCTGGCAGAAGAACTATGTAAATTTTATTCAGAGTATTTTGGACTAAAAATAGGTATATTAAGACCGTTTAATGTTTTTGGTATAGGTCAAAATAAAAGCTTTTTAATCCCTCGAATAATTGACCAAGCAATAAATACAGATAAAATTGTTGTAATGTCCTTAGTCCCCAAAAGAGATTATATTTATCTTGAAGATTTGATTAATGCCATCGTCGCTGTTAAGAATAATGACAGACAATTCTCAGTATATAATATTGGATCCGGTTATTCTTTAAGCGTAAAAGAGGTAATTAATACTGTACAAAAAGTATTGAATATCTCAAAGGATGTAGTATCAGATAATGAAGAAAGACCAAATGAAATCTATGACGTGGTGTCCCAGATTGAACGTGCAAAAAAGGATCTAAACTGGGAACCACAATATTCATTTCACGATGGGATAACAAAAATAATAGAAAGTGAGGTCAATAAATGAATGTATTGGCAGTTGGAGCTCACTATGACGATGTGGAACTGGGCTGCAGTGGAACTTTAATAAAACATGTATTGGGGGGGGATAATGTGACAATGCTGGTAATAACCAAGTCGGATTATAAGAACCCTTCAGGTGAAGTAATTAGAGATTCAGATATTGCTTGTAGAGAGGGTGAAAAAGCAGCCAAACTTATTGGCGCTGAATTAATAAATTTGTCATATGATACATTTATGGTTACTAACGATGAGGATTTAACAAAGACGATTAATGGATATATTAATAAACTGAATATTGACACAATTTATACACATTGGATAAATGATTTACATAGAGATCATCATAATACCTCGAAATGTGTGCTAATGGCTGGTAGGCATGCTCCAAGGTTTTTAATGTATAGAAGTAATTTTTATGATACTGAAAAGGTTTTTCGCGGGAATTTATACTCTGATATTTCAATGGTTATAGATAAAAAACGTGAAGTGATAAAAGCCCACGAATCTGAGTTGGATCGGGTGAAATATCGTTGGTTCGATTTTTTTGATCGTCAACATAAAAATGATGGAATGAAAATTGGCGTTGAATATGCTGAATGTTTTGAGGTAGTAAGATATTTAATTTAATTCAGATTATGATAGTAACTATACATCAGCCGGATTTTTTGCCTTGGCTTGGATTTTTTGATCGATGGGCTAAGAGTGATATATATATTGTTATGGATGATGTGCAATATATTAAACGCGGTTGGCATCATAGGGATAAGATAAAAACCCAACATGGAATTCAATGGTTGACCATCCCGGCAAGAAATAAAGCCCGGTACAAACAATTGATAAATGAAGTGATAATTGATGACAACTCAAATTGGTGGAAAAAACATTTAAATACTATAAAGGCATCATATTCTAAAGCTCCTTCTTACAAATATTTATCTTTGAAGTTAGAAAAAATATATAAAAAAGGACATACAAGGATGATTGATTTAAATATGGATATGTTAAAACTTATGGCAAGTATTTTCAATATTACCACTCCAGTAGTTTTTTCATCTTCTTATGGGATTACCAGTACCAGTAATGAACGATTAATAGATCTAGTACGAGAGGTAGGTGGGGATACTTACCTGACAGGGACAGGATCGAGGGCATATCTGGATGAAAAATTATTCTCCAATAGACGAATAAATGTTGTCTGGCAGGAGTTTAAGCATCCTACATATAATCAGTTTTATGGAGATTTTAAACAAGGGCTTTCTGCTATAGACTTCTTAATGATGCAGGATATAGAAAATGAACAGATCAAAATACCCCCTTTTTTATTTAAAATAAAAGACGAAATCAAAGAGTTATAATGCGAATTATCGGATTAAATAATGAAATGTATGTTTCTTCAGCATGCCTGATTGAAGATGGAAAAATAATAGCAGCAGTAGCAGAGGAAAGGTTAACGAGAGATAAGTTGACCCGTGCTTTTCCCCAACGGTCGGTTGAATACTGTGTAAATGAAGCAGGATTAAAAATAACAGATATAGACTGTTTCGCGACTTCCTGGAATCCATCGATATACTTTTCAAAATTTAATCCCTTGTATTCAAGAAATTATAGGCATCACATGGAGCAGACTTATTCGGTGTTGGACAATATAATGGGATTTTACGGCAGACCAATAAGTGAGTACCTTTTTCAGGAGATAAACGGTTCCTTTGGTAAAAGTAAGGTATATCACATAACCCATCATCGTGCCCATGCTGCAAACGGCTATTTCCTCTCACCATTTGAGTCTGCGGCTATTTTAACGGCTGACTCTCAAGGTGAATTTGAATCTACAACCCTTTGTCATGGGAAGGGGAATAAAATTAATTTAATTGAAAATAAAAACTACCCACATTCCCTAGGAAGTTTGTATGGTACCTTTACTGAGTATCTGGGATTTAAACCGAACTGCGATGAATGGAAAGTCATGGCCATGGGTTCTTTTGCGAACCATAATAATAACGTTTATAAGATATTAAAAGAGCAGGTTGTGAAATTGACAGATAATGGATCTTTTGAATTAGATCTCAGTTTTTTTAACAGTTATATGCATGAACTGCCTGATATGTATACTGAAAAACTGGTTCATGCACTTGGGCCTGCCAGAAAGAGAGGGGATGAGCTTAAAGAACGTGATTTTGAAGTTGCATCGGCTTTACAAAAAATATCTGAGGATATTGCGGTTCACCTGTTAAACTCACTATACTCAATAACAAAAGAAAAAAAACTGGTTCTGTCAGGCGGTTTTTTTATGAATTCAGTTTTTAATGGTAAGGTGCTGGATTTGACACCATTTGATGATGTCTATATCTCATCCTGTCCTGACGATAGCGGGAATTGTTTTGGCGCCGCATATTATCTCTGGAATCATATCCTGGGCAATGAATATCGGGAGCATTTAAAACATAACTATCTAGGGCCTCAATATCCTGATCAAGAGATAGAAAAACAGCTTAGCGACAGCAATTGTAAATTTAAAAAGGTGGATGATGTTTGTGATCTTGCGGCAAAAGAATTGACAGAAGGTAAAATTATTGGGTGGTTCCAGGGAAGAATGGAATTTGGGCAAAGGGCATTAGGAAACAGGTCTATTCTTGCTGATCCACGGAGAGCAGAGATGAAGGATAAAGTAAATAGTGCAGTAAAATTCAGAGAAAGTTTCAGACCTTTCGCTCCGGCTGTATTAAAGGAGAGGCAGGATGAATTCTTTGAAATAAATCAGAAAGGAGATGTTCCTTTCATGGAAAAAGTATATCCTGTCAAATATGACAAAAGGGATAAAATTCCGGCAGTTGTTCATATAGATGGAACAGGGAGAATTCAGACAGTAGAAAAGGAATCAAATAAAAGGTTTTATGAGCTTATTAGGAAATTTGAAGAAAAGACTGATATTCCTGTTTTATTAAATACTTCATTTAATTTAAATGGCGAACCCATAGTATGTTCTCCAATTGATGCAATTCGGACGTTTTATTCATGTCGGCTTGATAGCTTGTTTATTGGAGATTATTATATAAATAAGGAAGCAAGATATGAATGATAGCGATTTAGTTGAATTTAGGGATAGAGACCCAAATATATCCAGAGAATGGGGTAGAAAAGAGAATGGTACAGAAATAAGCAGGATACAGTTTGGATATGACTCAATGGAGCGACAGGAGAAATTCTTTAGATCTCTGTGTGAGACAGAGGAAGAATGGGAAAAATATATGCGCTATAGAAAGGAATGGCATAGAAGGTCCTATGAATTTGATTCAGGAGATATCCCTCTTTCGGTAAGTTGTGAATTGGTAGGGAGCTGTAACTTGGACTGTTCAATGTGCTATACACGTACTAAAAGCTTTCAGGAGTCTGTGATTGGTGGTCAGCAAATGCTGCCCTGGATCATTGTAAAAAACATAATTGATGAATGTGCAGAACTTGGTGTTCCATCCATGCTTTTTAGCTGGCGAGGAGAGTCTTCCCTTTACCGTAGCAAGGATAAGGATGGAAATATAAAAACTTTTCCAGATGTTCTCTCTTATGCAAAAAAAAGGGGGATCTTGGAGATTACCTCATTAACAAATGGTCATTTTGTCGGCAAAAAGATGGCGTCAGAAATAATTAAAGCTGAACCCAGTTGGATAAGTTTTTCTGTGGATGGGATGGAAGAGAATTATAATAAAATCAGAACACCTGGGAATAAAGTAGGTACAAATTATAACGCATTTCAGATGGTTGTAAATAATATAAAAAATATTGTGCAGGAAAGGAACCGGCTGGGTAAAAAGAGACCCCAGATAAGGAGCAACACAATTTTTCCGGCAATATCTGATTATCATAAAGAGTATCAGAAGTTTATGGCTGATATTGGAGTGGACTGGATTACCGTTAATGAAATGTATGATGTAAGAAAAGATAAGATGAAAGAAGATGATATCAAAAAGAGTTGGAGGTGCCAATATCCTTTTCAGCGGCTGATAATATCCTGTAATGGGATTATTTTACCATGCACGGGAGCATATGAAGAGCCTGAAGAGCTAGTTTTGGGGAGATATATCGGCTCATCTCCAAAAGAAATAAGGAAAGATGGGAAAACAGTGATCATTGATTATGAGCAAATGAATATAAATGATGCATGGCGTAGTAAGAAAATAAATTGGCTGAGAAAGAAACAAAAAGAATTAAAAAGGTGCGATATAGAAACCTGTAAATATTGTGTTAATGGGGCTGTTAAACATGATGTGAAATGGATTCCAGATGACTGGAATTTGGATAATATGGACTGGGATAACTCTAATAATATTGGATAGCGGAAGAAGAGAAAAATATTATATTATTGCAAAAATAACTCTTGTACTACAAGGAAAGCTAATTTGGTAATAGAAGTAGCTCTTTAATACGAATGCTTACCATCATTGAATTAATTTGCATAATGTGAAAAAGATGGATTTCCTAAAGGATTTATTTAGAAAAGAAATTAGTAATGATCAAGATATGTAAATCAGCCCTTGAATCGGAAATTATTCTTGGATTGAATTCATCGAAGAGTAAAATCAAGCAATCGGCCTTAGACTGGGCGTAAAAGCCGCGGAGAGTTTCAACTGTTTAAAGTTTCTTGAATGGTGAGTGATAATAGACCTCTATTGGTTGTCACAGCTCGTTTCGGATCGAAACGATTGCCTGGGAAAGTGTTAAAGCCCTTCTGGAAGGACTATTCTGTCCTCGAATTTCTCATCAGGCGCTTGCAGACCAGACGAGAGACTTCCCGTCTTATTCTTGCTACTGTAGATTCTCTTGAAAATGCACTTGTCGCTGATATTGGTGTTAAATGCGGAATAAAGGTGGTAAGAGGCCCGGAAGAGAATGTTTTAGAAAGAGTCTCTTTGGCTGTTGAAGAGGAAAAAACAAAATATGTAGGGAGGATCACTGCCGACAATCCTTTTACTGACCCTGAACTCCTCCTGCTCCAATGGGAGGAGATGAAAAGAATAAAAGCCGATTATTCCTATTGCAGAGAATCTCCAAAAGGAAGTGCTGCCGATATTTGGACAGTTGAGAGTTTTGAATCCTCCGTCGAAAATGCCTCTACATATTATGAGCTTGAGCACGTGAACGCTTGGGTATGGGATCATCCCGAAATTTACAAGGCTTTATGGTTTATCCCTCCACCAGAATACATAAATCCTAATTTAAACCTTAGCATTGATACAAATGATGAGTTTGTGTGCGTGGGCAATTATGCTATGAGTTTTGAAGACCCACTTAGAGCAAATATAAACGATCTCGTAAAAATTAGTATGTCATAAGAATAGAATTATAGGTTAAACCAAATGCATAATTGTAAAGCTAACTTATTTGAACATGTTCAGATCAAACATGATAAATAATCTATCTTCCAATCGTCCTAAAATATTACTCGTGTATCCTCCTAATTCAGGTGCACGTACTGGAGTTAAGGGTATATCATGAAAAATTGTGTTTTTATGGAAAGCTACAGCTCTGCTTTAGTGCATGATGGGGTTATAGTCTCCTTGGATCCAAGTGTTTCTTATTCTCTACACAAGAACAAAATAAGATATAGTATTCTTGAGGACTATTATGAGGAGATAGAATTACTGTCTTGTGAAGAAGACTTCTTCTTTGAGCAGCTTAAATGGTTTGATTTCTTTGATAGTTTTCTGAAAGAGAATATTTCTTTATGCAAGGAATATAGTATCCCTCTTGCAAAAGCTAATTATATGCGTATTAAATATTTTGCAGATACAATAATAATCAATTCTTTTATCCTTTCTCGGTTTTTTCAGAATAATCCAGATTTAGAGGAACTTACTTATATTAATGAATCTTTTAAAGAAGACTTCAATTTTTCTGTTTTCGGGTTCGTAAACAAGAATAGAAAAGCCTTTGGAGACTTATTACGGCTGTTCTGTAAAAAATATAATATTCGTTTTATTAATAATACTATTGATAAAGCAGAGCCGTTATTGCAAAAGAACCATTCTAATTCCTTTCATGGAAAAGACTTTGCGAAGTCCCAAATTAAAAAAATTTACAACATTATTAGATATAAGAAGCTAAAGAAGATATTTTCATCAAATACCTATTTAAAGGGGTTAAATTTCTTACTTATGCACGCAGGTTCCATAGACATAGATTATCCTATTAAAGAAATTATAAATCATAAGGGGCATGCTTATGTACTGGAAGGCAACAGGGTATTACTGGAAGATACCTTTTTGAGGAAACCGGTAGAAGTACCGGTATTGAATGAACATTTATCAAAAAATATAGAAGTTCAATGTGGAAAATGTGCAGAAATACTAAACAATGATAAGAATGTAATACCTTGGATAAATGAGAAATGTCATATGGATGTGTCATCGGTAGTTTTGCCTTATTATGAACATTTTATATCAAGGGATTGTTCATATATTTTACATGATGCAGCGAGGATGTATGACTTTTATAAACAAGAAGATATTAGGTGTGTTATTGCAAGGGGTAATACTGATATATATTCTCAAGGACCATTAGTAGCCGCCAAATACATGAAGGGGGCAAAATGCATATGTACACAACATGCCAGTTTTGCTTTAGATCTGATGGTACTTGGGGTTTATGAGACAGAAACCTATGATTGTATTCTGGTACGAGATGATATGTCACAGAAATTTTTTGTATCCCCTGTTGGAGATAGGTACAAGAGCGATTGTGACGTTTTTCAGTCCTCTCACTATTTAGAAACTATAAGAAAAAAATATTTTAGGAAGAAAGCTGGGAAGGGGAAAAGAGAAAGAGTTGTCTATGTAGGGAGGAAGTTTCTTGATAAAGTAAGATCTTTTAATAATATGACTTATCCGCTGATCTGGTACTATGAGTTTCAAAAGGAAGTTGTAAAATATTTTGCACAGGAAACAAATATTGATTTTGTATATAAACACTCAACTGGTGAGAAATGGGCAGAGGAGTCGATACTAAGGTACATCAAGGATAAGTGTTACGGAAATATAGATCTAAGTAATAAGCATTTCTTGAAAGCCTTAGAGTCTGCGGATAGAGTTATTATGGATTATCCTTCAGGTGCGCTTTTTGAGACGGCGGTTTCCGGTAAACCGGTTTTATGTTTTTGTCCTGATTATTTTAAGATACTACCGCAAGCAAAGGTTGTGTGTGGTAAATCATTACGGCAATTTTCTTCAATTCAAGAGGCAAAGGATATTATAAAGGAATTTCTTTATGGTGATCCTCAAGATTATATAGTGAATATTCCTTTGTCCCAAAAAGATATTATTGATGTGTTTAAAGAGGTACTGAATTAAGTACGTATTCTTTTCCCACACCATATTCTTCAGAAACGTCTACAACTATTGGATTAGTTATTAATCAGTCTCGCCAATTGTGCTCACGCAACAAAGAAGCAAACTAGGAACTGAAAGATTATTCTGGTAAGTCTCTGCCACTCCTTACTTCAATAAATGTTAAATGCGTAAATAGAGGCAATTGTGTGATATTTCTAAATAGTTTTGAAGACAAATTATGACTATATGCTTACCTTTATGTTGTAATTATGGGTAGTGAGAACGGGTACAATGATTTAGGTTTATTGTAGCTTACATAGAAGATGACCAAGAGTTGACGAAGAAGATCAGGGCAATATTATGATGAGCGAGAGAAAGAAAATTCTCAAAGATTTCGTATTTTTCTCAGGGAGTTCATACGTCAGTCAGATGTTGGGCATCGTAACCAGTGTGTTAATAAAAATGTACTTAGGACCTACGCTTATGGGTGTGTGGGCTACACTTCAGGTTGTTCTAAGATATAGTCTATGGTCAAATATGGGAATATTGTCCTCCTCTTATCGTCAAATACCTTATTTTCTGGGCAAAGGTGATGAGCGTGAGGCAACTAGAATCAGAGATGTCTCATTTGTTTTCAATTTGATTATGTCTTGCTTGGTCGCAATTGCTATATTCGTTTGGTCAATAATTAATAACGCAAAATATTCTGAGCATGTAATATTTGGATTAAAGATGATTTCATTTATTATCGTCTCAACAGCTATTTACAATTTTTATTTATCTACATTAAGGGGATATAAGAAATTTTCTTTCCTGAGCAGACTGACAGTTTTCAATTCATTGATGACCATGATATTAGTTGTTGTGTTGGTTCCTTCCTATAGCATCTATGGACTCTATTTTGCAATTCTGGTTAGTGTATTACTAAGCGTAGTCTATGCTGTAATTCACACACGCTATGAGATAAAGTTTGAAATCGGACTGAAGAGACTCTTTGCTTTATTGAAGATAGGGATTCCTCTGATCTTTAGCGGATTTGTTTTTAGCATTCTTATGAGTATCGATAAAATAATGATTGTAAGGATCCTGGGTGCAGAAAAGTTAGGCTTTTATACTATTGCAATTATGGGAGTTACCTATGCCATTACATTACCGTCTACCTTTGGGATAGTTCTGTTTCCACGTTTTCAGGAGAAATTTGGCGTAAATGATAATGTAGAAGATATTAAGAATTATTTATTAAAACCAATCCTTATTCTATCGTATTCGTTTCCAACTGTATTAGGTGTGACATATTTTGTTGTACCTGTATTAGTTCATTATATACTGCCTGATTTTGTTCCCGGGATTGCGAGCTTTAAGATACTTATTATTGGATGTTTTTTCTTGTCACTTACATACATCAGTTCCAATTTTCTTATAACGTTAAACAAACAGCTTAGAGTGGCAGGGTTAACCATTATTGCCGTGATTGTGAGTATCCTATTAAACTACTATTTTATAAAAGTAAAAGGCTGGGGAATTGAGGGGGCTGCCATAGGGACATGTATAGGATATTTTAGTCATTTCGCTTTATTAGGTTTCTATAGTTTATCGCATTTCATGAAGTTTAAAGATATGTTGCGCTATCTTCTTACACCATTTGCAGTGTTTCTATACCTTGTTGCTGCAATCTTATTGTTAGAATATAAAATAAATATTCACCAGGTAATCCTGGAAGGCCTGTTTAAGACAGCCTTCATAATAATAATCACACTGCCGCTTTTGATTTGGGGGAATAAAGATTTCGGGTTTTTCCGACATCTTAAAGATGCATTTAATGCGAAGTTTAGGAGTGGAAAAGCGTAATGACAAGTAGACGAACTGTTTGGGGCTCTTTCTGGTTCATTGAAGTTGGGCCGGGCTGCTGAAAAGTTTTGTGCAGAATAACATTGATAGACTGTAAAACATAATACTAAATGGTTATCTGGTTAATAGGTATTTCAGGTGCAGGAAAGACAACACTTGGGACTCGAATAGAGGCGTATCTGAAATCCCAAAACAAAAACTGTTACATGATAGATGGTGATGATGTAAGGAAC
>Ga0187827_10004088_pt1 | contig 18154 bp, 14 predicted proteins | sample ETNtaG_39_FD_167969 | JGI IMG/M metagenome (GOLD analysis project Ga0187827, IMG submission 167969) | Marine microbial and viral communities from oxygen minimum zone, Eastern Pacific Ocean - ETNP2014_SV_150_PacBio MetaG (Illumina Assembly) | ecosystem: Environmental > Aquatic > Marine > Hypoxic... | reverse complement strand
CTATGAATAGGAGGCTTTTTATTTTTTAAAATACTTCTATTTATCCATAGATTTCTGCTTTGATGAAAAATCATTAATGATTTTTCTTATAGTTGGGGGAATAATATCCTTGCGCTTTATCATATCCATTATGTTCTTAGGACCGACTTTTTTTACCACATAACCAGTAATAGCGCCTAATACAGCTCCTACTACAATAAATCCTATGTAACTCTTATCTACATCCTTTTTTTCATTCATGGCAACCCCCGTATATTCTAAATGGTTGTTTTTATTTTTTTTATTATAACCTAATATATATTAGTATTTCAAAAGTTTTCAATAGAAACATATATAGCTTGTTGCATTATAGTTCTTATTGCTCTATTATGTTTTTCCGATTTTAAACAATTAAAAGAAGATGAAGGATACAATCCTGGATAATAGAAAATATAAATATATAGACATGATAACAGGATTTTTTGTAGCAGTACTATTGATCTCTAACATTGCCTCTACTAAGATAATAGACATATGGAAGTTTACTTTTGATGGAGGGACCATATTATTCCCCCTTTCATATATTTTCGGGGATATACTCACAGAAGTATACGGCTACAAACAGAGCCGGAAGATCATATGGATAGGTTTTGCCAGTGCTTTTCTGATGGCTCTTACCCTGGGACTCATAGGTTTAGTCCAGCCAGCACAAGGATGGGAATTCCAGGATGCGTATATGGCTATACTGGGACAAACCCCCAGGATAGTGGCAGCATCGTTGATCGCATATTTTGCTGGAGAATTTTCTAATTCATATATACTGGCCAAGATGAAAATATTTACTAGGGGAAGATGGCTGGCTGCCAGGACTATAGGTTCCACAGTTGCTGGTCAGGGAATTGATACCGTCATCTTTGTGTGTGTGGCATTTTTAGGTATATATCCAAACAGCCTGCTGCTGGTCATAATAATATCTAACTATGTATTCAAAGTCCTGATGGAGACAGTTCTTACCCCTGTGACCTATAAGATAATAAAAAGCTTGAAAAAGGCTGAGGGTGTAGACTATTATGACCGGAGTACTGATTTTAATCCGTTTAAGGTCTTTAAATAGTATCAATCCTCATCAGGTGCTTCAAGGGGAGGGTAACGGTAATGCCCTACAATAGTATATTCATTGAGGACGTCCACTTCACTGACACTTTCCAGCTCTGCCGATATCATAATCACCATCGGGACCCCGTCTTCATTGTTCCTGGGAGAGACAAATCCTCCCAGGTCCTTATAGGGGTTGTCCGGATCAAACTGGAAATAAAGGATGTCGCCGGGCTGCCAAAGTATTGAATTATCAGGATTGTCCGGATCAAATTCTATCGGGAGTTCCAGGGCATTTCTCTTAAAGAACTGTTCTTGGAAAAAGACATCTCTGAAATCAATATATTTGATAACTTCATTGCGCCCTTTTATGTCCATGGGATAATCTTCATTATGTTCAGACATGTCTTTGGATATAAGTTCCATTAGATCATACCCCACATCATTTAAAACTACAGAAATCACATCTGTTGAGATCCATATATTGCTTGAAGGATAACCGGTATCCGGAAATGTCTCATAACCGTATATTATATCTTCCTCAATAAGCTCCAGAAGCCTAAGGACTATTCGTTTCTCTATATCTTCAAGAACTGGCTCGCCGTTGTCTCCTGTAATGCTTTCCTCGTTTTCTCCATCCTTTGTAGCTGTTTCTGTATCTGTATTAATACCTTCAATCGTAAGCCCAGTACCACCTGTAAGGTCCAGGTAAAACTCTTCTACCGGATACTCTATGGGAGATTGGAAAAGCCTCTCTGGAAGCTTTATTATTTTCTGCTCATGGTAAAATGTTTTTAGTGCCAGAAGCTGCAGGAGGGCGATTATTATCCCGGCATATATGAAGTATCTGTAATGCAGCGACCAAGTAAATCTTTTTCTTTCAGTTCGGTTTTTCATATGTAGATATATTATATTAAAAAGCCCATAATATTAAGTGGATTTTATCCACTTAAATACTTTACTTTTGATACTTTATTTATATACTATATTATTTATATTTTAAAATAAGATACTTTATTACCTTTAACAAGCACCTTATTTTGGGAATGACTAGTATTCTAAGATCTATAGATCTTTTTTTAAATAGGAACGGATGTTGGTTGGAATACACTAAATAAAAAAGATTACTTACCGGAAATGAAGCAATCACCAGGTATACCTATGAGACAGGAGTAAGGGAAGGCAAAATTAAAAAAGCCAAGACTATTGCCAGAAGTGAAGGAAAGGTTTAGAGAGTGCTGGACAAGGGGTAAAATGATTAATCAGGTCAAGTACAAGTCTGCCCTTAAAAGACAAATAAAGAGATTATTAAAACGGGAAATAAGATATATTTCCTCATTTTTCACCTATGATATAAAAAGATTTCACAATCAGGATCTCTTATACCTTCAGGGATTTTTATTAACAGGAGTTCCTTTTAAAGCAGGTAAGGATAATGGTTTTAATAACAGGCTGATAAACTTAATAACAGGTCTAGAACTTCTTTCTATAGGGACTGCATTCCATGGTTTCAAGAAAAGTGGTTCAAATGTGGCTAGTGAAAGTAGCATACCGGCAATCGAAAAAAATTATACACTCGACCTTTTATTCGGAGACATCTTTTATTCACGTGCTGTTATGTATCTATTAAAATACCGAGATCATAATACCTTTGACAGTATTCTTGGAGCTTTAAAAAAGCTGCATGAAAGCAGATTGAAATTACACATAAAGATACAGAAAGTTATTCGGAAAAAGCACAAAGTCGCATCTTTGGCTGCCAGTCCAGAATTATTAATCGATGCAAATAGGCTCCTGTATGTAGCTATTGAGATAGGAAAAGGTCTTTCAGGGGGAAACAGAGAAAGTCCCGAACCCGACAGTAGTTGTGCAGTAAGAGATCAGGTCCTAATCTACAAGATATATGATGAGCTTCTGGAATATGTGGATACTTTTTCTAAAACATCTTCTATTAAAAAAATAAGAAGTGGTCTACTCCAGAAAAAGAAAATATTGCGGCAAAAGTTAGGAAACCTCAAAGCAGGACCATATAAAACTAGTTTTACTGATTCGATAAGTCAGATTTTAAGCAGCTTGGATAGGGATTGAACTTACTTATCTTTAAAAGACTCGACCGACTCTACTACTTTCAAGGTTCTTCTGCCAGGTTAGCTGTATAATCCATAACTGACTATATTTATATTATTTGTATATTGATACAGATTAAAATATGTTAATGATATGTTTGTCTATGATGCTAGAGACCTCCTGCTAAAAAAGCTGCCAGCGTCTACTTAAGAATAATTTTAGAAACGAGGATATAATAGCTAGGATTTGAAAAAATGAGCCTTATATCATGCTTTTGGTGACCTCAAAAAGGGAATCTATCAAGATACTCAAGAGGATAATAATCGAATGTGAATTATAGAGGTCTTAGAGGCTTCCTATCAGCATATCTTTTGGTGATGGCGGAAAAAGTCTTCTGCCGAGAAACTAAAAAATGTATTAAGGATACTGAGAGAACAATGTACGTTGATAAGTATGGAAGAAAGCTTAGATACAGGATAAAAGTTCCTTAGTTAATCACATGCCATTGCGAGACAACAATTAAAAAAGTCTCAACTAACTGGCTGGCTGTAATCTTACTCAAAACCGGTTTAGGTGTTGTAAACCGCTACTAATGTTGTTCATAAAAAAGATAAATTCTAAAAAATTTTACTGACTGTCTATTAAGTGATATCATATCGGAATTGAATTTAAGGCTTTGAAAAAGCAGAAACGCTTCTATTAAAATAGCCTTATATAATAATGGCTAGATTGGATTTAAGATAAATGAGAACTGATCTTGTGCTACTTCATGCTCCAAGCGTCTATGATTTCAGGAAGAAAAGTATAATGTTTGGACCCATGAGTGACCTGGTACCGTCAACCCCCATATTCGAGATGTATCCTATAGGGTTTTTGACTATGGCAAACTACCTATCCAAAAGAGGACTTAGGGTAAGGATAGTAAATCTGGCCTACAGGATGCTGGAAGACAATGATTTTGATGCAGAAAGATTCATCAAGTCCTTGAGACCCAGGGCTTTCGGTATTGACCTTCACTGGCTACCCCACTGCCAGGGCTCTACCGAAATCGCCAGAATAGTAAAGAAATATCATCCGGATAAACCTGTCATTTTCGGGGGGTTTTCCGCATCATATTTCTATAAGGAACTGATTGGATTTGATCAGGTAGACTATATTTTAAAGGGCGATTCGGCAGAAAAACCTCTTTATCAGCTTGTTTCTGCCATAAGGTTAAAAGATAAGGAGTTATTAAAAGATATTCCAAATCTTGTTTGGAAGGAAGGTGATAAGATTCATGACAACCCCATATCATTCATATCAGATGACCTGTCGGATATTGATTTTGACTACCGTCTTATGTTTAAGAATGTACTTAGGTATGGGGATATAAAAAGTATCGTGCCCTTTATTGAATGGTTCAGATATCCCATGACCACTGTACCGATAGTCAGGGGATGTAATAATGAATGCTCTGGCTGCGGTGGTTCAAAATCTGCATTTAAGAGATTTGCCGGTAGGGAAAAGCCGGCTTTAAATGATTCTAAAAAACTGGTGGATGAGATAAATGTAATTCAGAAGCATATAAAGGCACCAGTCTTCCTTCTGGGTGATCTAAATAATAATGGTCCTGGGTATGTCAGTGATTTCTTTAAGCAGGCTAAGAGGCTTAAAAGGGATATGCAGATATTCTTAGAGTTTTTTGAACCTCCGAACAGTGATTTTTTTGATATGGCAGCAGATACTTTCTCCAATGTCTGTTATGAGATATCACCGGATTCACATGATGAGTCTGTTAGGAGAAAAATAGGAAAATCTTTTTCAAATAAAGACTTGATAGGCTCTATTAAGTACGCTCTTGACAAGGGTGCACTGAGATTTGACCTCTATTTTATGACTGGACTCCCTGGCCAGACAAAAGAATCCATTGGGGATACTGTAGATTTCTGCAGGGATATATTTGAAAGAATCGGCTGGGATAGTAGGTTCATGCCTTTTATATCACCTATGGCGCCATTTATAGACCCGGGAAGCAGGGCATTTGAGCAGCCGGAGAAGTTCGGCTATCGGCTTATCAGAAAAACTCTGAGAGATCATATTGAAGCAATGACCATGCCTTCATGGAAATATATTCTAAATTATGAAAGCAAAGCAATAACTACCGACGATCTGATAGATGCTACTTATGGTGCAGCTTTAGGCCTTAACAGACTTAAGGGAAAAGCAGGTGGAATCAGCCAAGAGCTTATGGAGGCTACTGAAGAAAGGGTCGTAATCGCCCGCAGGGTAATGAGAGAGATTGATTATATAATGAAAAATAAGGACATTGCATCAAGGAAAGACAGACTTAAGGCTTTAAAAGAAAAGACATATAAGTATAGCTTGTCAACCATATGTGAGAAAAAGGAGCTTGAATTTCCCCTGTTCAGTCGGAGCTTTAACTGGATTGAGATAATAAAGACGACATTGAAAAAAAGTGGACAGGCCAGGTAAATAAAATATGAGAATGGGAAAGAAAAAACTTTTTTCATTTCTTGGAGATGAACTTATAGCACTTGAGATATATCTTAATGACTTTGTAGTTGATTTGAAAGGGGTGCTTAAAAGAACAGTAAAGAACACCCTGCTGGCTGGCGGGAAAAGGTTGAGACCGGTTCTGTTTTTCATATGTGCAAGGGGAAAAAATTACGATATCGATTTCTTTCTGCCTGCTGCAGCTTCCATTGAGATAATCCATACGGCATCGCTTATACACGATGATATTATTGACAAGTCCATGCTCAGGAGGGGAAAGGAAACCATACATAACACATACGACTGGGATACTGCAAAATTTGTGGGAAATTTTCTGTTTACACAGTCTTTTGCCCTTTTAAACGAATATAATAATTCAAAGATCCTTGAGGAGATGTCTCTGGCTTCCCAGAATCTAGTACGTGGAGAATTTGACCAGATAAAGACAAAAAAAGAGCTCCTACAAGGTGAAAAGATATATTTCAAGAAGATAAACGAAAAGACATCCTCATTATTTAAAGTGAGCTGTGCGCTGGGTGGGATACTTTCCGGTTCCACTGATCAGGAAATAGATAAGATGAGGCGGTTTGGGGAATACTTGGGAATATCCTTCCAAATAAATGATGACCTGCTTGATATGGATTCCAGGAAAATATCAAAAAACTTGGGAAAGCCTACCGGAAATGATATTCGTCAGGGAAATATAACACTCCCTATCATCTACGCAGTAAGAGACCTCAGATTTAAGAAAGAGATAAGTGATATATTTACCAGAGACGAGATAAAAAACGAGGATATTAAAAAACTTCTTAAGATACTGCCTGAGACGGATGCCATAGAACATGCCAGGGAAAGATTGAAGACTTATCTTTTCAAAGCCAGGGAGACAGCAAGATCAGTAGAAGATAAAGATAAAATGGACGGACTGCTTAAGGTCTGCAGTTTTTTTGAACAGGAGACTGGAGGAGTTGATTGAACTTCATCAGCCCCCTTCTCGAAGTACTCCAGGTAACAGCTCCCATATTTATCGTAATCGGCACCGGATATTTAATAAAAAAAATCAAGCTTATAAATGATGATGGGGTGACCCTTCTTACTAGATTTGCATATAATATAGGGCTTCCAGCCCTTTTACTTTTAAATATCACAGAATATAAGATCGGTGAAATATTGAATGTAGATATAATAAAGGTGATCTATTCTGCTTATGGTCTTTATTTTGTAATACTAATGGCGTTAAGTTTTCTGTTAAAAAGAAGCAAAAAGACTAGGGGAGCATTTTTTGTATCCTCCTTCAGGGTGAATATGGCATTTGTAGGGCTTCCCATAGTCTGGACTGCTTTTGGTGGACTTGCTCTGGTAAAGGCCAGTTTGGTGATCGCATTTCTTGTTCCGGTAAATATAATAGTCACCATAATAGTGTTCAAAGTATTTAATAACGGAGAGGAAAAGTTTGATCTTAAAAAACTGGCAAGGAGTATAGTGACCGATCCTGTAATAGTGGCAGTGATCCTGGGGATAATCCTTTCATATTTAGGGGTTGGTCTTCCCGGCTTCATGCACAGTTCGTTGAATATCATATCCGGAATGACAGTGGCAATAGCTCTTATATCTATCGGGGCATCATTTAAATTCAATTATCTGAAAAACGATATGAAGTTAGCCTCCTATATAAGTTTTAATAAGCTTATTTTTATGCCATTAATAGTGTATTTCCTGGCGACCAATGTTTTTAGGATCGAAATATTTGACAGGAATGTTATAGTAGCACTTTTTGCCACACCTCTAGCAGTTGCTGCCTATATAATGGCTAGGGAACTGCGCTCCAATTATAGCTTGGTAGCTTCAGCTCTTATCCTGACCACTCTCATTTCTGTACTCACCATATCTGGCTGGCTTCTGGTACTGAGGTATTTTTAGTAGGATACCTGTCAGGGATAAAGCATCCCGTAGAAATAATAATTTCCTATTACTTTCTTTATATATTCTTTGGTCTCAAGGAAAGTTATATGCTCAATAAACTCATCACTGCTTTTATCACCAAAACGGTATATCCAGCTGGACATGGAACCAGGTCCTCCGTTATATGCCCCCAGGCAGTAGATAAGATTTTGGTCAAAATTGTTTAGCTGTTGGTCCAGGTAATTTATCCCCATTTCGATATTTATCTCTGGATCGTAAAGCATCCCTTCTTCGAATTCCTCCAGCCCTATCTTTCTGGCTATACTTTCTCCGGTTGAAGGCATTATCTGCATGAGGCCGAGGGCTCCGGCATAAGACCCGGCATCGGTCATAAAATTTGATTCCTGTCTTATTACTGCCAGGGCAAGCAGGGGATCTATAGCATATTCCAAGCTGTATTTATCAATGATAGCTCTGTGGCCATACGGGTAATAAAGGTAATAAGCATATGACATATGGTCTCCTGAAAGCCCTGACTTTATATTTCCAAAATTCTTATATATGAGTTTGAGGCTGTTGGCATAATCTTCTGCATTGTAAAAAAGGGTAGCAATCTCCAGTACACGCTCCGGGTCTTGCTCCAGTATATCTTTCCCTAAACTAATCTCTATGGCGGCACTGTTGTAGAATCCCAGCCTTATAAGTTCCAAGGCTTTAGTTATGTGGTCCAACCATCCGTCAATATTAGAGATGTCCCTGTTAAGGTTCTCAAAGACTCCGGGAAGAAACGTCTCTGTCAGAGGACTGTTAGGAAAAAGGTCTGTATTTATCCCCGGTATGTTTACAGGATTTCCTAGTGTTGATGCCAGTTCCTGAGCAGCAAAAGTATAATAAGAGTAGTTTGCTAGTCCTATTATCTGAGTGCAGAGTTCCAGCGCTGCATCTTCTTCTCCCAGTCTGATATGACATTTTGCCTGCCAGTAAAGAGCTTTTTCCTGTAGGAAAGTATCACTGAAAAGTGATGCCATATCAGAGAAGTTTTTCTTTGCACTGCTCCAATCTTCGCTCTTATATTGTATCCATCCCAGCTCCCACAGTGCCTCATCTGTCTTATCCTCTAAAGGGTATTCATCAAATACCCTGCCAAAATTTTCAATAGCCTTCTGGACCTTATCCTCTATAGAATAGATACGTCCCAGCCGGTACAGGGCATCATCTCCATAACTACTGGAAGGATACTCGTTTAAGAGCTTCTCATAATATGAAATAGCTTTGGTTAAATTGTCCAGATTTGTATAAGTCCTGCCCAGGAAGAAAAGGGCAGCATGAGCGATACTGCTGGAAGGTGCTTCTTTATAGCATAATAGAAGCCAGTCTAGGGCCTTACCATATTCAGCCATATTATAATAGCTCATACCCAGCCTAAAACAGGAATTGGAGTAAATTTCAGCAGTAAATGAATTTCGGGGATATATGTTTATAAGGTTTTGGAATTGTTCTACCGCGTCCTGGTAAAGATATGCTTGGAACAGGGCTTCACCCCTGCTGTACAGGTCTTCCATTGAGGGAGAGAACTTGGCAATGGCACCGTTATTCTCAAGTCTTTCTATCTCCAGATATGCCCTGCCAGCATATTCACTTGCCGGGTACTCTAGCCATAACTTCTGGTAATATAAGAATGCATCCGTTGGTCTGCCATTTTTTTCCATACAGACTGCAAGCTGGTATACGGAATAAGGTAGATAATCCGATGAAGGATACAGGCTAATAAAGTAATTGTATTTTTCTTCAGCTCCTGTAAAATCTTCCCTGAGGTAGTACAGATCAGCAGACTCGAGAACAGATTTTTCCTGCCACACACTATCAGGGAAGTTCTGCAGAACCTTATTATAGTACGTCTCTGACTGATCGTATTTTTTCTGCATTAGGAGGCTTTTAGCCATATAATAGTAGATATGGTCCTGGAGAATCAGATAGCTGTCTTTTATTTTTAAAAAATAATACTCTGCGATTATATAGGCTTCATCATCAAAATACCTTATTGCCTCCATAAAATTATACCGCATCTCATCAAGTTCCTGGTCTTCTGCAGTTATTTCCGGCAGAACCAGGTCCGTAACCTGTTCTTGGCCTACATCGGCCTGTTCTTCTTCAGAAATTTCTTTAACCTCAGTACTTTCTACATTCTCCAATTCCTCAGAAGGACTTTTTCCAGTTTCTTCCGGCGTATCTCCAAATTCCCTACCAAAAAAATCACCTTCTAGTATCCCGCACCCGGACAGGACTAGGATTAGTAACATCAGTATTGTAAATATGGATGATTTTCTATAATTGATGAAGGGTACCCCCTATTTGTTTCTTTATCATATCGACACTTAGAGTGGATGACTATATAGAAATTATATTCAAAGTGGACTATAAAGTACAAGCAAGACTTTTTAAAATTTTATTCTTTGGAGGTAGAAATATATCATACATAATCCATTTGGTTATATAATATTATTCTTACGCCATCCACATGGTTAAACCATGGTCAAATATAGTTAGAGGAGGGAAAAAGATTGGATTAAAGTAAAAGTAAGGTCAATGGTAAATTTAAAAGTAAAAGAATTGATCTATAAGGTCTTCAATAATTAAAAAACCTTTGAGAGCACTAGGGTCCATTATGCAGGGATCCTGGAAATGTAAAAGTTATACTGTAATAGAAGTTTTACAGGACGGTGATAAGCTATCAGAGCCAATCCTAGGGATAAACTGTTTGTACGATCCTGATGGACACAGACAGTGTGCTTGAACTCCAGTTGGAAACTTAGATATTGGGTCTTAAACTCAAATGGAATGGATAAAACGTACCATCTATTGAGAAAATACTGATAAAATCCTGGTTCATAACTCTCAGAAGGATAAAGGTTGCTTATCGATAGTTTGATAGAAAATCAGAAGATTCAAGAATTCCATTTGAGAGACTAAGGTCCATGTACGGTCTGTTTTGCGGGCTTTTACTCTTACATCTCATTTGAAAGGTCTAGAATTATTAAAATATATAAAACGTAGCCCTAAATATGTTAAAGAAATATTGGATTACAAAAAGATAATAGCTGAATGTATAATAAATTATCACATTGAATACGGGATTGATATTGTTGTACTTAAAAGCACTCTGATACCCCAAATCATAACAAAATTTTACGACCATTTTTTTATAAAAGAGATTAAGAAATTACCGAAACTTGTTTAGACTTAAAATGTCTATTATAATCATGACTATAATTTTTAGTGCAGGAAGAGAAAAAAAGCTTAAGGACATATAGATGAGTATAAAGCATGATACAAAGGAACTCACAAAAAAACAGCAAGTAGACCACAAAAGACCGCTTTCATATTCATTTAAATATGCAGGCAGGGGAATTTTGCAGGTATTCCGTAGCGAAAGAAGTTTCAGGCTACAGCTGGCAGTCTTTACCGTTACCATAATTGCTGGCTTCGTATTCCGTGTCAGCTGGATAGAGTGGGTGTTTATATTGGTAGCAGGTGGTTTAGTGCTGGTATGTGAGATGATAAATACCGCTATCGAATATGTCACTGACCTCGTGACCGAAGAATATAGGGTACTTGCCAAGCACATAAAAAATATCTCAGCAGGATCAGTCTTGGCGTCGTCTATTATAGCTGCAGTTATTGGTTTTATAATATTTGTGCCTTACATCATCGAATATTTCTAGCATTTCCATGACAACTGATAAAAGGTCTGTAATAAAAATACCAACTCAAACCCTTCTTTTAACTCTTGGTACTAATTGGGTCGTATCCTTCATATTATATATCGGGAGTAGACTGGCTAGACTTATTTGAAAGGGTAGCTATGTTATTTATGGTAATAAGTAGCATGGTATCTGTAATGTTTGCATCCCTAATAAAAAAGAAAAATATATTTTGGTCCATTCTCCTTATAATTTATACTTCTTTAAACTTAAAATGTTTTATTCCTTACTGGGCCAATAAAACATCGGTCACATATTCTTTTTTATCATTTAATCTCAGTAGACAATAAATTTCAATCAAGGTGCGTCCTCTAAATGGTAAAAATTGTTTTTTGATGAAATATAAAAATTTTTATATATAATATAATAATACTTACAAAGGTTTATTAAATAGGAGAAAAGATGACTGACAAGAAGAACTATAAAATTGCTGTTCTTCCTGGCGATGGCACAGGGCCTGAAGTAGTAAAAGAAGGAATAAAAGTTCTAAAAGCTGTTGGTACTAAATATAATATAAAATTTTCATTTTCAGAATTTGACTATGGCGGTGAACGTTACCTTAAAATCGGAGAGACACTTACCGATTCTGATATTGATGAGTTAAAAAAATATAAAGCCATTTATTTGGGAGCCATCGGTCACCCAGATGTGGCACCCGGTATACTAGAAACAGGACTTCTTCTTAAACTCAGGTTTGCTCTGGATCAGTATATAAACTTAAGGCCTGTAAAGCTGTACCCGGGAGTAGACACCCCACTAAAAGACAAGGGACATGAAGATATAGACTTTATAGTGGTAAGAGAAAACACAGGGGGGCTATATACCGGCCATGGCGGGGTAAGTAGGAAAGGTACACCTTATGAGGTAGCTACCCAGGTAATGGTATATGACAGGCAGATGGTAGACAGGTGTTTGAAATACTCATTTGAACTGGCTAGGGAAAGAAAAAAGGAAGGGAATCCGGGAAAGCTTACCCTGGTAAACAAGACAAATGTCTTAACCTATGCGGCTGACCTCTGGTACAGGGCATTTATGGAGATGGCTCAGGATTATCCTGATATAGAGACAAACTACAACCATATAGATGCTGCCTGCATGTGGCTGATAAAGAACCCTGAATGGTATGATGTTATGGTAATAAATAATATGTTTGGAGACATAATAACCGATCTAGGTGCTATGATCCAGGGAGGTATGGGAATAGCTGCCGGAGGTAATATCAACCCCAACGGGACTTCTATGTTCGAACCAATAGGAGGCTCTGCTCCTAAATATGCAGGTATGAATATAATAAATCCATTGGCTGCCATAGAAGCAGCTAGGATGATGTTAGAGAATTTTGGTGAGGATGAAGCAGCTAAAGCCATCCAGGGAGCTGTATCGGTTACTACTACAAAGATTGACAGCCTGAATGCTGGCAAAATGGGTTACAGCACTTCAGAAGTGGGAGATATGGTGGCAAGGCACATAGCCAATAGTTAAGCTAAAAAAAAATGGGCCGTATTTTCAAGCCTCTTATTTATTAATAAAGATTCCGGAAGAATTCGTGTTTATGTGCACATTCTTTGCAGATATAATCTGTATCCTGGGTGAAGCATCTCTGTATCAAAAACAGCTTTCCATTTCTTATTCTTAGTGGGATAGACTTTTGTAAATTATGGACTTCCGCAGAACCAACACACTAACTGCTTGTTATCAGCCACTAAACTCTTTTCATTTTCCATTTATAACTGCGGATAAGAAATTGTGTGCAACAGGCGGTGGATCAAAACATATTCCTATATTGATTTCGTAAATCGACAGATTTTAAAAGATAAGTTAAGGTCATGCAGAAAAGACTGGATATTTTTTATATTAGATAAAGAATAAGATGGGGTTACTTCCAGAAGACCTGCACGTTACCACTCCATGCTTCTGATGAATCTAGAATCCTTCATTAGTCAAATTTAAGGGAGAAATCCAGCGCTGGTGCTGAATGGGTTATAGCTCCTACGGATACTATATCTACCCCTGTTTTACAAATGTTTTTCAAAGTATCGAGGGTTACATTTCCGGAAGCTTCAATCAATGTCTTTTTACCTTTTTTTCTGATGATGCTTACAGCTTTTTTCATGATGTCAGGATTCATATTATCAAGCATTATAATATCCGATCCTCCGTCCAACGCCTGGTTAAGTTCATCAAAATCCTTGACTTCTACCTCTATTTTTATTGTATTGGTCATCTTTTCACGGATGGTTTCTATTGCTTTCAGGACACCACCGGCAGCAGTTATATGGTTATCTTTGATAAGGATACCGTCAAAAAGGCCGAATCGGTGATTGTTGCCTCCTCCGCACCTGACAGCATATTTTTCTATCTTTCTAAGCAAAGGTTTGGTCTTTCTAGTATCTACTATCTTCACTCTATGGGGCCTGGCAATATCTACAAATCTTGATGTGAGGGTTGCTATCCCTGACATATGCTGGATGAAGTTCAGGCAGGTCCTTTCTGCCTTTAATATGGATACTGCTGGACCTTCGATGCTACAAATCTTATCCATCGACTTAATCGCACTTCCGTCGGTCCTAAGTATGTCTGTTTTTAAACAGGAATCTATCTCTTCGAATATATAGGATGCTACGTCAATCCCGCTCAGAATACCGCCTTCAGGCTCCTTGCAAACTATGTAACCGGAAGAAGTATCATTTTCGGGTATCAGGTATTTTGAGGTTATATCACCAAAACCTCCCATATCCTCGGATATGGCTCCTTGTATAAGATCCATGATCTTATATTTTTCAATTTTCTTTACCATATTATTACACCTTTTTATAGCTTACCTTATCTTTTTTTAGTATTATATGTTTTTTCCATTTTTTGTCATCCCTGTCAGGGAAATCAGACCTGAGATGGGTTCCCCGGCTTTCCTCCCTGATAGTTGCAGCCTTTATGATAAGGCCAGCAACTGCCAGCATATTGGCAAATTCTAGGATGTCCTTATTCATGCAGTCATACAACCCACTGTTTGCTATATGGAAATCGACAAACTCTTTTGCTTCCTTAAGTCCAGGCCTGTCTCTCAGGATACCTACTTTACTGCTCATGATGCTTCTCAGACTTAAAGTAAGCGTGTTGACGTTAAGACTTGTTGTAGCAGTTACTTTTTTTTCACCATACTCTTTGCTTTTCTTTATGATTCCGTTTATACCTTTTATTATTTCTTTTTTTCTTTTTGCGGAAGGTGTCCTTAGTTTTATAGTTATGTCCTGATATATCCTCCATCCATAGATTAGTCCTTCCATCAGGGAATTGCTAGCTAGCCTGTTGGCCCCGTGGGCTCCTGTAGCGGCAGTCTCCCCACATGAATAAAGTCCCTCTATACTTGTTCTTCCATTATAATCTGTCTTGATGCCCCCGTTCAGGTAATGCTCAGCAGGGGATACCTTTATAAGGTCTTTATGAAGGTTAAACCCGTTTTCCTTCAGCTTGGCTATAATATTGGGAAACCTTATCTTGAGATGGCTTTTAGAAATATGGGTGGCATCAAGATATACAAAATTACATTTGCTCTTATCCATGGTCCTTATCATTTCTTTTACCACAATATCCCTTGGGGCGAGTTCTTTTTGGTGGTGTCTTCCTATCATAAACCTTTTGCCCCTGCAGTCCCTGAGATATGCTCCCTCTCCTCTTAAAGCTTCACTTATTAAAAACTGGGCGCTATCTCTGGTTTTGAATACTGTTGGATGAAACTGGACAAATTCTAAATCCATTATTTCTGCTCCCGCCCTGAAAGCCTGTGCTATTCCGTCTCCGGTAGAGATGGATGGATTTGTTGAAAGTTCAAAGATCTGGCCGATTCCTCCGGTAGCGATGAGTACATTTGAAGAAGGATGTATTTCAATTCTACCTTTTTTGAGATCGACCCCCATCACACCTAGGCATCTGCTATCGGAAGTAAGCACATCCAGGACAAAATAATCAGGATTAAAAGCTACTTGCTCAAGGCTTCTGGTAAAAGAGACTAGTTTTTTCTCTATTTCTTCCCCGGTAGCATCACCTCCTGCGTGAAGTACACGGGCATGGCTGTGGCCTCCCTCTGTGGTAAGGCTTACCTCCCCTTCGGTAATATCAAATTTAGTCCCAATCTCTATAAGTTTTTCTATCATGGCTGGTGCATTCCTCGCTAGGATCTCAACAGCTTTCTTATCAGAAAGGCCCTGACCGGCGGTAATAGTGTCAGTAAAATGTTTTTTCCACCAGTCGGGTTTCTTAACGGCGGCTGCAATCCCTCCCTGGGCATACCAAGTAGTAGAGGTGGAAGGAGAGCTTTTTGTCAGCACCTTTATATTATAGTTGGAAAGACGTATGGCTGTAGAAAGGCCTGCAATACCGCTTCCTATTATTATACAGTCAGAATAGGAATGGATTTTGGTAGCAAATGCAGGATTTATCAAATATCTGGATATCATATACTCATCCGGGTCAATAATAATCTATTTAAGAGAGAGCATCTTGTCGATAGAAGACTTTGCCCTGACGGCAATATCTTCCGGCACTGTGATCTCTGGCACTTCCTCTTCTAGGGCCCACATCACTTTTTCAAGAGTGATAAGCTTCATATTAGGACAGATAGCCTTATCCGTTACCGGTATAAACACCTTTTCAGGATTTTCTTTCTGGAGCCTGTGTATTATGCCCACTTCCGTTCCTACGATAAATGTCTTACTCGGAGATTTTTTCATATACCTCAACATCCCACCGGTCGATGCCACTCTGTCTGCTATCTCTATAACTTCTGGTGTGTTTTCCGGGTGGACTACTATCTCTGCATCAAGATGCTCTTTCTTCCGCTCTATTATATTTTTGGCATTGATCTTAATATGGGTGGGGCAGTAACCGTTCCAAAGGATCATCTTTCTCTCTGTTATTGACTGAACATAACTTCCCAGATATTTATCAGGAATAAATATCTTATCATGGACGGGAGAGATTGATTTTACTACCTTGACAGCATTGGATGAAGTACAGCAAATATTGCTCAAAGCCTTTACCTTTGCAGATGAGTTGATATAGCAGATAACGATAGCGTCAGGGTGTTTCTCTTTCAGCTCTATAAGCTGACGGGCAGTTATCATGTCTGCCATGGGACATCCGGAATGTTCGTCTGGAAGGAGCACCTTTTTCCCGGGATTGAGGATCTTTGCTGTCTCTGCCATAAAATGGACACCGCAGAAGACTATTATAGACTTCTCAACCTTGCTGGCTTCGATACTGAGCTGCAGGGAATCTCCTACAAAATCTGCATTGTCCTGGACTTCATCAATCTGATAATTATGTGCCAGGATGACAGCGTTTTTCTTCTTCTTCAACTCATTTATCTTTTCAGCAATACTCTTATTAGCCATATTTTTCTTTAGTTTCTGGTTTTAGATATTTTAAATTGTTAGCCTTTAAAATAAAATAAGATACTTGTACGGAAACACGTCCTTTGTCTAATAAGATTATATGATAATATATGGATTAAAAGAAATTATTTGAATTGTATTTTTATTTGTTTTAGTGATATCATTTCAGTTTTAGAAGTCTATCAGGTCAAAAAACCAGCTTAAAAGTAGATGAAGCTTATAATTAGTGAAAAAGAAATAGCGGCCAAAAGGATAGCAAAGATTCTGGCCGGTAACGGTGTTTCTGAGGAAAAGTCTTACGGTGTCCCAATCCATCATTTCAATGCAAATGGCGAGGATTACACTGTCATCGGACTAAAAGGTCATATACTGAAAGTGGATTATCCCAAGGAGTTTGCAAACTGGTTTAAAGTCGATCCTATAGAACTAATAGATGCTGAGATAGAAAAAGCCCCTATACAAAAGAAGATAATACAGGCACTTAAGAAGGCTTCCTCTCAGGCGAGCGAAGTAATTATAGCTACTGACTACGACAGGGAAGGGGAGCTTATAGGTTACGATGCCCTTCAGATAGCCCAGGACAAAAACAGTCAGCTTGTATCAAAGAGGGCAAAGTTTTCCGCTATTACCCCTAAAGATATAAATGAAGCTTTCCGAAAACTGGAAAGAATAGACCTAGACCTAGCTTTTGCCGGAAGAGCTAGGCAGGACATAGACTTAGTCTGGGGAGCAGTTCTTACCAGGTTCATCTCGCTTACTACCTACCAGATAAAAGATAAATTTCTTTCGGTAGGAAGAGTACAGACTCCCACCCTGGCGCTCATAGTAGAAAAGGAACTGGAGATAAAAAGCTTTCAACCAGAACCTTACTGGACGATAAAGGTAAAACTTGTCACTGACGTAGGTGAGGAATTTGAGGCTACCCATAAGAAGAAGAAGTTCACCAGAAAGGATGAGGCGGAAGCGGCCTTTGCCAGGATTGGTGTTGATGGGAGGGTAATCGAATCGAAGGAATCGATTAAAAGCATCAAACCACCCACACCATTTAATACAACTAACCTGATAGTGAGCGGAAGTTTGCTCGGTTTTACCGCGCCAAAAACCATAAATATTGCCGAAAGTCTATATATGAACGGGTATATAAGTTATCCAAGGACTGATAATACCGTATATCCTCCAACGATTGACCTTAGGGGAATAACAGCAGCACTAGGACAGGCACCGGAATTCCAGAAATTATCAAAAGAGATATTATCTCAGAAAAATATAAGTCCATCCCGAGGCAGAAAGAGAACCACCGACCATCCACCAATATATCCTACCTCTGCTATCTCAAGATTAAAACTTTTACCTGATGAGTGGAAACTGTATGAACTTATAGTAAGAAGATTTGGTGCTACACTGCTTCCTGCTGCTAAGGTGAAAAGCATATCAGCAAAAATAGATATAAACGGAGAGACTTTTACA
>Ga0187827_10004079_pt1 | contig 18177 bp, 9 predicted proteins | sample ETNtaG_39_FD_167969 | JGI IMG/M metagenome (GOLD analysis project Ga0187827, IMG submission 167969) | Marine microbial and viral communities from oxygen minimum zone, Eastern Pacific Ocean - ETNP2014_SV_150_PacBio MetaG (Illumina Assembly) | ecosystem: Environmental > Aquatic > Marine > Hypoxic... | reverse complement strand
CCTGGTTGTCTGGGTTGCCGGGCTGGCAATGAATCTCGGCTCAGAGTTCATCCCCCGGCTTGACGAAGGCTCGGTGGTCATCAACACCGTCCGTCTGGCTGGCGTCTCGATTGAGGAATCCGCTCGTTACGGAACTCAAATCGAGAAAGTGCTGCTCGAAGAGTTTTCCGATGAAATCGAAAACATCTGGACCCGTACCGGCACGCCGGAAGTAGCGACCGACCCGATGGGCATGGAAGTCTCAGATGTCTTCATCACCCTGAAGCCCCGTGAGCAGTGGAAGAAAGCGAAGACTCAGGAAGGACTCGTCATGCAGATGAGCTGGTCCATGCAGACGCTTCCAGGTATGCGCGCCATCTTCACCCAACCCATCGAAATGCGCGTCAACGAAATGATTGCCGGCATCCGCACCGACCTCGGCGTCAAGATTTTCGGCGATGACTTCGACAAGCTGGTCGGGCTCGCCGAACAGGTTGAAACGATACTCAAGCAGGCGACTGGCTCCGCAGATGTGGTCACCGAACAGATTACCGGCCAGCCTGTCCTGCAGGTGCGGGTGCGGCCGGATGACCTTGCCCGCCGCGGGATTTCGGCCGAAGACGTTCTATCCGTCGTCGAGTGCATCGGCGGCCGGCACATCGGTGAAATTCGCGAAGGACAGATGCGGTTCGGCCTGGTGGCCCGGCTCCGACCGGAATACTGCAGTAATAAAGATGCCATCAGTAAGATTCTGATACCGACAGCCGATGGCCAGCGCATTCCGCTTTACCGGGTCGCCGACGTTGATGAAACAACAGGGCCGACGGTCATCAACCGCGAGTGGGGCAAACGGCGTATCGTTGTTTCCAGCAATGTGCGCGGCCGTGACATTGGCAGCTTTGTCAATGAAATTCGCGGCAAGATCCGCAAACAGGTAAAGTTTCCGCCCGGTTACAGCATCGATTTTGGCGGCCAGTTCGAGAATCTTGAAAGAGCACGAGAGAGGCTCATGATTGTCGTCCCCCTCGCGCTCGCGCTCATCCTGTTCCTGCTCTACACCAGCACCCGCTCGGTCGTCGCCACGCTAATCATTTTTACCGGCGCGCCCTTCGCCAGCATGGGAGGCATCGTTGCTCTCTGGCTGCGGGATATGCCGTTTACTATTTCTGCCGGGGTTGGATTCGTCGCCGTCTCCGGCGTTGCCATGCTCAACGGCCTGGTCATGCTTTCGACCATTCGCCGCCTGGTAGCCGAAGGCGCGTCTTTGAATCAAGCCATCGAAGAAGGCGCTCTTCTTCGCCTTCGTCCCGTGCTCATGACCGCCCTCGTTGCCGGGCGGGGTTTCGTGCCCATGGCCCTCAACACCGGTGTCGGCGCCGAGGTGCAACGGCCCCTCGCGACGGTCGTCATCGGCGGGGTCATATCAGACAACCTGCTCACCCTTCTAGTCCTGCCGGTGCTGTACTCCCTTTTCGGCAGAAGAACCGAGAGTGAAGCAGAGACGTATTGATTAGGAAGCTGCCGCACAAGAATCTACCATGGCCAGTAAGACTGCAATTGTCTTGATTTACGGCTTCCTGACATCCAGCGACCGAAATACGAGAGGAGATCATCCATGCCAGTCGTCGATTCACATGTCCACATCTGGAACGCTCACCCCCTGGACGAACTGCTTGCTCAAATGGAAAAAGCAGGGGTGCAGAAGTTGATCGCTGTCGGCGCACCCAATCAGGCCAACCCGGACAACAACGAGGTCATCGCAGAATGCGTGAAGAACCATCCCGGCCGCATCGCAGCCCTCGCTGCCCTGGATTTGAAAAGCGATGACAGTGCAGATCGTGTGCAATGGGTCACGGGCCTGGGAGTACAGGGGTTCAGTGATTACCTTTCAGCGGATGACTCCCTTGACTGGTTTCTGGATGACACGAGAAAGAAACTCTGGGAGAAGGCCGAACAAGCCGGGCTTACCGTGAGTTTGAGCATCTTTCCGTCTCAGCACGGGGCCCTTCGTGAAGTTGCCCGCTCATTCCCAGATCTGCGTTTCATGCTCTGCCATATCGGGCGACCGGACCATCACGAGGGACCGCCGTACGCCGCTTTTCAGGAAGTCCTTCGGACCTCAGAATGCCCGAACGTTTTCGTGAAAATCTCGGGTTTCTACGCATACACGAGCAGGCCTTGGGATTTTCCATACCACGATGTCCACAAGTGGGTACGAATGGTCCTTTCCGCTTACGGCCCGGAACGAATGTGCTGGGGCTCTGACTTTTCGCCTGTCCTCAACCACTCGACTTACCTGCAATCTCTGGAGGCGGTCCGCAGCCACGCATCTTATCTGTCCGAAAGCGACCTCGAATGGGTGCTCGGCAAAGCATCCATGAAGGCCGTATCCGGGCTCGATACTTGATTACAGTGCAGCGAAAGATACTTGGTAACAAAGGCCACTGTCCTCAATTGTGAGGACAGCGGCGCTTCATTAGCGTTACCTGGATGAGGCCATCGAGGAAGCCGTCAGGTCGGGCCCACATGGGCCGTGACTGAGCAGTAATCTGGGGCGGGTTGCCGAGGTCGCCGCTACTGGGGCGGAAGAAGATAATTAGATGGCGGATCCGCTGCAAGGAATATTCAACAGAATCCTGGTTAAACGCGCAGCCGCCACGCGGTTCGAAGGCTGACGACAGAAACATGTTTCAACATTTGCTGACCACATCCGTCCCATACACGAAAAGGAGAGCACCATCGTCATTGCCGATAACGGCGCGGTCTATTGCGGCCCCAACGCTTTCATCATGTCCATGTATGCCTTGGTCCATTACCGGGAACTCGCTATCCATCTCTCAACTCCATCATTGATGCCGCTTGCCGCAAAGGCTTTTGAGGCCCTCTCGAACAACCGCAGAGAACTTTCTGACCTGCTGCACCTGAAATCCGAAGAGGATCTCGAAAATGAGGAAGCGGTCTGTGAAACCGGATGCAGGTATTGAGCAACGTCAGACAGCTTTGCTCGCAACGCGGCTGAGATCGGGTGCCCCGCTTGACCAGGAAATCCGTGGCCGTATGTATGAGATTCCTACTCGAAAACACATGTGAACCATCATGAAAAACTGGACCTTTCTTCACGCCTGCGACATGCAGCCCGGGTCGCCACGCTCCTATCGTTTCAATCCCAGATTCATGGAGAATTGGCAGACGGCCTTAAAGCAGCTCAAAAGCATGGAAGCCGATCTGCTGCTGGTCGGCGGCGACCTGACGCGCGATGGGACCCTTCACGATTTTGAATTCGAGGCTGTCAAGGATGAGCTCGCCCAACTGCCGTATCCGAGCCACTCCATCCCGGGCAACATGGACGTCGGCAACAAGCCTTCCCGGATTGACGGAGCTGCCGGGCGGGATGATCCATCTCTGAATGCAACGGCCGATGCACTCGAGCGGTTCGCCAGTTTTCTGGGTGAGTTCCCGTGGTCGTTCGTGCACAAGGACGTACGTTTCAGCGGCTTTTACGCGGCCCTGGCCGGTTCAGGGCTGCCGCAGGAAGACCGGATGTGGACGTGGCTCGAACAGGAACTTCCTTCGCTGCCAGCGGCCGAGCACCACGTGATGACCATGCATTACCCGCTCTTCGTAGACCGCCCGGACGAGCAGACTTGGGACATCACGAAGCAAGAGGAGTACACCCACTGGTACTTCAGCATCGACGAGCCGCACCGTTCGAGGATCCTTGATGCGTTCAAATCGACCGGAGTTGAGATCGTTTTCAGCGGGCACATCCATTGCCGGCGCCCCGTGCAGATATTTGATGGCATTCGCTTCTACAAGTGTGCCGGCATCGCTTTTCCCCAATGGAGCGACCAGTGGGAAAACGGTGACCCAAGGCTGGGCTTTTTCAAATGTGATGTGACAGAGAGCGGGATCAGGGAGACTTTCATTCCCCTGGAATCTGAATCCAGCGCAGAGGGCGCCTACGGCCCCGGCGGCCACCCCAAACCCCACGAGCGCGATTATTCACTTGCCTGGGAAAAGGAGTGAAGCACTCGCGGGCGACACTGTTGAAGGGAAGGCAGCTTACTTACTCCAATAACCTGATCCGAAGATCTTTGAAATGTACGGTCATCCGGGGATCGTGGAGTTGCAGGTTAATCGCCCCTTTGTGCAGGCGTTTCTTGTCGGGCAAGTGCTCGGTGAATTCCGAGGCGAGCTTCCCGTTGATGAAGAATCTGAAGTTGTTGTCTTTTATGATGAGGTGGACGGTGTTCCACTCGCCTTTCCTGATGTCCTTTACGGTCAGTGCTCCTTCAATCGCTGAGACAGTGGGCTTATCATTCTTGTCGATCACGAGTCGTTTTCCGCGGAAGCAGGCGTGTTCTCTGCGACCGGGGGTGTGGAAGTCCCACGCTCCGAGGATGCGTTTGCCGATACCGAGGTGGCCGAGATCCGCGTGATAGCTTTGGAAAGTTCGCTTTCGGGTTTTGTCCTTTCGCGCACGGACGCTGATTCCGCTGTTGCCTTTTCCAGGGAATCTGTAGCTGAGCTTAAGCTCAAAATCTGCCAGCTCCTTGTTTTCGAAGACAAGGTAGCCTCGGCCCATGTCACCATCGCCGACAATCATTCCATCCTTGACCGTCCACGCTTTTGCCGTCTTGGCGGGCATGGCCGACCAGCCATTCAGGCTCTTGCCATCGAAGATTGAAACAAAGCCCTGTTCAGGCTCCTGCTCTTCCGCGGATGTGCAGGAAATGAGAAACGAAAAACAAGTGCACCAGGAAAGAATGGTCGCCAGATTCTTCATTTGATTTTTCCAGAGCCTGAAAGGTATCGAATCAGATCCAACACCTGAGGTCGTGTCAGCAGAGCCGTGAGTCCTGTTGGCATGGGACTGTCTGTGCCCCGCTTTTCAGCAATGTGTTGTTTCTTAATCGTGATCAGCTTTTCTGATGTGAGCTCCCGCATGACCAGGTCGCCGGCATTCTGGCTCTTCGAGGCGCTCCGTTCGTAGCCCTGATGTATTACTCCATCTTTAGTAAGCACCTGCACCACTGAGAATCCTTCCTTCACTTGCCGGTTGGGCCAAAGCAATTCCTCGACAATTCTCTCGGAGGAAAGTGTTGTGCCAATCGATGTCAGGTCCGGACCGATGACGCCACCCGCGTCGCCAATTCTGTGGCAGGTGATACATGCGCTGGATTTGAACAGGACGGCCCCTCGTTCCGCATCGCCGTGTTTCATTGCATCTTTCACTAAGCCTTTCACATGTTCCTCGCTGTATTCCGGCACTTGCCCCGATGCTCCGATCGCCTGGCTGAGTACATGGATTACCGCTCTGGCCGATCGTCCAGTTGCATAGAGGGCCCGAAGGAGTTGTTCCGCTCGCGCGGGCTCCAACTTCCCCGTCCGCAGCGCAGAAGCCAGGGCTTCGACGCCACCCTTACGATTCAGAAATGCGGTGAGCAGGGGGGTGGTCTCCATTTTCTTGAGATCGGCCTCGCCAAAAAACTGCGCCGCTTGCCGGGCGGCGGCTGGCGCATCCACAGTTACGAGCGACTGAATGGCGGCGGCTCGCAGGGATAACTTGTGCGGATTGGCTGAGTAGCCGACGAGGATGTCCCTGCTCGAGGGCAGCTTCATAGCAACCATCGCTTCGAAGGCGGCCGCGCGCACCGGCAGCGAAAGCAAACTGTCTTTCGCAATTGCCAGCACTTTGCCTTGCGTCTCTCTGACTTTCCAGATTCCAGCAAGCACGAGCGCGTGTGTTTTGAGCTTTGGATGTGGTTGGTCGATCAGACGATCTAATGATGCGCTCAGATCACCGGATGGTCGCACCGGCCGAAAACGCGCAACCTGAATCAGCAGGGCCAGGGCCTGGGCATGCAGATCGGCATCATATCGGTTTGCCCGTGTAAACGACCTTGTATCCAATCCGTACACTTCCATTTCCTTCGGGCCTCCGACCGCCAGAATCGAGGCAACCACCGAGGCCTTCGTTTGTGAAGTCAAGCCCTCCGAATTGACGATCTTCTTGAGGCTCCTGAGTACGTTGCGGCCACCAGCTCTATTGAGCAATGCGGCGAGGTGGCTGGGATGAGCGAACGTAAGCTCCCCTCTCTGGAGCGCCGGCATCCATATCGGCTTCAGGTGATGTGCAGCCTGCGTCAGCGCGTAGTCGATCCAATGATCCATCGGCATGTCGATTACCCGCGTTGCCACTTCCATCGACCGCGCTGACGGAATCGCTGCGCACGCGATCACCGCCTCCATCCGTACCTGTGGATGCTCGTCCACAACGCGCCGGGCCAACAGCTTCAGTGGATCATCGAGCCGATCATGCCAGCGGCCCGCAATGCGCGTGGCGTACGCTCGGGCCCTGGGATCCTTTGCCTCCAGTAACCGCCCAAGAAGATCTGGTCTCACGACTTCAATCGTTGCGTACGCACCCAGTGCTTCGTGAAGATGATGCTCATTCCGCGGGTGCTTAGCATCGAGAGAGCGAACCCATGCATCCAGGGCATCGCCAACCAGAGTGGCATCGCGCATCGTCAAAGCACGTTTGGCCTGGTATCGGGTCCAGTGCTCGGGGGACTTGAGCGCGTCAAGGATTTCATTGATCGTGACCTTCGTCAGATTGAGAGGCTTGATGACAGGCGATTTAGAGGACACACGCCAGATGCGTCCGTGGGCCTTGTCGCGTGTCGGGTCGCGATAAGCGTTGTCCTGGTGGCAGATGATCGGGTTGTACCAGTCAACCACATAGATGGCGCCGTCCGGACCAACCTTCACATCGACCGGTCTGAAGTTGCGATGCCGCGACTGAAGAATGGGGGCTTCCCACTGCAGGGAAAACCCGGCGCCATCGGGTTTGACGGAGAAGCGTTTAATCCGATTGGCTTTGAAATCACCCACTGCAAAATCCCCTCGCATCGACCCTGGAAGATGCCGCCCGTCCAGGTAACCGATGCCACAGTAGCCGCCGGGCTTGCCGATGGTGCGAAGGCGCAGCCGATGCCTGACAGGAATCTGACCCGGTGAGAGCCAGGTCACACCACCCGCGCCATCGATGCTGAAGATCTGGCCCCATTCATCAAATGCGACGCCCCACGGATTACCCGGTCCCATGAAATCACTGAGTAACGGATGCAGTTGCACACGCCGCGGGCGGAATCGGTAAAAGCCGGACTGGAAAAGGCTGCTGACTCCCCACGGGGTTTCAACGCGCGACTCGATCCCGTCTCCCTGACCGAAATACAATTCGCCGCCCGGACTCCAGACAAATGAATTGCTGGTCTGATGAGAATCGCCGTTTCCAAATCCGCTCAACACAATACGACGTCTGTCCGCCTTGCCGTCCCCGTCGGTATCTTGAAGAAACAGCAGGTCCGTGTTCTGGCCAACATAGACGCCGCCGTCGCCCAGCTCAAGACCTGTTGGGATGTTCAGGCCAGTCGCAAAGACGGTCGACTTGTCTGCGCGGCCATCGCGGTTGGAATCTTCGAGAACGATGATCTTGTCGTTGGGAAGGTCGCCCGGAAAGACGTGGGGATAAGTCGTCGTGGTGGTCACATACATACGCCCCGCAGGATCCCACCGGATGGCGAGGGGTGAGGTTAGACCCTGCAGGTCCGAGGCAAAGAGATTGACCTGCAAACCGTCTGACAGGGCAAACGAAGCCTGCTCCTTTCTGATATTGGCGCTCGGGTCCCCGTGAAGCACCTCTGGTTCAGGACGGCTGTGTCCCTGGTCTTCGCCGCCATCGGCCAATTGCAGGACTCGCTGTTCCGCCTGTGCGATTCGTGGAATGAGCTTTTTCCATTCTTCCTTAAACGGAATGTAGTTCTTCCCGCCGCGCGTGAATTGCCGCCGGGCGTCATCACCGTAGAGCAGCTTCCAGTTGGCCGGTCGCCAGTAGTCGTACCAGAGGCGATGCTTCTCGATCACAGCCAGACGCAGAGGTTCAAGATTCGTTTTCGCTGGAACCGGAATCTTCAGTTGCCGCGCGATCTCGTGAGCGATGTGGGTCTGGGCCTCGGCCTTGATGTGCATGCCATTCTCGGTCAGACCTTTCTTGGCTCCCGTAAACAGGTCCACAAGAATGAGCTTCGTTTCAGCGGCAATTCTCGCGATCGCTTTTACATACAAGGTCAGTGCGGAATTGTGAATGGTCAGGTCGGGAATCAGCGCGCTCGGCGGCTTCTCAAATGGAGTGGGGGTGACCAGCACAACAAGCCTTGCCCGTTTCTTGAATCTGTCGATCAGCCGCTCATAGGCTCTTGTGAACTTGTCCAGACCGTCTGGGCCGGCCATCGATTCGATCTTTCCAAACTGTGCGACGACCACTGTTGTGCCAACTCGACCGAGTTGATCTTCGAGATTGCCAAAGCCATTCTTCCGCCATCGCTCGATGACCGTGCCCTGGCGGAACACCGTATCAGCCTCCCAGGACAGGTCCCGAAACTTCGGCCGGGAAGCAGCAAAGGCACTGGCGAGCATGGCCTCGAGGTATCCCGCCCGCTGCAGACGTACCATGTTGGCGCTACCGGCGAACACGACAACATCATCTCTGGACAGCGTAAGACGACCCTCTGCTCGGATGGAGGCTGTGAAGCCGAGCATCAGGAAGCTAAAAGCACAGAACTTCGTTAGACGTTTTCTCATGTCGCTTTCGGTCGAGCTCTGGCGAGACAAGCGAAACAGTGATTTTCTGGTGGCTGAACGGGAGTTTCTACAACACCCTCTTCTCCACTACAGATCGAAGTTCGGCGTCGTCAGCAGGGGTTGGAGTCACGGCTTTAGCCGGGTCTGCCGTACTGCGAAGAACCCGGCTAAAGCCGTTACTCCAACTCCCGCTGACGTTTCTACAACACCCTCTTCTCCACTTACAGATCGAAGTTCGGCGTCTTCAGCAGGGGTTGGAGTAACGGCTTTAGCCGGGTTCTTTGAGCGACGCCAGATCCGAAGACCCGGCTAAATAAAGCCGTTACTCCAACTCCTGGGCTCGGCTACGAGTTTGAAACCGACAGAGTCAGAGGCGGAGAATCATCTCCTTTGGCCTCGCGACAGACCTCGAGAATCCGCGCCCGCAGTTCATTCAACCTGGCTTCGTGCACTGCCTCGCCCGCGAGGTTGTGAACTTCACCCGGATCTTCCGCCAGATGGAACAGTTCCTCGTACACCGGCTCCTCGCCGTGCAGAGAGGAGGTGAGGCTGTCATTGTAATTGTCGAGCGTGCCACGGAACGGCCCCCTTTGATTCGGGTCTTCCGTTCTCTTGAAGTAGCGAATGTATTTCCAGTCTTTCGACCGGACGCTTTCGCTGCGCGGGTAGTTCTGAATATCCAGCAACTGCTCCGAGAAGAAGTCTTCCCGCCACTCGGGCGTTTCGCCGTGAAGCAGCGGTATCAGGCTGCGGCCCTGCATGGTTTCGGGCGAGTCCAGCCCAACGAGATCCATCATCGTCGGAGCGAGGTCAGGCACGACTACCAGTTCATCCCTGACCTGGCCACGCGAATCCTTTGGCAAGCGCGGGTCAAAGATAACAAAAGGTATCCGCAGATCTTCTTCGTAAAGAAAACACTTCCCGCCGAGGCCGTGTTCACCGTGGTGAATACCGTGGTCTGTCGAGAAGACGATGATGGTGTTGTCCGCAAGCTGCAGACGCTCCAGAGTCTCCCTCAGGTGGCCGATGAAACGATCCATCCCCGTGATGGCCTGATACTCGCGTACGCGGCGTTCGCGGAGAGCGGTTTGCGAGCGTACATAATCGTACGAAGGAAGGTAGATTCCATTGTAAACATCTCGAGGAATGCGCGGCGTTTCGATGCCGTTGAAAGGAACGTACGTCCTTGGAAGGGGGATGTCATTGAACGACTCCCGGTAGCGCGATTTGTATAACTCGTCGTCTGACGGCCGCAGTTGCATGTTACCCGCTCCATACGCGTGGGGCAGATTGAAAGTCACACAGAGGCAGAACGGTCTATCCTCCGGCCGAACCGTCAACGGGTGCGAGCAGCTCTCGATAAACTCTTTCCTGGGATCGAGAAAATTCAGAGCCCCTTCTTCAAAGACTTCGACCTGGGTGTCCACTTTTGAGTTGCTGTAAATCTCACGGCTGCCGCCGGCCTGCTCTTTGGGATAGAAGCCGCTGTGGCCGTGATTGCCGTACCAGTAATCGAACACTTTCTCGAAGTAGCCGCCGCCGTATCCACCTTCGCCTGCCGGTACATGATTCTTACCGACCCATCCGACGTGGTAGCCGGCATCCTTTAGCCGCATGGGAAAGCTGTTCTCCCATGCCTCAGGCGCCAGGCTCGATCTGCTGTTAAAGTTGATCCCGTGCTTCCGTTCCCATTGTCCTGTGTAGTGACATGTCCGGCTCGGAGTGCATGCCGGACTGGTGCAGAATCCATTGCGGAACAGGACGCCTTCGCCGGCCAGGGAATCGATGTTCGGAGTCTTGACAATCGGGTGATTCATACATCCCTGCGCCTCTGCGCGATGGTCGTCTCCGAGGATGTAAATGATGTTTGGGTTGTCTGGCATGATGATGGATGGAAGAGGGGGTGACCAACCTGGCAAGCGGCCCCAGTGATGGCCTTAAGCCCTGATGGCGGCCGTTTCGCAGATTCATTTCCATGACATTATGTGGTAGGACGGCCCGTCTGTGAATCGTTCCAACCGATATCCCATGCTCAAGAAACAACTGAAATACTTCATTGCGATTCTGCTGTTCTCCAATCTCTCTTCTGCAGGAGAGAGAAAACTCACTCTCAAGGAGCATCTCAATCGTGAATGGACGGGAGAAATGCTCACCTATTCGCTGACCTTTCCCAGAGGTGAATGTACGGCCAACTCAGTCAGGCTGAGCGGACCGGACGGTCCTCTCGCATGCCAGCTTTCAGCGTTAGAGAAATGGCCCGGAACGGAGTTCGTCAAGTCATTGAAGCTTTCGTTTGTGGTGGAAAGACTGGCAAGTCGGACCACCCGTGAATACGTGGTCTCATTTGGCGAGGTTGATTCAGAAGTCGCACAACCTGCAGCCGATCTGAATGTATCTGCAAAGCAAGGGACGGTGGAAATCAGAACCAGCCGTTTTGGAATTCTGCTGACAACAGGCAAGCAAGAGTTTCCGAACCCTGTTGAAGCGCAGAAGGCGCCGAAGCCGGTGCAGTCCATGCGACTCGCGAACGGAACAGAATTCGGCGGGAGTCGTCTTTACGGTAAAGGGCGAATCAGGTCGTGGTCATCCAAGGTCCTCGCTTCGGGCCCGGTATCTGTACGTGTCGGAACCCTCTACGAATACGAAAACGGGAACCGGCTGAGGCTGGCGTTTCAGGTGAATGCGGGCGATGAAGGCGTGCTGGTCGATTCGGAAGTTGCTGAGGATCAGACGGAGGATGGGTGGGAGCTTTTTCTGACCAGCGGATTGAAAGTGAAGGACGCGGTTCTCGTCATCGGTCAGCGAAAGCATGCGAGGGAGCTCACCAGGAAACTCACACCCAGGGGAGATGGCCCGCAGTTCTATCTGACGCCATGGTGCGGGGACACGTGGTTTCCAGACAGCCCCACGGCCTTTCGGCTTCGGCTGGACGATGAGAAAGAGGAACTGCACGTAAGCGCCAGAGAGGTCGGAGTCTGGACGCGGCCCCAACGCCGTCCGAGCTGGGCAAAGTTCAACACATGGGATTTCGATACCATTCTTAAGATGTGGGCTGGCTGGCAAGGCGCGCGAATCGAGGTGGTTGATGTGCGCGGAGGCGTTGCCATGCGATCCAATCTCAGATCCGGAGAGCGGAAGTTCACCGTCAGCGCAACGCAGGACGGCGCCAAACTTTTCGACCGATTCAGATGCAAACGCATGAGCGTGCACAGCCCCATGCCGCGCCTCAATGAAGTGAAGGACATGATCCTCGAATGGCCTGACGGCAAAGAGAAACACCCTTTTCTTTTCCTGAACGCAAAAGAAACAGCGGCCGCCATCACGCGAAATCCAAAGGGCGCCTCGCAGGCGCGCAATATCGGAGACCTCCGCGACACTCTGGATTCGCTCGGCACTATCGATCTCATGAGAGGCGTCATCCATGTGGCTGCGCTTTATGACATGTTGATTGATTCCGATTTGGTGAAACCGGAAGAACGCTCACTACTCAGAGCTCAGGCTGCGTATCTCGCGTACAAGAATGATTCTCCGTTGCATTGGTCTATCGAGCGTGGTTGGTGTTCCGGCAATCCGAACATGACCGTTTCTCGTGTCGCTGCCACGGGGTTGATGGGCCTTGCGCTGGAAGGCCACCCCATGAGTAAGAAATGGGCGAACCATTGCATCGACTGGATGAAGTACTGGCTCGATGAAGTCACCAGCAAGAAGGGTGGCTGGCCGGAGAGCAGCCACTACGCACGAGTTTCATGGGCGGATTTTGTGCAGATGGCCGTCGCCGCTCGGAACAGGGGCGCGCACGACTTCTTCAAACATCCGAAATTTCGTGCCATGTCCGAGTTTTATGAAAAGACTCTGACGCCTCCCGATCCGCTGCGCTGGGTGCATCATCATAATCGTGCAAGTGACCCTCGGCCCGGCGCACGGGTGACCGCTCCATACGGCCGCGGCACTCGTGGCGACGCCTGGAGCCTGAACGGAATTCTGGCGAGGGCCACGGCGAAGTCCGATCCAGAATGGTCGAAGGTGATGCAGTGGAGCTGGCAGGAATCAGGCAACGTCCATCAATGCTCCCACAGCACCGCGGGCGTGAGCTCGCTTTATATGGATCCGTCACTGCCGGCAGCGAAGCCCGATTGGAAATCGGAGTACTTTCCCACTTTGGGCTACATCTTCCGGAATCATGTGGGAGAGCGTTTCGAGAATTACCTGCTGTTTGTTTCCGAGTACTACAAGTGCCCCGACGGCCACCTCTGGCCGGCAGACACGGGGAGCATTGCCAAGTGGTTTGCCAACGGCCGGCCGGTCGGCGGCAACTTCCAACGCATTCCCGAGACCTCGCACGTCCTTCTGGAAAGCCGCGTCATGCTCGCCTGTAACTGGGATCCGGCAGAAGGCAAAAGCTCGGAAAGCGGCTACGTGACCATCCCTCACCACGAGGGCACGGCCTATCTTCCTGGCTCCGACTACACCAACGTGAGGTTCGAGATTCCGGAGATAAAAGAACATCACCGCAAGATGAACCGGCAGGCCCCGGCCTTCCCGCCTCGCAAGAAAGTTGGAGTCGCACCATTCGAGTGGCGGCGGCAGATTCTCAACGTTCACGATGAAAAGCCGGACGGTGTGAACTACATGATCCTCCGGGATACCGTCCGGGGCGGCCAGCCCACGCAATGGCATTTCTGGTCTCTTTCCGAAAAGCTGGGCACGCCCGAGGAAGCTGCCAATCGTGAATCGTTTCTCAAGGACAAGCCCGGCCACAAGAAACTGGCCTACCGCGAAATCAGGGGCAATCGTTTCACCGCGCTGGGCCAGTTCGACGTAGACCTCGAATACTACATCGCCAGCCCGTTGGACACACAGCGCCACACAATGCGTTTCGGAAACAGAAGCTCAGCGTATGGGATTGCAGGAACCTTCGACGAGTATCAGGATCTGCTGCACCTCCGCCTGGAGGACGACGGCACCTATTTCGTTGCCATGTTTCCCCATTATCAGAAGGCGAAGTCGCCCAATTTTACAACCCTCGGAGATGGAACGATCATTAAAATCGAGGGCGACTTCGGAACGGACTACGCTTTCCTCAGCGAGGCGCCGAAAGAAGCAGAAGCAAAGGGAATCTCTTTTAGTGGCACCGGGGCTTCCATCCAATCGAGAACATCCGGAGTCAATCTGACCCTTGCCGCGCCCGGCGAAGTGTCATTCGGGAAACATCAACTGTCCACTGAATTCAACGCGAGCCTGCAAGCGGGGAAAGAGGAACTGCGGTTGACGTTTTCGAACTGTCCCGGCGGCGAAGTGACTTTCCGTTCCCCTGGAAACTGGAAGCTCGGGAGAGAGCGGAACGGGGTCACACTTAAGAAGAAATGGGGCAAATATGTGATGAGCGTTCCAAAGGGGACGGCTGTGATCGAGCTTGTGGAAAAGTGACCTCGCTGTAAGCGCGACTGACTTTGCCTTTCTCCTCGTCTCAGTTTCAAACTGGAAAGGGAAATGAGGCGCCAAGACCTAATGCCACCTCAATGGACAAGAATGTAACAATTCCGTCGAATACGAAATCGATTGCCAGGTTCTGCGAGAGATGGCTTGCTCGCCCACCGGCCCCGTGCATTGCGTTATCTTGCCGGCTGCTAACAGGAGGAGATTTAATGTTGCGTCCACTTTCAGTGTTGGCCCTCGTCGTGTTGCCTGCCTGCGTAACGCTGCAATCCAGCCGGAACGCTACGGACCGCGCCCGGGCCTGTCGCTCGCATCCGCCGATCCGGAAAATGCTTCCCGTTGGCAATCGTCCCAAGACGGATGGCCCGTCGTACTTCGTCGATCCGGCAAAGGGGGACGATGGGCAACCGGGCAGCAAATCGAAGCCCTGGCGCACGATCAATGCATCGCTGAACAAACTGAAACCGGGCGATACGCTCTATCTTCGTGCGGGCACCTACTTCGAGAGTGTGTACTGCGCTGTCGCCGGCACGGAGGAGAAACCCATCACCGTACGAGCCTACCCAACGGAACGGGTCGTCATCGACGGAGGTATCCCTGAGTTCCAGACCGATCCGGCCGGTGCCTGGGAACCATTCGAGGGCGGCGCCGAAGGGGAATACGTCTCCACGCGCGACTACCGCAATATCCGCGACGTTGTCGGCCTGTTTGGCGATTCGAACATCGGGCTGCAAACCTATTGGGATACGGAGTTCCTTCGGGCCACGGACGAATTTGAGGCCAGCAACTACGGCGCTTACTGCGGCCCCGGGCTCTGGTATGACAAGCTGAGCGGCAAGGTCCACGTGCGCCTCGCACACACGCATCTCCCGCCGCTGGAGACCTATCAGTACGAAAACGTGAACTACAGAGGCGAAACGGATCCGCGCAAAATTCCGCTGGTGGTCGCGCCGTTCAGGGCAACACCCCTTCTCGTGGACCAAGCCATGAACGTGCGGTTCCAGGACCTCGTCATTCGCGGCGGCGGGTACAGGACGGTCTATATGCTGTTTGGCGTAAACATCGAATTCGATAACTGCACCTTCTACGGCGGAACGTACACGATCTGGGCGAAGAGCACTGGCCCGTTGAAGATGACCAATTGCGGCGTCCACGGCATGATCCCGCCTTGGGGTTTTCGCGATGAGAATGGCCTCAAAGTCTACTCGTCCCATGTCTACCCTCCGTTCATCCCGGACAAGGAGCGGGGGAGAAAGCACATTTCGCGCCTGCCCACCCACGCTGTGCTCGTGACCGAGGGTGGGTTCGAATTTGAGACCTTCTATTACCCTCACAACCATCACTGGGAGATCGCCAACTGCGAGTTCACCGATGGACACGACGGCGTTTACCTGAGCGGTTACGACATCAAGTTCCACCACAACTGGCTCGACCGTGTGCAGGACGATGGAGTCTACATCAGCGCCCCTACGTCGTATTTCAACCACAGCGTTTACGTCTACCAGAATTACATCAGCGGCGGAGTTTCGGGCATCGGTGCGCACAGCTACGGCGGGCCCGGCGGCGATATTTACGTGTACCGCAACGTCTTCGATCTCCGGAGGCCGATGCATGCAGGACGGCCGACCCCCAAGAAGCCTGGCGGCACATTCTGGTTCGGGCACAGCGTCTATTTCCGCCACGGTCGCGGTTTCCTGCACGGTGAGAATCTCACCTTCTATCACAACACCTGCCTGATAGGCGGCCTCAACTATCTTGGCGCAATGTGGAATACTGGCGGAAAAAGCAAGGGGCGTGTCTTCAACAACCTCGCCATTTATCGCGGCAAGTATTCGCTTCGTGAGCATGGCCTCTGGAATCGCAAGGATCTTACACCGTGGGACCTGGAGTTGGACGGCAACCTGCACTACTCGCTCGCGTCGGGTGATAAGGTGCCGGCAGATTACCTGGAGAAGATACGTACCTGCCTTTGGTCCGAGGGGAACAAGAAACACTATCCAGCCGGGTTTGCAGCGCAGTCCATCGTTGGGAATCCGAAGGTGAAGGAGCTGCACGACCACTGGACCTCCACGAACGACTACCGGCTTGAGCCCGGGAGTCCGGCGAAAGATGCCGGCGTCAAAATCCCGAAGGAATGGCTTGATCCGCTGCGCGACCAGGACCAAGGCAAGCCCGACATTGGAGCGTTGCCCATGGGCACCGAGCAGCTTCGGGTAGGTGTCCGCGGCCGCATCATCGCAGGCGACCTGAGCGGGCCGAAAGAGAGTGCTGAAAAATGATTGGGTGACGTGCACGCCCAGGGATTGAGCTCAAGACGCTCTGCCAGGGACCAGAAGATTACCTCCTTGACATCAGCGATAACCATCCCTCTCGACTGCCGAAAAGCCCTGGTTCCTTCCGGCGCCCTACACAAGGCCCCATTCAAGGACTACATCGAGCCCCGCGACATCATCGCCTCCCGCCATGAAAACTTCGCCCGCGGCTCACCGAGGCCCTCATCGAATACGCCCTCGCGCCGGCCCTACTACGGCTTCTCCGACGTCGACCTGGCGAAAAGCATCGTCGATTCAGCGAAAAGGAAAGACTTCACCCTCCGCCATCCATCCACGCCCTGGTAGCCAGCAGACAGTTTCAGGCGAAGTGAAGGGCGGCACTATGAACTGCGGTGACTCGTCATCGCTTTCGATTTCTACGGCCCCCCTTCTTGAGGGGCCGGCTGATCAGCATTTTCAGTTTCGATTTCCTGCCGACGAGCTTGCGGGCGAGGATGTCTTCTTCGGTGAACCGCGCCATCAGGATTTCGCCGTCGGTGGAGCGATTGTGGTCGTAGGAGATGTAGAGCGTGCCGTCAGGAGCTTGCGTGCCGTCGGGGTACGAGATGCCGTTGCGTTCGTCGAGCATCAGGCCGCCCTTCCAGGTCTTTCCTTCGTCTTCGGAGAACCAGGCCGTGAGCTTGCAGCGCTGCTCGTGCGTATCGACGGTGTCGCCGTGTTTGACGAGCAGGATGCGGCCCGAGGCGAGCCGGCGAATATGAAACCTCGCCACGGGATGCCTGATGCCATCGGGGAAAGTGGGCTTCGACCACGTCCTGCCGCCGTCTGACGAAAAGCTCTGCATGGGGCCTTTCGGCGTGCGTGCCAGCATCCAGAGCGAGCCGTCCTTACGCTCCACGATCATGTGCTCGTGCCACTCGGGGTGGGGAAACCGCACGCAGCCCCGGCGTTCCCACGTTTCGCCTTTGTCGGAAGAAACAAACACGTTCGCTCCTCGAAGCGGATCGAGCTCACGGAAGCATCCTTTGAAGCTGCGGAATCCAGTGCGCTGGTCGAGCGAAATCGGCAACATCCATTCGCCGTTCGACAGAACCGTCGGCTTGTTAAGGGTGACGCCATGCCAGATACGCCGCGGGGCTGACCACTTCGGTTCGGCCGCATCCGGGTTATCACAGCGGGCCAGCCAGACGCCGGCCCGGCCGTCGAACATGTCCATCGATTGATCGAAGATGAGCCAGAGCCGCCCGAGCGGATCTGTCCACAGATTGCCGACCAGGACACTGCGCTGTTCCGGCAGCTTCTTGGAATGTCCGTCGACCACCAGCCGTGGATGCGACCAGGTCTCGCCGTCGTTATCGCTCGAAGCAAGAACGAAAAACGCCTTGGGACTGTCACCGCCCGCGACCCAGCAGGCCCAGAGGCGACCGGCCGGCGTGCGATCCATACCAATGGTCATGCCGTAATCGAGCTGATCGTAATCGTATTCCGGCAGCGGTGAAGTGTTCAGGTTCGGCGGGACGAGTGCGTAGTCCGCGATCTCCTCCATCCGATTGATGTTGTCCTGTGTTTCCTGGTCGGTCAGAGGAGTCGGCTCGGTGGCTTCCATCTTTGTTTCCTTTCCAAAAACAAGCAGGGCGAGCTTTCTGAAACGCAGCCTCTCGCTTTTGGCTATGGTTTTCCGATAGGCGAACACACGATTGATACGACCGGGAAAAGCTGAAATTCCGGCGTATCGACTTTCTCAGATCCGAGGCGAAGCAGATCGTGTTTACGATTGGCCGAGTGCGGCTTGCTGAGGGTCATGACGAAAACTTCTCCGCCCTGCCTGCACACGGCCTCGTAGCCT
>Ga0187827_10004078_pt1 | contig 18179 bp, 8 predicted proteins | sample ETNtaG_39_FD_167969 | JGI IMG/M metagenome (GOLD analysis project Ga0187827, IMG submission 167969) | Marine microbial and viral communities from oxygen minimum zone, Eastern Pacific Ocean - ETNP2014_SV_150_PacBio MetaG (Illumina Assembly) | ecosystem: Environmental > Aquatic > Marine > Hypoxic... | reverse complement strand
TTTCACGGCGGAATTCGCGGCGGATGTCAGGTTCGAGAATGTCCAGCACTGAAGTCACCGGCGAGGAGGTCGAGGCAAATATGATCGGTTCGTCCGCGTGGCCGTCTGAAACTATCAGGATAAACAGTGCCACTCCCAGGGGGAGCAGATTTATGGCAATCGCAGTGACAAGGCTGAGCGCGGCAGCGGTCGTCGTCTTCTTCATGACCGCGCTGAAGAAAAGGCCGAGGAAACCATAAAACAGTGCGGTAAGGATGAGCACTCCCACCGTCAGGATTACCTGGAACGGGCCCAGCCCTCCATAGAGCAGGCAACTCGAAAAGATGGGTATCGACGCAAAGAGCAAGAGGAAGACCAGCACCAGTGAGGATGCGAGTTTGCCCGCGATGATTCGTCCCGGTTTGAGGAGAGTCGTCCTCAGTAGATCCATCGTCCCCTGCTCACGTTCGCCGGTGAAGGTGCCGCACGAGAACACCGGCGCGATGAGCATGATCATGATGCACTCCATGATGGCGAGGGTCATGAAGACGTATCGACCGGAATTTGAAAGATTGACGGGGTTGTGCCTGTTGCCCCTGACCACCGCAATGTAGGCCAGGTAAAAACCGATCATCAGGATTGCCATGAAGATGGTCAAGACCACCACAGTCCGCGCACTACGGAGGCGGCCGCGAACTTCACGGCTCAAGACCGGATTCTCAACAAGTTGGATGATTGCTCGTTTGAGTTTCACGCTGAAATACCGCTAATAAATCTCCGGGAGCGTCGTCGTTGTTATCCGTTCTTCCCTGCGTCTTTCCTTTTTGGGGTGCATGAATACAACTTCGCTATCGGCAAGAATAGCCCAAACAAGCAGAGCCGTGGATCGCGAAGATCGGACGAGTCACCAGAGTATCCACCAGGAATGCACTTCTTCTTCTGGGACGACCGAGTAATAAAGCAGGATGCCGTAGAGGACGCCAAGCAGATGCGAAGTCATCCTGTGGCCATAGGCTGCAGCTTTACGGGATCGTGAGGATTTTTTAGTGCAGATTCTTACATAAGAAACTCAGAGAAAAGGCCCCCTTACCTCCAAGTGGGATCTTGAATGAATTCCAGACACTATCCGCTTGAGATTCATCGCCTGCTTTTTGGCTTGGTCGTGGGAGCTTTCCTGGCCTGTCTGAGCGCACATGCGGACATCACGATGGAACCTGCCGCCGGGCTGGCCAGGCGTATCGTTATGCAGCGCGGGGAAGTGCGCGTGCAATTCCAGAATTCCTGGAACAGCTTCATGGCTGTGACTCGCAGCGGGAGAGGCTTGTTCCTGGTCGATCCGGTTCTGTATGGCCTGTCGCCCGTGGGCAAGAAGCATCTCCGATGGGCCGACTTTGGGTGGGCGAGACTCAAGTGGCGGGCCCTGGAACAGAACAAGACACGGGACGTGCTATACGTCGAGGGCGATTACGAAGGCTGGCGGGTGCAGGCGTGGATAGCACTTTACGGCCAGGAAGAGGCCATTTACGTGAGGCGCAGAACCATGCGCATCCGGGCACGGCCGGCCGGGGTCAGCGCCTGGGGAACGCTGGGAGCGAGTTACGGCGAAGGGGACGTCGAGAAAGGCAGACTGTCCGTGATCATTGATGGCGCAAAGCTGGACAAAGAAACCAGCAACATCAAGGACTACCTCGTTTTCCAATGGGCGGATAAATCAGCGGCCCTGCTGAATCCGGGTGAAAAGCTCCAGCGGCGGGGGGAACGGGCCAGGCATTTCGCCCGCCTGATTCACCACAAGAAGAACAGGTTCATGGAAGCATTGCTGTCCCAGGATTCGGCACGGGTGACCGCGGCTGATTATCTCGAGACAAACTTCGTGCTTCTCTGGGGCGACGGAGATATTGGCGGCCGCGTCAAGTCTGCGCTTGCGGACCGAGCGTCCCTGGCAGCGCGGCTGCCGGAACCGGTTCGGCCGGATGAGGTCGCTAACCCTGAGCCGATCGAATTGCCCCGGCCTGCGGCGAACCTGCCGAACGCTCTCGTGCGCGCTTCGTTTCACACACCGAAGGGGATCCGCCGGCGCGTCTATCCGGCCGGGAAACCAGTTGGCAAGCCTCCGACCATTGACGGCAAGCTCGACGATGCGGCCTGGCGGAAACCGTGGACCGGCGAGTTCATTGCCCGGAATACGAGCGATGTGCTGGCGGATGTCGAGACCTCGTTCCAGTGCGCATATACCGCGGACGCGCTCTACCTTGCCCTTCGATGCAGCCAGCCCAATCTGTCCAGGATACGCAAGGCGCGCCACCGGCCGCAGAAGTGGAGCAGCGGGGAACAGGTCGAGATGTTTTTTCTGGCCGGCGAAAAGGTCTTTCAGATCTGCGCCGATCCGGACGGCGGCGTCTGCGACCTGGTGGACAACAACATCAAGGCCGATCTGAAACTGAATCTGAAAACCGGGACGGATGAAAAAGGCTGGGCGTACGAGATCGAGATTCCTTTCGCGGAGCTGGGCATCAAGCCGCCGGAACCGTTCGACACGATGGGTTTTAACCTGGTCCGCAATGCGGGAGTGATCGGCGGCCCGATGGATTGCTCTGCGTGGAATGCCGCGCGTGGCGCCTTCGCTGGCGTGCAGAATTTCGGCACGATCTTCTTCGGCGAGGATGCAGATTTCCGACGCCTGAATGCCTGGCACGTGGACATGATGCTGGACCGCGACGTGTACGACACTCTCCACGCCTCGGCCGGACTGTGGCTCGATATCACCGCTTCGGGCGAGCTGCCCGATGATGCGAAGATCTTTGCAGGCATCCTTGATGCCGGTGACAAACTGGTCCGCGCATCAGAGATCGAAGCCCGGGGAAAACGGGGCAGCCTGATTCTCAATCTCCAGGACCTGCCGGCAGGAAAATACAGGTGCAGGATCGGTCTGACAGTGGGAGACAAACCGGTCGCCGAAACCGCGTCGGCTTTCGCTATTCAGCCGGCGAAGCTTACCCCTAAACGCCGCGGGTCTGTGCCGATCTCGGTCCAGTCCGCGCACGGGGCCCAACGTCTGCCCGTGAGTCTGGGCGTGCCTTTCCCGCGCGGGGCCCTGACCGATGCCGGACAAGTTCGCCTGCTCGACGCGAAGGGGGGCGAATTGCCCATCCAGACTTCCGCGCTGGCGAGATGGGATCCCGCCGGAAGCATTTCCTGGCTGCGCGTCCATTTCCAGGCGTTGAAAGCTTCGGCGACTGCAAGCCGATATGTGCTGGAATACGGCGCGCCATCCAGGGCGCGCCCGCAGCAATCCATTCGCATCACCGAGCTTGAAGACGTTTACGTCGTCGACACCGGCCCGTTGCGTTTCGGCGTGCCAAGGGAACAGGGCGGCGTGATCAGCAGCGTTTTTCTCGATACCAACGGCAATGGAAGCTTCGAACCCACCGAGCAACTGATCGTGGAAAGCGAAGCGATTGGCCCTTACCTCGTGGATCGAAATAGCAAGCTCTACCGCGCTTCGCTCGACAGGAAGGCCCGTGTCCAAATCGAACAGCAGGGCCCTCTGCGGGCCGTATTCCGCATCGAAAGCTGGTACGTCGCACAGGACGGCGCAAAGCTCTGCAAGCACGTGACGCGAGCCAGCGCGTTTGCCGGTCTGCCACACCTGCGGCTGGAGCACACCTGGATCATGACCGCGGCATCGGGCGAGGCCGCGTTCAAGGACATCGGCTTTACCTTGCCGACGGTGAAAACTCGCGAGGTCGTGTTCGGAACGGAGGACGGGCCATTCCATCTCTACAATCGTTTCCCCCGCTATCTCATCCAGAGCACGGAGAAGCACTACGAAGTCCAGGCGGCCTATCAACGCCTGTTCGTGAGCGATGCGAAGGAGCGTCACCCCATTCGCTGGCGGGCCATGGTCGAGGGCGCCCATGCGCCGGGCTGGATGGCCCTCCGCGGCGAGCGTGGCGGGATGGCCCTGGCGGTCGATGAGTTCTGGCAGAACTTTCCCAAGGAGCTCGGGATCGATGGAAACGAGGCCACCTTCCACAGTTGGCCTCGACACGGCAGGCCGAGAAATCGTCCACTGTCCGATGATACGGTCTCGAAGCTCGACTTTGTGCACGGCGGCGAAGTGCTTGATTTTACCGTGCCGAAAGAGATGGCCGATTACAAACCCGTCAACAGCTACGAGCAGCGTTTCATTAACGGCGCCGTCGCATCGAACGCCATCGGCGCCGCCAAGACCCATCGTTTCGCGGTAACCTTTTTTCCACCCTCGGCCACCACGGCCCAAGTGCAATCGGAGGTTAGCGCGGTGGCCGATTCGCCGCACGCTCTCGCAAGCTCCGAGTGGATGGCGGCCACCGGTGTCTTCGGCCCCATGCACCACCGGGACCCGAAAGGTTTTCCGGAAATTGAAAACGCCTTTGACCTTTGGAGCCGCATTGTTCCCCGTTTGAATCGGATCGGCAGTTGGTACGGCATGTGGCTCTATGGTCAGTTGCACACCACCTACAACGTCCCTGCGGAGCGATGGGACATCTACCGGGTGTTCAATCAAATGCACCACAGCGGTCCGCGCTGGCCCTGGCTCATGTGGGTGAGGTCGGGTCAGAAGGACCTGATGGACTTCGCACTGGCCAACACGCGCATCGTTGCCGACGTGGGATTCTGCCACCACTCCCGCCCGGAGTTTGAAAAGCTGGGCTGGCCAAAGGGAAAGATCCGCGGCGCGCTTACTGACTACAAGGGTCTCGTTCCGTGGCACTCCGGCAGCCGCAATCCGGACTACAATTCCATGACGGCCTTTTTGATGTGGCATTATTATTTCACTGGAGACGGCTGGACTCGCGACGTTGCCAACATGTGGGGCGAGCTGGCAAAGCGACAGGGGCCAACAGGCGGGTCGCGTACCGGCGCCGGCACCGTCCGGGCCAACCTCGACCTGTACCGGGCCACGTGGGACACGGACCTTATTCCCATCTATCGCAAGACAGCGGACGCGTTGCTTGCCTCTCAGTTCCCCGACGGCTCGTTCCCGGAATGGGAAAACTACGCCATGTGGATCGGCGATTACTTTCAATTCACGGGGCAGGAGAATTCGCGTACCGCCCTGGTCCGCTGGGCGGACGCACATCTGCAAGGGCACGGTGACGTAAGCGAAATCTGGGGCAACGCCATGAATCTCATCGCGCAGGCATGGTTTGTTACCGGCGACCTTCGCTATGCTCGAGCGGCCCGGGGACACCTCGAATCCTGGTGCCGCAGCGTGAACGACAACCCGGCCTCGCACCTGCGCGGGATGCACGGCGGACGGGACGGACGCTCGCTGAGCTTCGTCGGCTTCCACCTTCCGAGGTCCCTCCTCGCACAAAAAGCCTGGTTGGATGCCGGCGCCGACATCTCCCCCATCTACCCGCGCACGCACTACGGCTGGTCACCGAAATGCACCGACGGAATCCACCGCATCGAGGTGCCCATCCTCGACGACGACGATTCACCCATCGAAGTCCGCGTCGACGGTTATCTCCACTCAAGAGAGCGCGACCCCCAAAAGGAGTATGAGCTAAAGGTCCTGCTGCTCGGACCCGACGGCAAGCCGGTCAGAGACGATTCATTCACGACCAGCCAGCGCACCTGGGACGCGCACGGCCGCTTGCGCATCGCGCCGCGTCCGTGGCAGAAATTCCGCGTTCCGAAGGACGGCCGCAAGGGCGTCTACCGGCTGATAGTCGAAAGCAAGTCCATCGAGTTCGGCCTGACGCTACCGGTCTCCAATCGCAAGGAAGTGGTCGCCCTCAACCTGGATGCCCAGGGCCGCCTGCTCCTTAACGACCATGCGAGTTTGTCATCCTTTTACCTGCCCGAAGGTACGAAGCGTCCAGCGCTACGGCTCTCCTGCAGCGCGAGCAGCCCCCAGACCGTGCAGCTCCGCGATCCTCAGTTCCGGGTCATTCAGAAATTCTATCTCAACGGCCTCTGGCCCCAGTCCCAACGCCGCTCCACGATCATCGGCTTGCCCGCGAATTATCGCGGCGGATTCTGGACTGTCTCAGCCGGAGTCGCCCATGCCATCTGGGTCGAATTCACCGGCGACTGGAAGCCGGAATACTACGCGGTCGAGCCGAGCCGCGGCTTCCGTCTGGAAGAATTCAACGCACCCGTCAGACTCAAACCATAGGGAAGCCCGTCCTTGAAACCTCAACTGCGCATTAGCTACAGCACTCCTCTCGTGCGGCGGAATCAACTAAACACGACGTCAGAGGAAACTTCGCATTCGTTAACGTCAGTATCTGAATAATAACTAACTGTAGGCCACGTCCGGGGCCTGTCCCCGGCGAGCCATGATTGGGAGCTAGAATGTGTACCTTTACATGTACTTTGCCAACAGCGCATCATGTCCAGCAACCGGAAAAGTGCTCCAAACGCCCGCTGGCGGGCGTTTGGAGCACTTTTCCGGTTGCTGGACATGATGCGCTGTTGGCATTTTGGGAGTGGGTTGGACGATTCTAGCTTCCAATCATCGCGCCACGGGGGCAGGCCCCGTGGAGGCGAAGAACTGACGCTTGAGCGCCATACGCCGTGGCATATGCGAAATCTCTTGTGACGTCGTGTTTAGCCACGATCCAATGATTGCGGTCGTTTCTCACAGGGTCTGCCTCTGTCTTCAAACACTGCATTTCATTACCCAGAATCGAGACTTTTCTATTCCAAAGTCGACCGCTAACATAGCTGTAACATGAGTTATGCGAAATCATCTGGATGCCCCTCACACGTCTTTAGAGCGGCTTTTGGTAACTCAGAAGTAGAGTCATGAACAAGTACATTCTCTCCATTGATGCAGGCACGACCGGCGTGACGGTCGTCCTTTATGATCGGCAGGCGCAGGTGGTTCGACATGAGTATGGCGAATTCAGGCAGCATTATCCGCGGCCGGGATGGGTCGAGCATGACGCGAGTGAGATCTGGCAGGTGACGCTCCGATTGATCCGCCAGGCATCCGAGAACATCGCGCACGATCAGATTGCCGGGATCGGAATCACGAACCAGCGCGAGACCACAGTGCTGTGGGATCGTAAGACCGGCGAGCCCGCGGCAAACGCGATCGTCTGGCAGTGCCGGCGCAGCCAGGACCAGTGCGAGCGGCTTCGCAATGGTGGGCACACAGAACTGCTGGCGCGTAAGACCGGGCTCGTGCCGGATGCTTACTTCTCGGGGACAAAGATCCAGTGGCTCATCGAAAACAACGAGAACATCGCGTCCAGAGCGAGGGCCGGCGAATTGGCCTTTGGTACGATTGACTCGTGGCTGGTCTGGAATCTCAGCGGCGGCGCCTTGCACGTTACGGATTTCACTAACGCTTCGCGCACCCTTCTGTTCAATATCGAAGAGAAGACATGGGATGACGAGCTGCTCGCCATGATGTCCGTGCCGGATTCCCTTCTGCCCGAAGTCAGGAAGTCATCGGAAGTGTACGGCGAAACCGAAGCCGGAATCTTTGGCGGCCCTGTTCCCATTTGCGGCATTGCCGGGGACCAGCAGGCCGCGCTGTTTGGTCAGGGAGGCGGCACTCTGAATGCGGCGAAGAATACTTACGGCACCGGCTGCTTTTTCCTGGTCAACACCGGCGAGCAGCGTGTGCATTCGAAAAACGGCCTTCTGACGACCCTTGCCACAGATACAGAAGGCAATCCGGTTTACGCGCTCGAGGGCAGCGTGTTTATCGCGGGCGCGGTAGTGCAATGGCTCCGTGACGAACTCAAGATAATTAAGAGCGCGCCGGAAAGTGAAGACCTCGCTGCCAGTGTACCGGACACCGGAGGAGTCTATCTCGTGCCCGCGTTTGCCGGGCTCGGCGCGCCCTACTGGGATATGGCCGCTCGCGGTGGAATGGTTGGCATCACCCGGGGCACGGGCAGAGCGCACATCACCCGGGCCGCGCTGGAGAGCATTGCCTATCAGACGCGGGATCTAATCGATGCCGTACAGCAGGACCTGGGCATTCAGTTGGAGGAGCTGCGGGTGGACGGCGGTGCAACCGCGAACAATTTCCTCATGCAATTCCAGGCCGATATTCTCGGTATCCCGGTGGACCGTCCTGCCAATATCGAAACGACCGCCCTCGGCGCAGGATTCCTCGCCGGACTTGGCTGCGGTTTCTGGTCAGCCTGGGATGAGATTGCAGATAACCGGAAAACAGAAAGACGATTCGAGCCGTCCATGCACGATGACCGGAGAGATGAGCTCTTTAAGGGATGGAAGGATGCGGTCGGACGGATGGGTCGAGCGTCCTGAACAGTTGCAGCGATTGCAGGAGATGATGACCAGAGCCCACGCGGATATAGTCAAGGACGGGCCGACCTGGAATTCTAATTGAGGAGGCAGATTTCTGACGTATTACAGAAGACCCTTTGTCATGACACCGCTCCTGTTGCTCGCGACTTTCAGCGCTGAAGTGGTCCTTTCCGAGCCCGTCCCCAACCCTCGGCTGAGGAATAAGCCGATGAATGAATTACAGAAAGCTCAACGCGAGGTGCTTCTGAATTACCTGAACACGGCGATGAGAGAACAATCTGGATGGATTGGTATCCACGCGGCTGAGGCGCTAATCCAGCATGGTCAGAAAGCTGTGGTGCACGAGTTCTTTAAGTCAAAGGCAAACGAGAAGACTCCCAAGTATCGCATCGGAGTTTGGCGCGTTCTGGCAAGGTCGGCGCCCGACGACATTCGAGCCAAATGGGTGCAGAGAATTCGAGAGGCACTGAAGGATCCAAACGGTCCAGATCGCCTTCATGCTACGGAGACGTTGGCCAAACTGGCGGATACACAACGAAGTGCTCCGCTTGCCGAAGCCGCCCAGAGCCAGAATTCCATGGGCGCGTATGCTCGGTGGGCACTGCTTCGCAGCGGAGGAAACCAGGACGAACGGAAGCTGGCTGAACTTCTTTCGGCAGACGACCCCGGCGCTCGTGCCTCAACGGCCTATTCCTTAAGGAATCAGGAAAAAGTGCTGCCAGAAACTTTGAAACATCTGAAGCGGGTCGCATCCAGCGAGGCCAACGACTCCCCGGCGAAGGTCTACCTGTTGAGCGCGGTATTCACTCACTCAACCGGCAAAGACAGATCGAACGCGAGGCAGAAACTCATCGACTTTGCTCAGAATGGTTCACGGGGCCAGAAGTATGAGCTCTGCACCGCACTCGGAATCTCCGGTGAAATTGGCGAGGTGAGAATTCTCCGCCAGTTCTTCAGTGAGGATGATCCGGATGTGAAGGTTGCAGCGGCAGACGCACTGCTAGGCTTGAAATAGGCAATCACGTTAAAGATCCGGAATATCAGAACCCAATCCAGAGGACCAGAAATGCCAGCACACTCAACTGACGAACGTCCCAACATTCTTCTCATCATGACCGACCAGCAGCGTGGGGACTGCCTGAGCATCGAAGATCATCCCTGCCTGTTGACCCCCAATATGGATCACATTGCAGGGGCAGGAACGCGGTTCTCTCGCTGCTATTCCACCTGCCCTTCCTGCATTCCTGCGCGCCGGGCTCTGCTGACGGGACAGTTTCCCGCGACGAACGGAATGGTGGGTTTTCAGGACGGGCATGAATTCGACAGCACCTATACGCTGCCGCAGGTCCTCTCCGACTCAGGTTACCAGACTTACCTGGTCGGCCGGCCCATGCATCAGTTTCCATCCAAGAAGAGATACGGGTACGATCAGATGGTGCGCGGCCCTGTCGGCTTTGATGAAAAATATGAGGGGTCCGGCGGAGCGTTCGGGCACGGCATTTCGGGGAACGGCTGGACGGCCCGCCCCTGGCATCTAGACGAAGGTCTCCACCCCACCAACCAGTCCGTCAGCGAGGCTCTGCGATTCCTGGAATGTTATCATGACCCGACCGCGCCGTTCTTCCTTACTGTTTCTTTCATCGCGCCCCATCCGCCGCTTGTCCCGCCGGCGTTCTATCTCGACCGCTACCTGAGGGCAGATATGCCAGAGCCGGTGATCGGTGACTGGGCGGAGCCACCTCCCAACGACGGAATTGGACTCCAGGTTCAATCGGATCAGGTCCACTTGAAGGGCGAGGCGCTGAGGTCATGTCAGGCCGGGTATTACGGCCTGATCAATCATCTGGACGACCAGCTTTACCGCCTGCTCGGTTCTCATTCCGGAATGAGTGGTAACATTAATCGGAACACGGTCATCATCTTCACGACCGACCACGGCGAAATGCTTGGGGACCATTGTCTCTTCAGGAAATGTTACCCCTACGAAGGCTCGGCCCGCATCCCGCTCCTGATTCGAGGAACGGCCGAGATGGGTTTCCCCGGCAATAATGTCATCGACAGTCCCGTCGGCCTGGAAGACATCATGCCTACCATCCTTGACCTGGCCGGCGCCGAGATTCCCGACTGCGTGGACGGCGAGAGCCTCGTGCCATTCTTGCGAGGCGAAGACCAGGAGTGGCGTCCGTTCATCCACGGAGAACACTCGCCCTGTTACCGACAGGAACAGGCCAACCATTACCTCACGGACGGAAAAGAGAAATTTGTCTGGCTGACCCATGAGGGGCATGAGCAGTTGTTCGACTTGGTCAACGATCCGGACGAGTGCCGAAACCTCGCGGCAGAGCCCGATTCTGAAGGCCGGGTCAGCATCTGGCGAAACCGTCTGATGGAGCGCCTGAAGAACCGCCCAGAAGGATTCACCGACGGCAAGCAGTTGGTCGCCGGACGGCCCTACTCGGCTGCGCTTCCTCACGCTCTGTGAATGAGACCAGGCTTCTTCCCAGACCGCGCTGAAAAAATGGCCCCTTCGGGCAGTTCAATCGCAGGCCGGGTTGATGACCGTTCGGGTCTCAATAGCCCATTGCATATATGATCACGTTCGCCGCTATCATGAACGCGCCGACGACGCTGACTTTTGCTTTGGCCTCCTCTTCTGTCCTCGCCTCCACGCCTTTGCATTGTGGCGAATTATGGCCATCCAAAGCGCAGCCAAGCGAGAAAGGGCTGTAGACGACCACTGTGCGTCCGTCCACTTCGATGCCTTCGAGATGGACGCCTTCGATGCCGGGATGATCCTTCTTCACGATCCGGCGGTACTTTACTTTGCCGCTCGTGAGGTCGTACCCGCACTTGTAAATGGGGTGCTTTGGCGCAAGGGGGTTCAGGTCGTTTTCAGGGTATAAGATCTTCATCTCCTTCCTGAATGCCTCATCGAATGTTTTGCATCCGCAGCCGTTGTCAGCGAGGAGGAAGCCGCCGCGTTTGAGATGCTGCCGCAGGGCCTCGCGCTGTTCTTCGTTGAAACGGATCGAATGATGGCCGGTGACAAACAGGATGGGGTAATTGGGAAGGTCGGGTGAAGTGAGGTCGATGGGATGGCGTTCGCTCGTGACCGTCATATCCACTTTGGCCTGGAGAAATTCCTGCAGGTGCCGGATGGAAAGCTGGTTCGCATTCCAATCGCTCAGATGCTTGATCTGGGCGATGGTCAGTGCGCCGCGTTTTACCTGGTCGTCCGAAGGTTCGCCCTCGGCTTCCTTCTTGCGCGGTTTCAAAGCGATGCGGTCGAGCTTGTCTTTGAGTGGCAACTCGCCCATTGCGTAGAGCGCGATGTTGGTGCCGATCTTGAACGCCTGGTCGAGACGAAAGTTGCGCTCCAGATCCCAGGCCAGAGATTTACGACTGTAAATGATGCCCGTTCGGCAGCCGAGATTGAGACCTTCGAGCTGGGCCTTTCCGGCATTGATTGGAAAGTAGTTCCGGTAAACTTCGTGACCGGGCTCAAGATTCTCGAGTTGGCGATCGGGATACATCTCGGCAACGAGCTTCCGGAATCCGACATCAAATTTCTTGTCCCCGCAGCATGCCTCCACGAACAGCACGTTCCCCCGCTCGAGGAATTCACGCAACTGCTCCCGTTCACGAATATCAAGTTTTGGCGCAGTCGTGCCGTTCATAAACATGAGCGGCGCGGACGCCCAGTCCTTCAGGCCGGCCTTGGATGACATGGCCTGCCAGGCGACCTTTCGGCCGAGTTCAGTTGATATGAAAGTGGTAAGGTTGCGCATGTCATTGCGCGCGTTGTTCCAATCGCCATCCCATTGAAGTTTGTTCACCAGGATTGGCACTTTGCCCTTGGCCAGGGCAAGGAGCGCGAAACAGGTGTCTCTAATACCGTTCTGACTCGCTCCACCCCAGCCGCCCATGACGTTCTGAGATCGGACGAGCGTATTGGCCAACTCGACATACCAGTCATGCTTGCCGAGAAATTTTCGGCCGCTGAGGATGCCAACCCTCTCGAGGGCGTAGATGGTGTAATAGGCATGGTGACCGCCACGGGCCGGATTCCATGTCCTAGCGATGTAGTTAATACCGCCGGCGATGTTCTTGCTCTGCTTGTAACGGCCGCAGTTCACACCGGGATGAAAAACACGATCACCTGCAATCAGCAGGCTGGCCGTGCCGGCGCCCGTCATCTGTGGTGTTGAGCTGTTGTTCTTGTTGTAGCCCCAGCCGCCGTCACGATTCTGAATAGCCGTGAAATGTCTGATGATCCGTTTCATATTGAGCGTCGGAATTCTCATCCCGGCTTTCCGGGCCGCGTAGAGCCCGAGCACTCCAAACTGAGTATTGGAATGGTCGCCTGCACCGCTGCCGTCGTAGTTCCATGTTCCATTGCCGGCCTGCTTCTGGACAAGCCATTTCCCGTAAGTCTCTATCCGCTTTCGATACTGAACCGGGTCGACTTCGGCCAGCGCCATCAATACCAACCCGACCGCGTAGGTCCTCCTGGCTCTCGTGTTTAGTATGTACTGCAACCCGCGCTGCATGGTCGGGTGCTCTTTTTTCATCCCCGCGTTCTTTAACGCGAGAACTGCAAGCGCGGTTAAGCCCGGCTCATAAGACGCTGAGTAATGCCACGCGCCGTTCCCGCCCTGGGTCCGAATCAAATACTGAATGCCGCGCTGGACAGACCGGTTTACATCGTCCCCTGTCAGTTGCGCGTGAATGTCCGGTGCCGCGAGGAGAGAGGCAATGCTGCCAATGAGAAGAACCGTGCGTGTTCTCGTCATCCTTTGCTCCGGGGTTTCATACGTCAATGTCTCAGGTCTCTTCTGGCCGTTTCCGCTGGCCGAACATGCAGCGATACCACTCTCTAATACTCCATCATTCCACTAATTCATTCATCCAGGAATCGGGAGTCAGGGGGATTCTGGATTCTGGATTCACGATTCACGATTCACGATTCAACAGGATTCAACAGGATTCTGGATTCTGGATTCACGCTCCAGATGGAGGCGTTTGCGAAGCAGGTCTTTGGTGCTGATGTCTGCCTGCAGCTTTGAGGCGCGGAACAGATCCGTATCCAATTGATTGGGGTTGGCCACTGCAAGGCCGCTGATGGTCATCCGGCCTTCATCCAGATCGACCTCGGCCCCCTCGATGTCCACGGTCGCGCCGTTGACTCTCTCGAGAGAATGGTCGAGAGCCATCACCACGATGGCCTCACGTGAGAACATGTAGACGATCGAAAACAGCACGATCAGCCCCGCCGCGAAAACTATCCCCAGCGGCCGAATCGGATTACCGACCTTCTTAGACAGGATATCCTGGTAGGTTTTCTTTCCATGACCGCTGCCGACGAATAGCCACAGAAACATCTTTACCGATTTCTTGGCGATGAGATCCTTATATTTGTCAGAGGATTCTTCGAGGTCGGCCATCTTTTTTCGGAAGCCATGGATACTGCGAGCAAGCAGCCAGGCGGCCAGCCCGCCAAAGATCAGGCCGCAGACCAGCCCCCCCGTGGCAACATAATACTCGAATCCAAAAAGTGCGAGAACGGGCGCATTGATCATTGCTTTGAACAGGCCCTGCAGAGGGCCATCAAGCAGGCTGCGTCCGATCGCAAAAGAGAGCGGCATCAGCGCCAGCGATGCCAGCCTTGCCACCAGGCCCACCAACACGGACAGCGGCAGATTCGCATTCAGCAAAATCAACAGCAGGAAAAGGGACAGGGCGATCCCGGGTGCCTGAAGGATGCCCGGTACGAAACCAAGCATGGCGCCAATCACGCAGGCACTGGCAATTTGAAACGGGGTGGAATCACCACGAATGATGGAGCCGATTTTTCGTAGAAACATTGAAGTGGGCTGTGGGATGAAGTGGATGGGTGGGAATGAGAATAATCTTGCAGAGAAATTTGCGATCGTCAAGAACGCGTGGCACCAAGGTCAGCACCACGGTGGGCCACCGATCTCAGTTTCGGGCATCCATATTTCTGGTCTTCGCCTCGATCTTCATCCTGTCTGGGTCTTTTCTTACCTAAGTTGCTCTTCCACGTACTGTGGATCTCGAACGGGCGAAGACGAAGGCCGAATACGACGGTACGTGATCTGTTTGCAAGGCGATAGCTACTTCGCAGGATACCCACACTGCCTTACTCTTTTGAGACCCAACCCAGCCACCACGATGTTGCAGCTTCTCACGTTACCACTCCTGCTTGCCGCCGGACATGGCGAATCTTCTTTCCTCCGCAAAGGAGACGTCATCCTGACGATCGGGGATTCGATCACCGCGCAGGGCGTTTATCAGGAGTTCATGCAGACGGTTCTGGATACCCTCTATCCTGGGCAGAACATCCGCGTCGTAAATGCCGGCTCTGGAGGCATGAAGGCCGACGGCGGTCTGAACGTGCTCAGATCGCACCTCAAGAAATCCGGCGCAACGATCGTCACAGTAATGTTCGGCGTCAACGACACGATGTGGAGCGCCTCGCAGGCCGAGGCGAAAGCCAAGACCTTTTCGGGCCATATCGGCGCCATCTTTGACGAAGCGGAAAAACAGGAAGTGCCGGTTCTACTGCTGCGCGAATCCCACTTCTCACACAGCAAGAAGAGCGACCCATGGGTCGACCAGATCAACAAAACGCTCGAGACCATCCTTGCGGCCGGCGATAGGTTGGCCGCCGAACGAAAGATCCCAGTCATCGATGTGCTTGGGGCCTACAAGGCCGCGTTGGAGCTTGCGTGGGTTGAAGATCCGAGATACGAATTCACGCCCGACGTCATCCATCCCACACAGCCAGGTCATTCGGCCATCGCAGCAGAAATACTGCGAGCACTGGGCGCGGGCCTTCCACTGTCATCAAAGGAAAGAGGCCCCGTGCGGCCCAAATCAGAACCACAAGTGAAGCTGACTGCAGCGACTGGTTTCGGCAATGTTCTGCACGGACAGAAATTGCCACTGGTGGCACATGTCACTTCGAGAACGAAACAGAAGCTTGAAGGCGAGGGATTGCTCGTGGCCGGCGCCGCGATCCAAACGTCAAAACTGCAAATGGACAAAGGGGAGACACAGAACGTCACGCTTCAGTTCAAGCCCAGAGCAGCGGCGCGGTGGGGTTGTTTCCCTTTGTACATGGCTTTCAAAACGAAAACAGCTTTTCATGCAGGGCACGCGCTCTTCTACTTTTCAAAAGTCCACGACGTGTCCAAAGGGCCGCTGCAGATTTCGGCCAGAGATTTCAGGCCAGTGAGCGGCAAGAGTGAGTGTCCTGTCACCGACGTGTCCCTTTCCATGGATGACTCGGTCCAGGTCACGTTTCGCTGGAAGGATGAAACGGTCGTGCCTGCACAGCCGGGATTCAAGACCCGATTCGGCAAACAGGTAAACGCTGCTCTTGATTTAGAAAGCCGCAGTGGTCAGCCCTGCGATGCCGTTGAAGTATTCATCGACACACGACCGGGAGAATCGACCGGGCGCCCAACCGCCGGCGCCGATGCAAACCCGGAGGGCGTGATCCGTCTGGGAGTGCACCGCACGAAGGAGAAGAATGCAAAGCTGACACTTCCACAAGGTACCGAGGGGGCCACCGCGCAAGTCGCCCAGATTCAGCCGAACCTGTATCGACTGACCTTTCGTCCCAAATCCAATGGATCGGCGATCGGCATCAGCATGCGGGTCACAGATACGGACGCATTCGGCATTGGAAAAGGGCGTGTTTACGACCTCACAGGCCGGGCCCATGTATCCCTCGAACCGATGAGTTTCATCCGCATGAGCAAGACCGGCGGCGGAGTCTTCTTCCGTGTTGGGTACTAGCGGGTCAAGACGGAAGATCTTCTATGGATTTAAGAAGTGGGAGTCCTCCTTTTCAGGGGCGGAGCCCAGATCATTTGCCTAGCCCAGCCCAACGGGCTGGGTTCAGAGAAGGATTGCCATTCAGGGGCAACGCCCCGTCCATTTGCAGCATGTCAGTCGGGCAAATGGTCGGGGAGTTGCCCCTTTGCTTGTCGCTCATTACTTCCCAGCCCGCTGGGCTGGGCTAGGCAAACCGGCGGGGCTTTGCCCCTGAAATCCGTAAAGACACCCCGTCTTGACCTACTAGCCTTCTGAGCACCAGGAACTTGCACGTACCTTTGACGGGCCGCAGAGAATAAGAGTAAGCGGAGATCAGAAAGAAGGGCTCGACAGCTTGGGCGATACCTACAAAAGGCCCACAAGCAGCCAGGCTTCTCGGCCATCATCGTGAACCCCATACGGCCGTTTTTCGACGACGAAGCCTGTTTCAGCCATCAGGTCCGTCCATGTCTGCAACGGGAACAGACCGGTGACGTGCCGGTCTTGCTCGATACGCAGCGCGCCTCTCTCACGGATCAGGTAGAACATGATCGATTCAATGGTCGTGTCATCCGGATCGGGGTCATGGTCGTATTCGATATGAGTCAGTTCCATCCCGCCGTCCGAGCGGGTGCTGTGCGATACGCGTGGCCCGTTGAATGTTTCACGGAAGTTATCCGGCGCGGTGACAAACACGCCGCCCGGTTCAAGATGCGCTTTCGCAGTGGCAAAAGTCAGGCGGAGGTCTTCTTCGGTCAACATATAACAGATGGCATCATGAATCAGGACGGCTTTGAATTTTTTGCCCAGCCGTACGCTCCTCATATCACCGACATGATGCTCGACGGACGGATTCAGCCGGATTGAATTCGAAAGCATCTTCTCCGACAGGTCGACAGCAGTAGCTTTGAAATCACAGGTCAGATGGGACAGGTTGTTGCCGCCGCCGACTCCAAGCTCGAGAATCTCATGTTGACCTGGCCCAAGTTTCTCCCGCAGGGCCTCTCTCCAATAGCGTGCTTCTTCCTCATAGTCCTCAGGAGCACTGATGAGTGGCCACAAGTGTGCGAACTCGTCATACATGCGGTTAAGTTTCATTCCATCTTCCTCGTTAAACATCCAGCGCAGGCCGTCCAACCAGTGATGACGGTCCTCTGTTCACATTCTCCCGGGCTGCAGACTCTAACACTGTATTCCAGTCAGCCGGGAGAAGATCGATTAAAAGCATGGCCATTTGGCCTTGTGTCATTGAAGCATATGCCATACAGGCAAAAATGGCTGATAGCGAGGGCGGGATTCGAACCCGCACTGGCGTGGCTCTCGACCACGTGCCTCTGCCGTTGGGCTACCTCACCAAAAATAGAAAAGCTGTCGCGGAGCGCCGGGGGTCTTGACGCTCCACGGCAAGCCAGAAAAGCTGTAGCGGAGCGCCAGCACTACGATAACAGGGGAGGGATTCGAACCCTCACTGGGCCGAGTCTGAGTCGGCTGCCTCTGCCGTTGGGCTACCCCGTCACGAAGGTGCCTGACCGGATTCGAACCGGCAACGACCCGGGCCACGGCCGGGCGCTCTACCGTTGAGCTACAGACACATACCCCGTAGGAGAATCGAACTCCTGCTGACCGGTCGAAAGCCGGCCGTCCTGCCATTAGACCAACGGGGCGGAAGAAAAATGGTTGATGGTTGATGGTTAATTGAAGAATGGAATGATGGAATGATGGAAGAATGGAATGATCGGTTGCCCAAGAGGCTCTTCTCATTTCACTCGACCCCCTGAAACCGGCCGGACGGGCACAAGTCCAATTCCAACATTCCACTCTTCCTTAGCAGACTGGCGGAAGGCGGAGGTCATGCTCCCCATGCCCTTGCAGGCACTAACTGTTTTCAAGACAGCCCCGGCGCGCTTGTCCGGTTCACCTTCCAGATTGGCCAATACTCCGAGCGGGACTCGAACCCGCACTTGCCGGCTTTTAAGGCCGGTGCCTCTGCCGTTGGGCTACCGGAGTAATGCAGACGACTCGCAGGATGGCCGTCCCGCCCGTCTCCAGAGGACTCATACAACCAAATGGTCAGG
>Ga0187827_10004077_pt1 | contig 18180 bp, 20 predicted proteins | sample ETNtaG_39_FD_167969 | JGI IMG/M metagenome (GOLD analysis project Ga0187827, IMG submission 167969) | Marine microbial and viral communities from oxygen minimum zone, Eastern Pacific Ocean - ETNP2014_SV_150_PacBio MetaG (Illumina Assembly) | ecosystem: Environmental > Aquatic > Marine > Hypoxic... | reverse complement strand
GACCTTCAATATCATCAAGAATCTGCCTTCTATCGCCTGTCTCCTCTACTAACACTAATTTTCCTCCACCCGCACTATTTTGAATGCCGGCAACGAAATATTTACCATCTGGTGAAAATACTGGTGACTGGAAGAGTGACGGCCTAATGTTAAGCGATGTGTCAATTACTTTATCGCCCACTTGCACTAAAGACAAACTAGTAGAACCTGTTTCAGCTCCTGGTCGACTAGACTTATGAGCAATTAGAGCGTCACCATCAGGGGCCCATGCCCAATAAAATGGTATGCCTCGACTGATTTCCTGCGATGCACTTCCATCTACTGATACAATGTCCATAACAAACCGATCATCACCGGCTGCACCACTCAATAAACTAATATCGCCACTGTCAGGAAGCCAATACACGTAAAACGGCTGCTTTCCTGGTTCAGAAAATACTCTGGAAAATTCCTTACCGTCATATCTTGCGGTATATAAGGATGCTTCTACTGATCTATCGTTAGCTCGTCGATACCCCACAAATGCTAACTGCTCACCATTTGGAGACCAGGCAGGATAAAAATAAGTGATGTCGTCAGATATATCGTTTCCTGGCACTGATTGATCGGTAATCATCACAATATCTTGTCCAGCTTGATTCATGGTATAAATATTGTTATCAAGCCCCACATACACTATATGGCCCGTTTTGCGTTCGAATGTAGCTAGCAAAGGACTCTGAGGCATTTGAAAGCCCTGACATCCAACAACAAAGGTTGCAACAACAGACATCACAATATGTCTTACAAATATTTTCATATATATACCAGCAACACGATCTACAATGGCACTCTACTAATAATCTTAACGTGACAAAAACACAATTGATGCTACCCCAAATCCAATACCAACAAGCTTTGTACTAGTCACTGGCTCCCGATAGATCGCAAATGACAAAGCAACCGATACGATTACACCCAAACTTACTATTGGAAAGATGATGCTACCCTGTCCACCCAGTTTGAAAGCAATCAAACTCGCCAAAGTAGCAACCCCAGCAAAAACGCCGCTCACTAATCCGATCCCAGCTAATCTGCCAGATAATTCAAATGGTTGCTTTTGTACAATATGTATTACGACTGCAAATAAAACAAAAGATATAGCCTGCACTATCATATAACTCGGGCTATAGCCCTGATTTTCTCCTACTACTTTTGCAAAAAACGCAGTAATGCCACCACACAATAGTGCCAGCAACGCAAACAAAATAGGTGTATTCATACCAAATAATCTCCACAACGCAATCCGATCTGCCATCATCATAATGTTATATTTTATCGTCCCAAACAGTATGCAAATCTCGGGCAAACGACTAAAAAAATCCAACATATCCTAGACAACAGTAAACCCAGTATATATAATGCTCCTTGTTTGAACAACCGCATACAGGCTAAGAGCATCAAATGCATATTTCATTAGATTGAAATTTGTAATAATGCACCGTACCGAACCACTATTACAGATCACTTACATCAAAAGTCCATTTACATAGTCTTTACTGTAACCTATACTGGTCCGATGTGGACCAGACAAATCTAATGTCGAGTCACTAGAGTGTCTCCAAACAACCGAGGAGCATCACACATGCCCAACAATAAAATGAATGTCGATGTAGTAATCCAGACAGAACAAAAAGAATGGCTTGATGAAATGACCGCTAAACACTCTCTACCAGATGCTTCAAAAGCATTGCGCGTTCTTATAGACTATGCAATCGAAGAGGGTTCAGAAAACGATATTTTCGATTATGTAAGATGCCGCTACTGTTACTAATCGACTTATGGGCACGACTAGGCATACGGCAAGCATATGACCAATAGCCACCTTGATCAGTACAAAACTATTTCTAGCAGAATCCTAGAACTTCAGAAACAACTTGATTCGTTGCGGAACAATTTGTCACAATCGTATGATGATGAAAATTTCACTATAGGTGCTGCCGCAAAACTCAAATTGGAGATTAAACAACAAAAATTACTACTCGACAAAATATCCGAACACCTAGACTTCAAGTAATCAAACGCCTAACGCATCCATATTAGTGATTTGGTGTTGCATATATAGACAGAATACCAAACCCAATACACAGGAGGACTATCACAATGAAAATAACTGATATGACTTCATATATAGCATCTATACCCCGGCAAAGATCATTAAATACATATTATGGTGATATACCAGACACCAAAACAATCACTGTTTTAGTTAATACAGATGATGGAATCACAGGAATTGGACAAACACTGTCACATGCCCCCCACTACGGAGACACAGCTGAATCAATAAAAAACAATATCGATAATCATATAAAACCGGCTATCTTAGGCCAAGACCCCTTTGACATTGAACATCTTTTTGAAGTTATGTACAAATCTATAGGCAAAAGTACTCGATACCCCGTTACTGCCATAGAATTTGCACTTTGGGACATAAAAGGTAAAGCATTAAACGTGCCTGTTTACAATCTTCTTGGAGGAAAATGTACAGAAGGCGCACCGCTCCACGGTCTAGCTGATCGCCTAAGCATAGATGAGTCAATAGCACATATAGAAAAACTATCAGCAGAAGGTTGGACATGGTTGAAAAGCAAAATAGGATTTGATGTCGATACCGACCTAGCCTGGTACCAAGCGATCTACGAAGCTGTTGGAGACAAAGTCAAATTCCAACTAGATGGAAATACTGGATATACACTAGGAGAAGCAGTGCATGCACTTACACAAATGGAGGGGATCGGTGGTATAGCTCTTTTTGAACAACCAGTTCTTTACCTAGATGAAATGGCTATCTTAACTGAACGATTAGAATCTCCACTCCAAGCCGATGAGGCCGTAACAAGCCCTAGAAGCGTATATGAGATCGCACGATCACATGCGGCACATGTGCTGCATTTCAAAATAGAAAAGTTTGGTGGTTTACTACAGGCAAAACGCATGGCAGCAATTGGCGAAGCAGCTGGATTGGAATTGTCAGTTGCGCCCTATTTTGACATTATGGCCGCCGCAGCCGCACACTTTGCAGTCTCTACCCCAAACGTAAAGTGGCCAGCAGGTTTCTCAGACATGGGGGATACACTTTTGTCTAACCCATATCTACCAGACGGCCAAATTCTCACTCCTCCTGAAAAACCTGGGCTAGGCGTAGATATTGACGAAGACAAAATGAAATTCTATGCGTCAAAATGGGATTGACTGTTAGTCCCGTAAATAAGCTCCAACTATAAACCATTCTAATTGGAGTCTATAGTTTATTTGAACCAACACGACCTTTATGACCAACTTACGCTATCACTATCCACTCAACATATATAACATTCCAAAGCATATCTTGGGTCGCGTCTAGCACCAATCAAACGCGTATTGACATCAATATACATTCCTACGCCACCTTTCTATATAATTAGCCATCATGAAAAACCCCAAAAGGAATTCAAATATGCTTACTCCAACATTAATAATGGGCGGTATAGCTGCGGCTTTAGTACTATTCGGATATTATCAAGGCAATAACCTCCACATTACCGGACTTCAAATATCAGCGAAAATGATAGTGCAAATGATGCCACTCCTATTATTAGCCCTGATTATTGCTGGAATGTCGCAAGTGTTTGCTGCGCAACAAGAGGCTTTTATCACAAAATGGCTAGGGCCTGAATCTGGACTAAGAGGAATTATGTTAGCTTCAGTAGCCGGCACACTTACTCCAGGAGGACCTGTTGTAACTGTCCCACTTCTTGCTGGACTATTACGATCAGGGAGCAGCATTGGAGTGGCAGTAGCATATTTGACCGGCTGGGGTGCCTGGTCATTAGCGCGACTACCATTAGAAGTAGCAATACTCGGCTGGAAATTTACATTAATAAGAGTTGCGAGCGTTTGCCTTCTTCCTCCAATTGCAGGTCTTATAGCACAGACATTTTTCTCTAAAGCAACCTAAATATACTCTCTAGCAATATAGGCACTGGCAGACCATGACAACAAACATACAGATCTATCTTATTTGGTTAATTGCTGTAATCGCCTGGAATTTTGGATTTCCTGCGATGCCTCCAATAGCCGATGTTTCAGCTGCAGTAATTTTATCGGCAGGTCACAATCTCCTAGTCAACCGAACAACCAGCTAACATACGTCTCACAAATGTCACAACAACTCGGTGATTGACTGCTATTGACCCGTGTCATCTAAACCATTTTACAAAACCATCACTAGGTATTAGTTGTCTATTGGTCACTCTGTATGCGTAGACGATACTTTTCCCTAAATTCATCTAATGGCAGATAATTGCTGCCATCCAGTACGTACCAGTGTTTCCATCCATTACAGGGAGATCCACCAGTATAGTACGTACCCACCTGATGAATAGAACCCTCAAAACCATCAATTGCTCTAATCTTAGCGTCAGGTTTGATAACTGCCATTTTATCCACATTCTTTTGAAAATAGATCTTCTGTCCAGGTCGCACGATCCCATTTTCCAGCAAGGTCGCAAACGAAACACGACTTTTTTTGTTTTTTAAATCCCGTACATCAAACAAACTAGAGTCATAATCTTCTGGTTGTACCGCATTTATCCTTTTTTGTGCCAAATCAATATATTTGTTTTCGGATTCTATTCCGAGCCAATCACGATGCAATCTTTTTGCAACAACTCCTGTGGTACCGCTTCCCATGAACGGATCCAGCACCAAATCACCAGGATTGCTAGACGAAAGAATCACACGATATAGTAGGGCTTCCGGTTTCTGTGTTGAATGAGCTGTATTACCTATTTCATCGCGCAATCTCTCCGGCCCCTTTGCCAACGGAATTATCCACCAATCGCTGCGCATTTGTTTATCATTGTTAAAACCCTTCATAGCCTGATGATTAAACATATATCTGCTTCCTTTAGTGACACTAGCCCATATAAGTGTCTCATGCGCATTTGCAAATCTCACCCCACGAAAATTTGGCATCGGGTTTGTTTTGACCCATACAACATCATTTAATATCCAGAATCCAATATCCTGCATAATCCTACCCACTCGAAATATATTGTGATAACTTCCAATAACCCAAATAGAACCCGAAGGCTTAAGGACATGTCTGCAGGCTGTAAGCCATGCTGCAGTAAATTTGTCATAAGACTCAAAATCCTCAAATCTATCCCATTTATCAGTCACTCCTTCAACTCTTGTCATATCAGGACGATGAAGATCTTCTTCCAATTGTAGGTTATAGGGTGGATCAGCAAATATCATATCAACCGAGCTCTCCGGCAATGATGACAAAACTTGCACGCAGTCACCTCTAATAATTCGATTTCGCTCAAATTCCATATTCTCACCTTTACAAACCAACTGCTATCCAATGCCTAGAATTATACTTTGCAAACTATTTAAGATATAATCAATGCTTCTATAGATCTTCATAGATTTTTACATCATTGAATTGCAAGAAGATGATATTCCTTACAAAAGTCCAATGACAATTGATGGCTAGTGAAATTTATATACATTGAGTAGGTTTTATGAAAAAAGGAAACAAAACCATGTTCTACATAGCACCAACGATAGTACTATTAGGCGCAGTGAGTTTTCACTATTTTGCTGGGCGCATACCAACATCACTTAATCCTATAGTCGCTGTGACGGCCACATATGTCGCCATTGCAATAATAGCAGCATGCTTAATTCCTCTATTTCCATCAGACGGCGGCTTAGCAAAGCAAGTTCGCCAGCTAAGCTGGATACAAATTGCGATGGCAATTTCAGTAATACTGCTTGACATAGGTTTTATATTAATGTACCGAAATGGCTGGGACATAAGTACAGGCAATCTTGTCACAAGTGTTTTTACCAATATTGCACTTCTACTGATAGGAGCTTTAATAATCGGAGACAAAGCTACACTCACCAATATAGCCGGCGTACTAATATGTATTGCTGGAGTTGCAATGATTGGATATAAATCGTAAACGATTGTGTGGATTAACGAGATAGAACAACAATTGAGCTCACTCCTAGACCCAATCCGATCAATTTTGTAATAGTCACTGGCTCCCGATAAATCAAAACGGCCAATATTACTGAAACAACCATTCCAAGTCGCGATATGGGATACATTATGCTACCTGCACCTCCCATGCTAAAGGCCAGAATTAGGGCGTACACTGCAATACCGGCTAGTATACCGCCTAAAACTCCATATCCAACCATATTATTCGACAGGTAAAATTTATGCTTATCGACAACATGAATCACTAATCCAACTACAGCAAATGTTAGGCCTTCCACTATCATATAACTAGGTGCATAAGCCTGATTGGCTCCTGCAACCTGCCACAAGAAACTACCAACACCAAACGCAAAAAGACTGAGCACAGCAAGCGAAATAGTTGTATTCATAATCCTCCAATGTTAAACATGCCATTCTTACATACGAATGGCACTATATTTTAAATGTTGATATCACTGGGTTATTATAGTAAATGAAGAATTCAATGCGCCAATTTATTCCAACAACCGGCGCTAATGAAGTATCTGCGATAGAAACAACTTTGTCCGTTCGCTCTGTGGGTGTTCAAATATTTGCGTAGGTGTTCCCTCTTCTACAACTTGGCCCTCGTCAAAAAACACCATCCTGTCACATACTTCTCGAGCGAAACCCATTTCGTGAGTTACAACCAACATAGTCATACCGGACTCAGCCAACTCCGCCATTACATCAAGAACTTCTTTGATCATTTCCGGGTCCAGGGCGGAGGTTGGTTCGTCAAACAACATGATTTTAGGCTGCATCGCCAGCGCACGCGCAATAGCTACCCTTTGTTGCTGACCGCCCGAAAGCTGTCCAGGGTATTTATCAGCCTGCTCCGGAATACCTACCCGATCTAGCAACTGCATAGCTGACTCCTCCGCTTGTTCCTTAGACCACTTTCGGACATGGAGTGGCGCCAAAGTAATGTTACCCAACACCGTAAGATGTGGGAACAAATTAAATGCTTGGAAGACCATGCCAATCTCCTGTCTTATCGCAGCAATATTCTTGACATCATGTGTCAATTCAATCCCGTCTACTATTATGTCTCCGCGTTGATGCTCCTCTAGTCGATTAATAGTACGTATAAAAGTTGACTTACCCGATCCCGACGGTCCAAATATAACAATTTTTTCGCCTTTATAGACTTCCATATCAATACCGCGCAGTGCATGAAATTGACCAAACCATTTGTGTACGTCACGAGCAACGATTATTGGTGTCTTTTTATTCTCTACTTCACGAACATTAGTTGAGTCCATAATATGTCTCCCTTCTTTAGTCGCGGTACATCTACTATCTTTCACCTAGTCCTTGAGCTGTTTCCAAACGCCGGCCAGCATAAGCAAGAATATAAGTTACTAACCAGAATACAACCATAACGAAGGTCAACAACTCTCTTTGAGTGCCTATATAATCTGGGTTAGCAGTAAGCGCTTGTGCCATCGAAAGCAATTCCATCATAGCCACTATTTTCAGTAGACTAGTATCCTTCGACAATCCAATGGCTTCATTAACCATCATTGGTATTGTAGTACGTAATGCCTGCGGCAAAATAATATACCGCAATCCTACAGCCCTAGTCATTGCCAGTGCATCTGATGCCTCATACTGCCCACGCGGAATCGCCTGTAATCCTCCCCGAACAATCTCGGCAATATATGCTGCGGCAAACAAAGTTACGCCTATCATAGCTCTTATCAGATTATCTATCCGAACCTCTTCTGGTAAAAATAGCGGAATCATTACTTGTGCTGTAAAAAGTATGGTAATCAGTGGTACTCCACGCACAAATTCAATAAACACAATCGACACGGTGCGAAATACTGGAAGTTTAGATCGCCTTCCCAGGGCAAATATAATACCAATAGGTAACCCTAGTACTAACGCAGTAGACGACACAATAGTATTAAGCATCAATCCGCCCCACTGACTTGTTTTCACTAGAGGCAAAATATCGTGTCCCGACGATATCCCCCTTACCAAGAAGATAGCAATGGGATAAAACCACAACCAGCCGTACGTAGACAAACGCTTCGCACGCTCTCCACCTACCTGTCCCACAAACATTCCTAATAAGCCACCGATACCAACGCCAGCCATGCCAGAAGGCAAACTGGTAGTTCTTATTGTTTCACCATCCATCCCCATAAATGCCAACTCGATCGGCAATACACCCAGCACCATAATTGCTGCAAATACAACAATACCGCGCTTATGGCCAGTAAACTGAGCTCGCCATGTTAGTCCAACTAATCCCATGATCAGATACACAACACACCAGACACGCCAAATTTCAGCACGAGGATATACACCAACCATTAAATTAGCCATATTAAAAGGGATTACAATCCAGCGTGCCTGTGAGAATGCCCATATAATCGCCGGTCTACCAATGGCAATCACGATACCAATCGCAATAAACGTAAGAACAGCGTTGTACCAACTACTAAACAGATTCTTAACTAGCCACCCAAGCACAGTGTACCTCTCGGTGGGCGGAGCCAATACATCAGAACTCAGCTGATTATTCACTCCCTTTACAGTAGTACCCATTTTTATAGCTCCACGATTTTCATGCGTTTGTTGTACCAATTACCGAATGCTGACGTCAGCAAACTTAGTGTGAGATACACCGGCATAACCATCATAAACCACACCTCAACAGCACGACCGCTTTGCATTTGTACAGTACCAGCTATTGCAACAACATCAGGATAACCTACTGCCAGCGCTAACGATGAGTTCTTTGTTAAACTCATCCATGTACTTGTTAATGGCGGAATTATCACTCGTAACGCTTGAGGCATGACGACTATACGCATTGTATCGATAGCACTCAAACCTAAAGAACGAGCAGCCTCTATCTGCCCTTTACTGACTGACATAATTCCTCCCCGCACTATTTCAGCCACAAAACTCGCTGTGTATATTACTAGGGCAAATCCTACTGCACAGAATTCTGGAGTCCAGCGCATACCTCCTTGTATATTGAACCCTTCAGGTAATGGATACTCAGGCGAAAATGGTGCACTTGGCAATATTATCCACCCCAAAAAAGCAACCGCTAGAAAAGTTCCAATAGTCCACAAACCAGTCATCGGCGTTTGACCAGTAATCTGCCGTTTACGGATAAGCATCCAGGCAACACCAGCGGCCGCTATTAACCCTGCAAACAGTATTACACTGTATGTCTGAAACATCGGTGTTGGCACACCTCGAACAGTGTAAATGCCTCGCACATTAATATACAACCAGTCTCCAGCTATAATAGAATCATCAACCTTAGGAAATTTCATAAATACGCCCTGATAAACAAAAATCATGAATATCAGTAGTGGTATACCTCGAATAGCCTCTACATATAGTTGGGCTAGTTTAGCTATCAGATAGTTAGAAGATAGTCGCGCAATTCCAATTACAGTACCCCAGATGGTAGCCAGAATAATTCCGATAAAACTCACTAGTATAGTATTGTAAAGTCCGACAAGAAATGCGTTCCAATACGGATCGTCGCGAATATGCCAACCTTTGGGTTGGCCTATATCAAACTGCGATGTCAGATTAAGAAACGAAAAACTGGGGGGAATACCTCTGAGTTCTAGTGCGACGAACATGTTCCTTATTAACCATCCACCAGCTAGTAGAATGGCAAGTAGTGTTACAACTTGTGTCACAAGCTGCAACACACGTTCATCACGCCAGAATGGTGTCGCTTTACTAGCGTATAAATTTGTTGGCGAATTCATAACTTGAACCAAGCCAGCCGCCAACTTAGAACAGCAAACTTAACTCGCATGGTTTACTTATCCCCGACGCCAGTTAGGGATGGTATATTATCCTAGTTTCCCATCCCTAACTGTATTTTATTGTTCTGTCTCTAGCGAACTGGTGGAGGATACATCAGTCCACCATCGGTATACAACCTATTTAGACCCCGAGGTATAGCTGTGGGAGTGTTCGGACCCAAATGTTGGTCATAGGCCTCACCCATATTACCTACTAGCTTGATAATATTGTAAGCCCAATCATCATTCAGACCCAACTTTTGTCCCATCTCTCCTTCTTCACCGAGGAGTTTACGTATATTTGGATTTTCTGAGCCCTTGAATGTATCAACATTACTAGAGGTAATGCCGAACTCTTCAGCTTGCATCATAGCGAAAACAGTCCACTGTACTATATCAAACCATTGGTCATCACCGTGACGCACTACTGGTCCTAGAGGCTCCTTAGACATGGTTACTTCCATAATGATATGATCCTTAGGATTCTGTAACAAGGTACGTCTTCCATTCAGACCTGACTTATCAGTAGTAACACCATCGCAACGACCTTCTTCATAAGCACCCCAGGTATCATCAGCTTCCTCAAACAGGATTGGTTCATAGTCCAATCCTCCAGCGGCGAACTGATCAGCCAAGTTTAATTCAGTAGTAGTGCCGGTAGTGACGCAAATTGAAGCGCCATCCAGGTCTTCCAAAGTACTAAGCCCACTATCCTTACGCACCATCATTCCTTGTCCATCATAGAAAGTGGTATGCACAAAATTAGTGGCCAACTCAGTATCCCTAGTGAGCGTCCAAGTAGTAGTACGACTTAGCACATCTACCTCACCGCTTCCCAAAGCTGTAAATCTCACTTTTGAACTAAGGTCATGAAATTCGATATTATCAGCTTCACCGAATATGGCAGCCGAGATTGCTCTGCAGTATTCAACATCATAGCCAACATGCGAACCATCCTCAGCCACAACTCCAAACCCTGGTACTGAGTAGGCGGAGCCACATAAAACGGTTCCTCTATCCTGCGTAGCAGATAAAGTCGTTCCATATCCGCTTGGGGCTGCAGCAGCTGAATCGTCCGCAGCCGGCGCAGCCGGCGCACAAGCCACCAACAGCACCATTATAAATGTCGCTGATACCACTCTTGTCATCTTATTCGACATAGTTGTCTCCTATATATTTATTTGTATAACTTGTATAATATTTAACTACTGATGAATAACTACGATACATTACTAGTATACATCTATCAATCACATTTAGATAGCACAGTTCTAATACAGGACAGGGAAAATAATCGGACTATCAGTCAGCAAATGAACAATGCATTAATTCTGGATAATGTCAATTACATACCTGACTAAGTAACAAGCGAGAAAAGATGCGACCTTATGCAAATCTATCCCATACATATACTAGTTTTCTAAAATCTCGGTTACAATCAAGTATCCAACTTTTATCCAACTAACGCTCTACCCAACCAAAACCTAATGAAAACTGACGTATATTAATATCAGATCTACTAATTACGCAATTCCTACACGAAACCTCGCTACTGCTTTCCTAGCACCTATATAGTATCTCATACATTTATGGATATAAAAAACCGAAAATCTCAGTTTTCGAGGCTAACATTGCGTGATCATAATCTAATCAGCTGCACCCGGGATAGGGATAGTACTAAGCATACCTCCATCAACATCTAATATCAATCCAGTCAAGAAATCAGATGAGTCCGCCAGAAAAAACATGATCGCATTGGCTACATCAGCTTCAGTTGCGTTACGCTTTAAGGGAATATCGGCCGCTGTAGATGCTTCAATTTCCTTCCGCGTCAAACCAGTAGCAGCCTTTTTCCATGACATAACCCATTCACCCATACCTGTAGTGGGTGACCCTACTGGACAAACACAGTTTACAGTGACTTGATGAGGAGCAAGCTCGCCAGCCAATGACTTTGTTACTCCGGCAACAGCATGTTTAGCGGCACAATACGCATGAATCTGGGCAAAACCCACTTTTGATGCATCTGAGCCTATATTTACTATCCGACCCCGTCCACTCTCAGATATTAACGGCGCTGCAGCTTGCGCCATAAAAAAAACACCTTTTAAATCTACGTCCAATACAAAATCCCATTTTTCTTCAGTTACTTCAGATAGCGGAGATATATCAATCACACCAGCACTATTAATTAGTGTATCTAACCCACCAAATTTCTCGTTGCATGCATCAACAGCCAATTGAATAGATGCGCGAGAGGTGACATCCAAGCTTAGAGGAAGCAAATTAGCGCTATCAATTTCTTTCGCTGCTTTTGTAAGCTGTTTTTCATCCACATCCCCAATAGCCACCTGGGAACCCTGTGATATCAAGATACGTGCTGCGGCTAAACCAAATCCATTGGCACCTCCCGTGATAAGTGCGCGCCTAGGATCATCATTATCGTTGTAATTAGCCATTTGTAAGCCCTCCTTATAACATAAGTTTATTGCTATTTGAAGATGTATTTCTTTACGATGTCTTCCCGGATATCTACGCCAAGACCAGGATTATCACGTACAGCAATAAAGCCGTTTTGTTGTTCCCACGGATTACTTACAAGTTCGTGCTGCATTGGCGATTCATGAGGCTTAAAGTCCTTACAAACACCATGATTTGATATTGACATCAAATGCACGCTGGCAGCTGTATTAAGAGCACTACTCCACGTATGCAGACTGTATTTCAAGTTAGACGCTTCAACCAATTTAATTGCATTTCTTACTCCAGTTATTCCATGGCAACGACCAGGATCAAATTGAATAATATCCACACCTTTTGAATCTATTAGGCGTTTATAGCCTTCAATATTCCATTCATCCTCACCAGTCCCTATAGGAGTAGAAACGGATGCGCGTAACCGCGCATGACCTTCGTAATCGCTAGGAAACAACGGTTGTTCAATCCAGAATAGATTGTATTCTTCCAAGTCGCGAAATCTTCGGATAGCTTTAGGCACGTCCCATAAACCCCATACACCTGGTGTATCTACTACAAGTTTACGATCAGGTCCCACTACATCTCGCAAACGTCTTACTAACTCGAGGTCACGGTCACGATCATCACCAAAGACAGCACCCGGATGCATGCCCCAGCCACCTTTCACAATGTCATAACCTTGATCACACATCCAGGAAAATTCACGCTCGGTTTCACTAATGTCCTCCATTTCAAATATAACCGAAGCCATCACTGGTACACTATCATGCAATTGACCACCTATCAGCTTAGAAACTGGAAGGTTCATAGATTTTCCCTTAGTGTCCCAAAGGGCCATATCAATCGCACTTATTGCAAATGCCGCTATCCCTTCCGGACCGATCCACCATACATGATCGATCATCTTGCTCCATAGTCGATCAACATCATGAGGATCTTCACCAATTAACATAGGAGCAAAACCACGCTCAATAATAACCTTAGTTGCCAGCGCAGACTCAGGGAACTGAGAGATGCATTCTCCCCACCCAACAACCCCATCATCTGTCTCGATACGAGCCAATGTAATATATCGTAATGTGCCTTTGTAATGTGGTTCTGGGTATTCTAGTGGCAAACCCTCTATCTTGATGATTTTAGTCATTGACTATTTACCTCCTATATAGATTTTCGGCGATGGCAATACATTTGGACCTTGCTATAAGCATGTGTTTACAATCTAAAATCTACTTTAATGCACATAAATACACATAACAAATACGTATACTTGATCAAACAACGTACTATATGAGGTGATATCCTTGGCCTTTAATGCACTTATCTGGCTAACCAACCGCCATCAACCGGAAGAATTACACCATGTACATAATCCGACGCAGCTGACGACAAGAATACAGTTGCACCCATCAGGTCCGAAGGCAGTCCCCAGCGACCACTTGGAAGACGATCAAGAATCTGTTGATTTCTAACAGGATCACTCCAAATATGCTTATTCAGTTTTGTTTGTATATAACCAGGTGCTATAGCATTTACATTAACGCCTTTGCTAGACCATTCATTCGCTAATGCTTTTGTCAATTGTGCTACTCCACCTTTACTAGCCGCATACGACGTGGCCATTAATCCGCCGGAAAAACTCAACATAGAAGCAATATTTATTATTTTCCCACTACCTTGCTGAATCATCTGACGACCAGCTAGTTGATTCAGACTAAACACCGATGTCAGGTTAACACTAATAGTTTTATCCCAACCTTCTTTGTCATGATCAGTAGCTTCAGCAACGTGTAACGTTCCATGACACACTGCCATTATGTCTAAACCTCCCAAACGATCCACACATTGTTTGAAAACACTTTCCAACTTTTCGTAATCGCTAAGATCAGCACGCAACGATTTCACTGGTTTTTCTCTGGTTCCAATATTACCAGCGGCCCGATTAACGTTTTCTGATCTACCAACGAGCAAAACTTGAGCACCTGCATCATATAGTGCCTGGCCCATTGCACTACCAATGCCCCCGCCACCACCAGTAACAATTGCCTTTTTACTTTTCAAATTAAACATTGTCATATCACCCACAGGATCTACTACAAACGATTATTGCGATTATATATAATCGCATATATACTGTCAATTCCTTAGTTATGTTGTTGTACACATTCTATAAAGTAATGATGCGCGAACCGTATAAACGGACGTTCGATAATGAGGTAAATAGTATAATAAAGTCTATATATTGTATTCAACGTACTGATGATGGCATCTGTTGATGGCATCCGTGACCCAAAAATGTACTGAATGTTAGTGTCATAGCCAATCCGTACAAGACTGCTTTACAAGGTATTGATAGTGAAAATACTGGAAATCGATGCTAAAACAATCCTAAGCAAACATTCCTTAGCAATACCACAAGGCACAGTGGTGACCTCCCCAATGGAAGCTTTTAATGCTGCAGACAGCCTATCCAGGCCAGTAGTTTTAAAAGTACAAATTCCTAGCAGTGGTCGCATGAAAGCTGGAGGCGTAAAATTCGCCCAAACACCAGACGAAGCCAAAAACGAAGCAGCTGTTCTCCTACAAACAACAATAAACAATTACTCTGCCAACAACATATTATTAGAAGAGAAGCTATCTGTTAATTCAGAAATATTCCTGGGAATCACATATGACGCTGACAGTCGCACAGGAGTGATATTAGGATCAGTATCAGGCGGGATAGATGTAGAGAAATCAGACAAAATAGCTAGGGCAATATTTTCGCCTCAACTTCCTCCTCCTGATTACATAGGCAGACAAATCGCCATAGAACTAGGATATGAAAGCAAGGATTTGTTAAATCTATCGCGTATTATCACAGCATTAGTCACCTGTTTTATACAATCGGACGCACTCCTACTGGAAGTCAATCCATTAATATTGACATCTGATCACGAATGGGTAATCGCAGACGTGCATATGGAATTAGATGACGACGCACTATTTCGACAAAAAGAACTGCTCAAGCATGTACCATACTCCAATGATCTGGTTCTGCAAACTTCAGATTTCGAACAATTAGCCAAAGAAATAGACAGCAGTGACCATAGAGGCGTAGCGGGACGACTAGTTGCATTTGATGGTAATTTAGGCATGTTAATGGGTGGTGGAGGAGCTAGCATGACAATATTTGATGCAGTACTAAATGCTGGCTTAAATCCTGCCAATTATTGTGAGATTGGTGGCAACCCCAGTGTAAAAAAAGTAAAAGAGCTCACCAAACTCATTTTGCAGCAACCATCTGTAGATAAACTCGCAGTAATCATGAATGTGGTCAGCAATACTCGCACTGATCTTGTAGCTCGCGGTGTAATAAAAGGCATAGTTGAATTAGGGCTTATCCCAAAAGATGTAATTAGTGTTTTCAGAATTCCAGGCTCCTGGGAAAAGGAAGGCTACGATATCCTGGACCATTATAAAGTGTCTTACTTTGGCCGAGAAACCAGTATCGACGAAGCCGTGGACTCAATCAAATGCCGATTTTAGCAGATTCCAATTCTCGTATTATCGTACAGGGGATTACAGGACGTGAGGCATCAGTCTTCACCAAAGAGTCGATTCAATATGGAGCTCAGATAGTTGCCGGAGTTACTCCAGGCAAAGGTGGGCAAACTATACACAATGTACAAGTATTCGATACAGTACAAGCAGCTAAACAGTCACACAACGCTGATGCTACAGTGATTGCAGTGCCAGCTCCTTTTGTTAGAGATGCTGCACTTGAAGCACTAGCTGCCGAAATAAAACTCCTCGTAATAGTCACTGAAAGAATACCACGTCGAGATGTCGTGACAATTATCGAAAATGCTACTCAACTAGATGCAAGAGTCATTGGTCCTAATACTCTAGGGGTTATATCACCTAATCGCACACGAATAGGAATGTGTGGCGGTAATGCCAAAGATGTGCGTAGAGCATATATGCAAGGTCCAGTAGGAATTATGTCGCGTAGCGGAGGTATGATGACTGAAATTGCTAATCAACTCACACAGTCTGGTATTGGCCAAAGCACATGTGTAAGTATAGGAGGCGATCCAATAGTAGGAAGCACATTTCTAGATCTACTACCTCTTTATGAAAAAGACCAAGAAACAAAAGCTTTGGTGCTATTCTGTGAACCTGGAGGCACAATGGAGGAGCGCCTATCAGAGTATCTTAATGCAAATTCATGCAGACTTCCAATTGTTGCATTTATTGCCGGAAGATTTGCCGACCGCATGCAAGGCATACGTTTTGGACATGCAGGTGCTATAGTTGAACGTGGCCGTGGTAGCCCATCTGATAAAGCTCGACTACTAAGAAACTCCGGGGTATATGTAGCAGAGAAATTATCGGACATACCGCAATTAGTGAAAGAGAACACATAGAAATATTTACTAGGATAGATCTCATGGGCATGTTCATACATATAGATGTCGATCAAACCAAATTAACCTCTAGCCAAACAAAAAGCCTAATAAATATATGTCCGGTAGATATATTTATTCTTGATAATAATATAATCGGCACCGATTCAAATCAGGAGGATGAGTGCACATTATGTGAACTATGCTTGGACAACTCTCCAAAAGGTGCTGTTGCAATCAATAAATCATATAGTGACGAACAACTTACTTCACACGCAAACCATAAATAATTATTTTTTTGATGAGCAGACAATCATCTTCCATCATTAAATATAATGTAAACTGAAGGTGCTATGCCCAGCATAAAGCGACTAGAAACACCACTAACACAAGCAAACCTAAAGAATTTGCGGGTGGGACAACGAATACTAATATCTGGGTTTGTATATACTGCCCGAGACGCAGCTCACAAGCGTCTTACCAATGCTATTGATGCCAAAGAAAAGCTACCGATTCCAATTGACGGACAAATAATCTACTATGCTGGTCCGTCTCCCACGCGTCCGGGAGAAATAATAGGCTCTGCAGGTCCAACTACTGCCACAAGAGTGGATGTATACACCCCCAAATTACTTGCAAATGGTCTTAAGGGTATGATAGGAAAGGGACACAGGACCCCAGAAGTCAGAATGGAAATGAAAAAATATGGAGCCGTATATTTTGTAACAGTCGGCGGGGCCGCAGCTCTTATCTCACAAAAAATCACAGGAGTAAAGATAATAGCCTATGAAGACTTGGGCACCGAAGCCATCAGACGCCTTAGAGTAGAAGACTTTCCAGTTTTAGTTGCTAATGACTTAAATGGAGATGACCTGTTCGAGTCTGGCCGAAACCAATACAAACGCGAGCAATAATATAATGACCACCATAAACCTAAAAGAAGTTGAGCACAAAGTAAATGAGGCGGTAAAAACAATCAATTTCGATACTCCTGACGCGAACATTATAAGGTTGACAGAAGCCCTTAGAACAGAATCTTCCGCTACTGGCCAGCTTGCGATGCAAGATATCGTAGAAAACCGTCGCATTGCATCTGAACGCCAAGTTCCAATGTGCCAAGACACCGGCATGGTAATAGTCTTCGCGGATATTGGCGAGGAGGTTCAGTTTTTAAACGGCAATTTACGCGATGCTATAACATCAGGTGTTCAGAAAGGCTACCAAGAGGGGTATCTCCGCAAATCTATAGTAGTAGAACCATTGTTTGAGCGTAAGAACACTAATAACAATACTCCCGTTGTAATCCATTTTGATCTGGTTCCCGGAAACAAATTGCGCTTAACCATTGCGGCGAAAGGCTTTGGAGCAGAAAATATGAGTTGGGTTAAGGTGTTAGCACCGGCAGAGGGAATTAACGGAGTAAAACGCGAAGTAGTTCGTGCAGTCGAGGAAGCAGGACCCAACGCAT
>Ga0187827_10004076_pt1 | contig 18180 bp, 16 predicted proteins | sample ETNtaG_39_FD_167969 | JGI IMG/M metagenome (GOLD analysis project Ga0187827, IMG submission 167969) | Marine microbial and viral communities from oxygen minimum zone, Eastern Pacific Ocean - ETNP2014_SV_150_PacBio MetaG (Illumina Assembly) | ecosystem: Environmental > Aquatic > Marine > Hypoxic... | reverse complement strand
ATAGCTTTGATATTTTAAAAGAAGTGGTGATTAAGACCATGAATACCTCTGCTTATATTTTTGCAATCTTTGTTGGTGCAACTATATTTGCTTTAATCTTACGTGAATGTGGAGGAGATGCACTAATTGAGTCTGGACTTACAGGATTAGGCCTGGGTCCTTATGGAATTATTATCTTTGTTTTGGTTATAGTTTTTTTTCTTGGTTTTTTTCTTGATTGGATTGAAATCACTCTGATTATATTGCCATTATTGGGACCAACAATTAGTAGTCTTAACTTGCAAATTAATGGTTTTGGCGTTGTTGATTATCCTAATTTGACATGGTTTGCCTTGTTAGTTGCGGTAACCTTACAAACTTCGTTTTTAACTCCTCCAGTTGGTTTTGCATTGTTTTATCTTAAGGGAGTTTGCCCTCCTAGTGTAACGCTACTTGATATTTATCGTGGTGTAATTCCTTTCATTGTAATACAATTAATAGCACTTGTTCTGGTATTTTTATTTCCAGAGTTAGTAACTTGGTTGCCATCAAAAGTATTTAAGCCCCTATAAAATAATATTATTACAACTATAAGTTGTTAATTTTTATAATTCGTTTCATGACTCCAATTACTTTTTATGCTTTAATATCTTAATAGTTAACTAACAACAAAAGAGGGGAAGACATATGTCAGATAAAACTAAAACGTTAAAAGGAAAAACTCCTTCTAGACGTAAGTTTATTAAAGCTGCTGCTGCAACGGGTGTTGCTGCTGTCGCTGCATCTTCTTTAGCTGCCCCAGCTGTTGCTGCAGATAGAGTAGAAATAGCAATGGTTACAACCTGGCCAAGAGATTTTCCTGGTCTAGGTACTGGCGCACAAAGATTTGCACAAAGATTGACCGATATGAGTGATGGACGATTTCAAGTTCAATACTTTGCGTCAGGAGAAAGAGTAAAAGCATTTGACTCATTTGATGAAGTAGCATCAGGTAACGCTCAAATGTATCACGCTGCGGACTATTACTGGAAAGGCAAACATAAAGCTTGGGGTTATTTCACTGCTGTACCTTTTGGTCTCACTTATACAGAGTTGAACGCTTGGATCAGATTTGCAGGTGGTCAACAACTTTGGGATGAGCTAGGAGATAAATTTGGACTTAAAAACTTTTTATGTGGTAACACAGGAGTTCAAATGGGGGGTTGGTTTAATAAAAAAATTAAATCAGCTAAAGACTTTAAAGGCCTTAAAATGCGTATGCCAGGTTTTGGTGGAGAAGTTATCGCTAAGCTTGGTGCATCTCCAGTTTCACTTCCAGGTGGACAAATTTATGAAAACTTAGTGTCAGGCGCAATTGATGCAACCGAGTGGGTTGGTCCATGGAACGATGAAATTATGAAGTTCCAAGAAGCAGCTAAATACTATTACTATCCAGGTATGCACGAACCTGGTTCTGCATTAGCGGCTGGATGTAATAAATCATGGTTAACAAGCTTGTCTAAAGCAGATCAAACAATGATTGAGGCGGCTTCATCTATGGAAAACGATGTAATGATGGCTGAGTATAATGCCAAGAATGGTGCTGCATTAGCTAGATTAATAAACGATCATGGTGTTAAACTTGAGAAATTTAATGACAAAGTTTATGACGCATTTGCTAAAGGTGCTGCAGAAGTGTTTGAAGAAGTTCAGGCAAGCAGTGATTTAGCAGCAAGAACTCATAAAAGCTTTGTTAAAGCTCGTAAAGATATTGGTAGTTGGGCAAACTTGTCAGACTCTCCATATATTCAACAGAGAAACAGAGCACTTGGAGTTTAATATAAACTTTAATTGAGATTATTTCATAAAAGGGGCCCTGCTTAGTCGGGGCCCTTTTTTTTGACTATATTATTTATGCTATAATTGTAATATTTTCCTGAAAATGACCACAAATAAAAAATCACAAATTATTAGAATTGCAAGTTATTCAATTGCAGCAATAACTTTAGCTTTCCTAATAAACAATGTATTGACTTGTTGGTTTGATTGGCCTGGTATAAAAAAATTATATTCAAATTATGAATTATTTGGTTTTAAAAAATTAAATAAACCACTTGAAGGTTCAACGCTTACATTAAGTTATATTCAATTTATATTTTATATTATTTCTATAGCATCAGTTATTTTTTATATTTTTAAAACACCAAAACAAAGTTTAATAAAAGACTCCGAAATATTTGCTTCAATTACGGCTTATATTATACGTTCAGCTTTTTGGGCTGTTTTTATACTTGGCATTGTTGATATTATTATATCATTTTTAGCAGTCGAGCGTCTGCTCGATGTAATTTTTAATGAAGAGATTAAATTTAAATTAATCAGCGCAGAATTTAGAATTACATATATTCATTTTCCATTGATAATAATTTCATTGGTTGTTGGATATTTTACTAGGACAACGGGATTTATATGGTTAGCAGTTCTTGTAGTTTTTTGTGAATTTTCAATTGTTATTTCAAGATTCATTTTTTCTTATGAGCAGGCATTTCAAGGTGATCTAGTTCGTTTTTGGTATGCGGCCCTTTTCCTTTTTGCAAGCGCATATGCTTTAATTAATGAAGGACATGTTAGAGTTGACGTTCTTTACACTGGCTTTAGTGAAAGAAAAAAAGCATGGACCAATACAATTGGTTCTTCGATTTTTGGAATTCCACTTTGTTTATGTATAATTTTTTTAGGTATGAGCAGCAAGGCTAGTATTATTAATAGTCCTTTGCTTGCATTTGAAGTAACTCAACAAGGATCTAGCGGCTTATATCTAAAATATTTGATGGCAGCTTATTTAGCTATTTTTGCAGTAAGCATGCTAATTCAATTTACAAGCTATTTTATGAGCAATTGTCATAAAATATTTGAAAGCTCTAAAAGTTAATTTATGGAAACAGTTTTTCTTGTAATTTTAATTATAACAATGATAGCAGCCTTAGCATCAGGGTTTCCAGTTGCTTTTGCATTACCAGGCTCAGCTATAGTTTCTATTTGTCTTGCTGCTCTTTTTGGATATGTATTTGAAGGTGATGTGAGTGCTTTTTTTGCTCAAGATGGACCAATTGAATGGCTAACAGCCGGCATTACAAATTTTAGAAGTGTTTATTGGGATGTAGAAAGTGACACTCTTATTGCGATTCCATTATTTATTTTTATGGGAATTATGTTGCAAAGATCAAAAATTGCAGAAGATTTATTAGTTACCATGGGGCAGCTTTTTGGTCCAATACCTGGAGGGTTAGGTATATCGGTTATTTTTGTTGGAGCATTGTTAGCAGCAACAACAGGAATTGTTGGAGCTACAGTAATTGCAATGGGATTAATTTCTTTACCAGCAATGCTCAACAACAATTATGATAAATCGTTAGCAAGTGGAATTGTTTGTTCTTCTGGAACTCTAGGTCAAATAATCCCTCCATCAATTGTACTAATTATTTTAGCTGACCAACTTGGTAGTGCAACAGATGTAGCAAATACAATTAGACAAGCTGAATATAAACAATTGACCGGTGAGTTTAGTATGCCCGGAGAGTTTGCAGTTCAATCAACGAGTGCTGGAGATATGTTTCTTGGTGCTCTTCTACCAGGTTTGGTTCTTGTGGGTTTATATATGTTATATGTATTTGTATATGCTAGGTTAAAACCAGGTTCAGCTCCACCAGTTCCTTACAAAGGAGAATTTGATTTAAAATTCTGGTTAAGAGTTACAACAATTATTATTCCACCTTTAGCTTTAATTTTTGCAGTACTAGGATCAATTTTAATGGGTATAGCAACTGTAAATCAAGCTGGATCTATTGGTGCAATAGGCGCAACTTTCATGGCAGGATATCGTCTTCATAAAGGTAAAAAAAATGCCTACTACCCTCTAATCCTAGGATTTATTTCTTTAGTATTTATTTTTGTTTTAGCAAGCAAATTTGACTTAAATGTAAAAAATATTGAAAGTACAAAAAATTTTGTAGCAATATTAGTTACAGCTTTTTTTGTTTTTTTGTTTTTATTTGCAATTGGGTGGAGCTTTTGGAGAAGTTATAAAACTGAGAATGTATTAAAAAATGTTGTTACGGATACTTGTGTAACGACATCTATGGTATTTATCATTCTTCTTGGTGCGGCGATGTTGACGTCTGCTTTCAGAGCATTTGGTGGTGAAGAATTAGTAAGAAACTTTTTGCAAGATTTGCCAGGGGGTTTCTGGACACAGTTTGTTGTAGTAATGTTAGTAATTTTTTTACTTGGATTTTTTTTAGACTTTATAGAAATTGCAGTTGTTGTTGTTCCAATTATAGCACCAATATTATTAGCCGAAACCTCAGCAAACGTTACTGCAGTTTGGTTAGGAGTAATGATTGGTGTAAATTTACAAACTTCTTTCTTAACACCTCCTTTTGGATTTGCTTTATTTTATCTCAGAGGCGTTGCTCCAAAACATGTTGCAACACTAGATATTTGGAAAGGCGCAATTGCATTTATAGTTTTACAATTAATAGGGCTTGGTATAGTTGGTTTTTATCCAACTTTGGTGAATTATTTGCCAAATAGAGTTTATCTAACCTCAAATGTTGCTCCACCTCCAATGAATCCAAGACTTCAATATTGTTTACAAAAATACAAATTTGCTACTTATAATGAGAATGAACAATTAATAAAATCTAGCATTACTAATTTTCAATCAATCAATTTAAACAATCTTCCAGATGATAAAATTGATATCTTCGAATCACATTTTAATAATGCGTCTTCGACTTTTGATTTAGTTCAGAGAGTTCAGAACACGGAAAGTGAATATAATTTATTTATTAAAAATTATAAAGATATGCATTTTAAAGTAAGGAAAAAACAAAAGAAAATTATTAAAATTGGAAAAAAGATTAAAAAATTAGAAGCAGAAATAAGAAATTTAGATAAAGATGATATGTCGGAAAAACAGAAAATTCAGCTTGAGATTGAGGAATTAAAATTAGAGACAGAAGAATTAAGCAAAGCAATTCCTTCGGATTGGGAAAGAAGAAATCAAGAATTTAAAAAAATTCATAAAGCAAAAAATATTGCAACAAAAAGATATAGAAAAAATGTTGATGAAGCCTATGATGAGTTAGCTCAAATTAAGTTGTTCATTAAAGATGGCAAAGAATTAGAGAAACTTTCAACTGAATTTAATAAACTTAATAACAATATTAATAATGAAGATTTTGATAACGCACTTATAAGCATAGATATTTTGTTTGAAAAACTAGGGGAGATTTCAGGTACAGAAGAACTACAAAACAAACTAGATGATCTAATAACAGCTATTGATAGTGAGGAAATTGATAGAGATAAGATCTTTAATATTAGCAATGAAATAGTTGAATTATTTAATAAGGAAGTTAGTTGGAGAAATAAAGCTGGCCAATCATTAGCTGACAAGTTGGATGAATATGATTCAGTAATTAGCCAATCAATTGGATTAAGACTTCAAGCAAGACTCACTAAAGAACAAGCAAAATTTGTAGCTAGATGTAAGTCGGTTCATAGAGATATATCTTTGAATTTCTAATTTAAATAAATGGAAAAAAATATTCTACCGATCAAAAAAGCTGTCTTAGTTTTTTTTGTATTTGCTTGTGGATATTTTATATCCTGCCTTTTAAGAGCGATTACTGCAACTTTATCTCCTTTATTAACCGATGAATTTAATTTATTAGCTGGTGATCTAGGACTATTAGCGGGGGGATATTTTTTAGGATTTGCATCTATGCAAATACCTCTTGGATATTTACTTGATAAGCACGGTCCTAAAAAAATTGTTTCTTCATTTTTATTAATTGCAATAATTGGTACAGCATCTTTTGCATTGTCTCAGAATTTTGCTGGTTTACTTATATCACGAATTTTAATTGGAGTTGGTGTTAGCGCATGCTTAATGGGTCCTTTAACTGGCTACAGAATTTGGTTTGCAGACGAATACCAGCAAAGAGGAAACTCATGGATGTTAATGATAGCCTCTACTGGATTTGTTTTTTCAACACTACCTGTTCAAATATTATTACCAATTTTTGGATGGAGATGGATTTTTGGAGGAATAACTATTTTAATATTTGTTGTTATAATATTAACATTATTTTTTATTCCTCCATGGAAAAAAGAAGTAGATAATAATCATGAAAAAAATGTTGGATCGTTATCAGATGTTTGGAAAAATAAATTTTTTAGAAGCATAATTCCTCTTGGCTTATTTAATTATGGAGGAATGATTGCTATTCAAACTTTGTGGGCTGGTCCATGGATGGTAAGGGTTGCTGGCTACGATCCTTTGGAGAGTGCAACAGGACTTTTTTGGATAAATACAACTATGTTAATAGCTTTTTTTGCTTGGGGTTATATTTTGCCTAAAATTACTAAATTTGGCCTAGAAACATCAAAATTAATGAAGTTTGGATTACCAATTAGTTATTTATCTTTGTTTGTCATTATTATTTCAGGCGAAAATGCAGGAGCAATACATTTTACAGTTTATATACTTACTTCAATTGTATTGACACTTACTCAGCCTGCTGTGGCGTTATCTTTTCCAACGAGTTTAGCAGGAAAATCACTTACATCATTTAATTTACTTATTTTTTTAGGCACTTTTATAATGCAATGGGGAATTGGCTTAGTCATTGATTTATCTCAATTTTTAGGAAAAGGAGAAATTCAAAGTTTTCAAATATCATTTTTTGTTTATTTTGTAATTTGCGTGTTTTGTTATTTATATTTTATATTAAATAATAAAAATGAATAAAAAAAAAATGTCTTTATTTTATATTTTTGGATTAATATTAATTCTATATTTGATTGTTACTTTAGGTCTTTATATTTTTCAAAGAAAACTTTTATATCATCCTAATTTTAATAGTCATTTAAAAGGTGATGGATTAATTCACAGTTTCGAAAATATAAATATAAGAACTGAAGATAATATTAATTTAAAAGGATGGCTTCATCTAAAAAATCCAAAAAAAAAAATCATTCTTTTTTTTCATGGTAATGCAGGTACATTGGATAATAGAATTTATAAACTTAATTTTTTAGGAAATTTAGATGTAAATTTTTTAATTATCGGTTGGAGAGGATATAGTGGTAGCAGTGGAAAACCATCCGAATTTGGACTGTATCAAGATGCTAAAAGTGTATTAAATTGGTTAAATTCAAAAGGAATAACAGATGATAAGATTATTTTGTATGGAGAGTCTCTTGGTACATCTGTTGCAATTGAAGTTGGTCAAAACAGAGATTTTGCTGGTATTATTTTAGAAGCACCTTTTACATCAATGATAGATATTGGAAAAAAATATTATCCTTTCTTTCCAGTTGAATTACTTTTGAAAGACAAATATGTAAGTAAAAATAAAATTAAAAATATTAAATCGCCAGTATTAGTTATGCACGGTAAGAAAGATAATATTGTACCTTTTTATATGGGAAAAAAAATTTACGATTTAGCTAATCAACCAAAGTTTAAATATTTTCCCGACGATGATGATCATATGATGAATTTTGATAAAAATTTGGTAAATGAAATACATTTATTTCTAAAGAATTTAAATTAAATTTTTTTAACATTAATTAAAATTGTTAATCCTAACAAAAGAAGAAATATTGCAGAAGAAAAACCAATTCTTTGACTATTTGAAATAAAAGTAACCGTACTAACTAGTAGCGGACCAATAAAAGAAGTCAATTTTCCTGATAAGGCAAATAATCCAAAACCGGATGCTTGGTTGTTTTTGTCTATTGATTTTGTAATAAATACCCTACTGGCAGACTGAACTGGTCCAATAAAAAAACCATTTATTGAAGCAAAAATTAAAAAAAATATTTTAGTTTTAATAAAAAGAATTATTGCAGATGAAACAATCAAACCTATGAGAGAAAAAATAATAACAGATTTTGAGGTAAATTTGTCATTTGCATACCCTCCTATTATAGCACCAATAAAAGCAGTTATATTCATTAATATAGATAAAACTAGCAAATCTTTTATTTCTAAATTATATACTCCTACAGCAAATATGCCTCCCATAACTATTATCGCATTTAAACCATCGGCATAGAGCATTCTTGCTAATAAAAATTTACCAAGGTTATTTAATCCATTATTCCAAACTAAATTTTTAATTTTTTTTATACTATTTGAGTTTTCATCAATCTTATTTTTATATTCTTTTTTTAAGGAAAGTAAAAAAGGCATAGAAAATAATAAATACCAAAAACCAACTACTATAGAAGTAGCTCTTACATTTTCAAAATTTTCTTTTTCAAGACCGAAAGGCAACGAATCGTTATCAATAAAAATTTTAATACATACAATTAAAATTAATATTCCTCCAATATAACCTAATGCAAAACTTATACCTGAAGATTTGCCTAGATTACTTTCTTTGGAAATGTTTTTTAGTATTGAATTATAAAATATTAAACTAAGTTCATAAAAAAGATTTGCTAACGCAACAATAATTAAAGTGTAAAATAAATAATTTTCAGAAGGTTGGGCAAACCATAAAAGTAAGGTAAAAAAAATACAACAAATAGTAAATAATCTTAAAAACAATATTGTATAATTTTTTTTGTCTGCAAATGTTCCAATAAAAGGACCTACCACAGCAATTAATATTCCTGTAATTCCTATTGTCCATCCCCAATAAGATTGCCCCAGAATTGGATTGGGTGCAATTTGTTTTGCAAAATATGTTGCAAAGATAAAAGTAATTATAATTGTAGTAAATGCAGAATTAGCAAAATCGTAAAGCGCAAAATTAAGGACTTTTTTCATCTAATTTTATAATCACATTTTACTCACAATTTAAACAAACCATATACAAAATTAAGTTTTACATATTATTTTACATGAAATTTAAAGCAATAATTCTATTTATTTTATTATTGTCTATTCAAAATTCTAATTCAGATAGCAATTTAGCAAAAGTAGATGATATTTTTTATATTGGAAAAATGGACTCTCATAATAATGATTTTGTTCTTTTTTTTAAAACAAGGGAAAAGGCTATTTTAGCCAGAGGAGAAGAATTTAATTATATTACTGATTACCCACAAGACTTATATATGTATGATAGAAAAACAAAAAAAACCGAACCATTAATAACATACGAATGGTTTCCACGACTTGCAAAATTCTATCTATCAAATTATAATTTTCCAGTTTTTCCTGAAGATTTTGCTTATTATTTGATGCAAGATAATAAAACTTTAATAATGGTAAGTGCAGTTAAAAATATAAATCAAAATTTAAAATTTAATATTTCAACAAAAAAACTTGATAAATATCCAACTAAGGGAAAATTAGATTTTATAGTTTCGTCAATTAGTAAAGATTGCGGTTTTTCAAGCATGGAAGATACTTATGAGTGTAATTATTATAAGCCCTTAATATCCCAAAACTTAATTAATTAGTTTGTATAAATGCGTTAGCAAATTTTTCAGCATCAAAAATTTGTAAGTCATCTTCTTTTTCTCCAAGTCCTAGGGCAATAATTGGTAGCTTATATTTTTTTGCAACAGCTATTAAAATTCCTCCTTTTGCTGTGCCATCAAGTTTTGTCATAATTAAACCAGTAATCGGAATAATTTTATTAAATTCTTCAACTTGATTTAAAACATTTTGCCCTGTTGTTGCATCTAAAATTAATATAACTTCATGGGGGGCTTCTTTATCAATTTTTTTAGCAACATTTGCAATTTTTTTATACTCATCCATCAAATTTTTTTTATTTTGTAATCTTCCGGCCGTATCTATTAAGACGTAATTAAAATTTTTTTTTTTCGCAGCATCTATAGCTCTATAAGCAACCGAAGCAGCATCCGAACCTTGAGCTGATTTAACAATTTCTACACCAATTTTTTTAGACCAATTTTCCAATTGTTCAATTGCAGCTGCCCTAAAAGTATCGCATGCTGAAAACAAGATTTTATTGTTGTTTGATTTTAAAATTTTTCCTAATTTACCTATGGTTGTTGTTTTGCCGACGCCATTAACTCCTGAAATAAGTAATATCTTGAGGTTTTCACTCTTATTAAAAAAATTAATTTTTTCTAAAGGCTTCATTAATTCAATTATATATTTTTTTAAAATTATATTTACTTCATTTAAAGTGTCTTTTTTTGGATCAATTTTTTCTGTTGAAATAATTTCTTTTATTTCTAAAGCAGCAACAACACCAACATCGGATTCAATTAAATGTTCTTCAACTTGATCAAGTGTTTTATCATCAATTTCTTTTTTTATAATTATATCTCTGAGACCAGAAGTAAATGTTGAGGCGCTTTTTTTAAAACCTATTTTAAACTTTTCAAAAATTCCCATTAAAGTTTTATGTCTATTTCTTTTATTTTAGAAACAGGTCCTTTCATATGAATATTATTTTTTTCATCTATAAAAATAGATAGTTTTCCAAGTTCAAATTCAACATCAATTTTTTCTTTTACATATCCATTTATATTTCCTGCTATGGCAGTTGCACAAGCTGCAGTTCCACAAGCTTTAGTTGGTCCAGCACCTCTTTCCCATACCTTAACTGTAATTAAATTTTTATTTATTAATTTAGCAATAGTGACATTGCATTTTTCAGGAAAGAGCTTATTATTTTCAATTAACGGTCCAATTTTTTTAATATTAAAATTTTCAATATTATCTACAAAAAAAACAACATGAGGATTGCCCACATTCACTGCCGTTCCTCCTATGTGTTCATTATTATTTTCATCCAATATTTTGATACCCAAATTTTTGGTATTTTTGTTTTCACTTAAAGGAATTTCATTCCATTGAACTTTTGGCGCACCTATGTCAGTTTCAACTAAATTATTATCCAATATTTTTGATCTTATTACCGATGAAGAAGTACAGAATGTAATTTCTTTTTTATTACTCTCTTTATATAATAAATAAGCCACGCACCTAGTGCCGTTACCACATGCTCCAGAAGCACTTCCATCAGAGTTAAAAAATTCCAAATTTGCATCAAATTCTTTATTTTTTTTGATAATAATAAGTTGATCGCAACCAATAAAGTTTCTGTCACAAATTTTAATAATTTGTTCTTCAGAAAATTTTATAATTTTATCTCTTTGGTCAATGATTATAAAATCATTACCCAAACCATCCATTTTGTATGCTTTAATGTCCATATATTAGATGTTTAACTTATTTATTGACTTTTTGAACCTCTATTATAGTTTGGCTCCGTTTCCGCAAAAACAGCAATTTGCGGTGTCTTTAGAAACAAAGATATCGACACTAGTCAGCGAGGGTTCGCCCACTAGTGCGATGACTGCTGGGTGAAATTATGTTTGAAAACTTGACAAATAAATTTGAAGAAATTTTTTCTTCTTTAAAAAAAGCACCTTCACTTGATGAAAAACAAGTTGATGAGGGTCTGAGAAGTATAAGGCAAGCTTTACTAGAGGCCGATGTCTCACTTGCTGTTGCAAAAGAATTTGTAGACAAAGTTAAACCTAAGGCATTAGGACAAGAAATTATTAGATCTACTTCGCCAGGTCAAATGGTGGTTAAGATTGTTTACGATGAACTTGTTAATTTATTAGGAGAAAGTAGTGCTGAAATAAATTTAAATGCAGTTCCACCAGTATCAATTATGTTGGTTGGTTTGCAAGGTTCTGGAAAAACAACGACGACAGCTAAATTAGCAAAATTTTTGGAAAAAAATAAAAAGAAAAAAATTATGATGGTTAGTTTAGACGTTTATAGACCAGCAGCTCAGGAGCAACTTAATACTTTAGGAGAACAAAACGATATTTTAACTTTGCCAGCAATTCAAGGTCAATTGCCAGCAGACATATGCATAAGAGCTCTTAGTGCAGCCAAATTGAATGGAGCTGATATAATTCTTTTCGACACTGCCGGTAGAACACAAATAGATCTTCAAATGATGAGCGAAATTAAGGAAATTGAAAAAATTATTAAACCTAGTGAAGTTATATTAGTGGCAGATTCGCTTACGGGGCAAGTAGCAGCAGAAGTAGCTAAAGAATTTAAAAATACTGTAAATGTTTCAGGAATTATTCTTACAAGAGCGGATGGCGATGGAAGAGGTGGCGCAGCTTTAAGTATGAAGTTTGTTTCTCAAGTACCAATTAAATTTTTAGGTATTGGGGAAAAAATAGAAAATTTTGAAACTTTTCATCCTGACAGAATAGCAAATAGAATTCTTGGCATGGGAGATATTGTATCTTTAGTTGAAAAAGCATCACAAGATTTAGGAGAAGAAAATATTAAGAAAGCTGAAGAAAATCTAAAAAAGGGAAAATTTTCTATGGAGGATTATTTAACACAATTAAGGCAAATGAAAAAAATGGGAGGAATAGAAGGTCTAATGTCTTTTATGCCGGGAGTGTCAAAAATTAAATCACAAATGGATAAAGCTGGTGTTGACGAAAAAATTATAACTCAAAATGAAGCAATAATTTTGTCAATGACCCAAAAAGAACGTGAGAACCCAAAAATAATTGATGGTTCTAGAAGAAAAAGAATTGCTAATGGCTCTGGAACAGATGTGGCCACTATCAATAAATTGTTAAAACAATTTAAAATGATGTCTGAAATGATGAAAAAGATGTCAAAAGGAAATCTGAAAGGTATGGAAGATAAAGGAATACCTCCGGAGCTTTTTAATCAACTAAAATAATATAAAGGAGAAAAAATGTTAAAGTTAAGATTATCGATGGGAGGAACAAAAAAAAGACCAGTTTATAAAATTGTCGTAGCAGACAGCAGATTTGCAAGGGATGGAAGATTTATAGAAAAGTTAGGTTTTTTAAATCCTTTACTCCCAAAAGAAAAAGAAGAAAGAATAGGACTTGAAACTGATAGAATTAAATATTGGATTAGTCAAGGAGCAAAACCAACTATTAGAGTAGCAAGAATATTAGGAGAAAAACAAATTATTCCTATGCCTGCAAATAGCAATAATCCACAAAAAGCTATTCCAAAGAAAGATAGAAAGAAAGCAGAAGCACCTAAGGAAGAAAAGAAAGCAGAAGCACCTAAGGAAGAAAAGAAAGCAGAAGCACCTAAGGAAGAAAAGAAAGCAGAAGAGAAAAAATAAAAATGTTTTTGGCCAGAATATTTACATTGTATCCAGATTTATTTCCAGGTCCTCTAAGCAAAGGATTGTATGGTAAAGCTATGGAAAAAAAAATATGGAATATAGAAACTGTGAATATTAGAGATTATGCCATAGATAAACATAAAACGGTTGACGACACACCTTATGGAGGTGGATTTGGAATGTTAATTAAGCCAGACGTTCTAGCAAAGGCCATAGATGAAAAATTAAAAACTAAAGAAAAGATTTATTATTTAAGCCCAAAAGGAAAATTGTTTGATCAAAAGTTGGCAAAAGAACTTTCTAAGGAAAAAACAATTAATTTAATTTGTGGTCATTTCGAGGGAGTTGATCAAAGAGTGGTAGATTCTAGAAATATTATCGAACTTAGTATAGGTGATTTCATTTTATCAGGAGGTGAATCGGCTGTATTTGTAGTTATGGACGCAATTTTGAGGCTAATACCTGGAGTTATTGGAAACGATAATTCAATTGATGAGGAGAGTTTTGAAAATGGTCTACTAGAGTATCCACAGTACACAAAGCCTCAAATTTGGGAGAAAAAAAGCGTTCCCAATGTACTTTTATCAGGAGATCATACAAAAATTAAAGACTGGCGTTTATCCAAATCAGAGGCTATAACACGCGACCGAAGACCAGATTTGTGGCAAAAATATAAAAAGAATTAAATTGATAAATATCAACATGAAAACGATTGAAGAAATAAATCAAGCAAGTGTAAAAAAAATTACTTCAGAAAAAAAACTTCCTGATTTTTTTCCTGGAGATATAGTCAAGGTTGGAGTTAGAATTGCCGAAGGCAAAAGAGATAGAATTCAGTATTTCGAAGGTGTTTGTATTGCAAAAAAAAATAGAGATTTAAACTCATCTTTTACAGTTAGAAAAATCTCATTCGGCGAAGGAGTTGAAAGAACATTTGCACTATACAGTCCAATTGTAGACTCAATTAAAGTAATAAGATCTGGGAAGGTAAGAAGAGCAAAACTATATTTCTTAAGAGACAGAACTGGTAAATCAGCAAGAATTGCTGAAAAAATTAAGAAAAAAATAGGAATTGAAGTAGAAATTAAATCGGAAAATGTAATCGAAGGAGCTACGGAACCAATAGTTGAGAAAACAAAATCTGAAGATGTTATAAAAGAAGAAAAGAAAGCAGAAGCACCTAAGGAAGAAAAGAAAAAAGCCAAGGATCCAATAATTGAAGCAAAAAAAAAAGAGAAAAAAGAAGAAGATCCAAAAAAGAAAAAATAATTTTTTTCTAAATGTCTAAAACAATCTACGATAAAATTTGGAATGAACATCTTGTTTATGAACAAGAAGATGGAACATCTTTATTATTTGTAGATAGACATTTGATTCATGAAGTTACAAGCCCACAAGCATTTGAGGGTTTGAGAAATTCAAAAAGAAAAGTAAGACATCCCAGATTAACCTTAGCAGTTGCTGATCATAATGTTCCTACAACCGATAGAACTAAAGGAATTCTAGATAAAGAATCTAAAATTCAAGTTGATACTTTAGATATAAATTGTAAAGAATTTGGTGTTCAAGTATTTGGGATGGAAGACAAAAGACAAGGTATAGTTCATATAATTGGACCAGAACAAGGATTTACTCAACCTGGTACGATAATTGTATGTGGGGATAGTCATACAGCTACCCACGGTGCCTTCGGCGCTCTTTCATTTGGAATTGGAACTTCTGAAGTAGAGCATGTATTGGCAACACAAACTTTAGTTCAAAAAAAAACAAAAAATTTTAGAATAAATGTTAAAGGAGAATTGTCAGTTGGAGTAACCTCTAAAGATGTAATTCTTCAAATAATTGGAAAAATAGGAACTGCCGGGGGAACAGGATATGTGATTGAATATGCTGGGAATTTGATCTCTTCATTAAGCGTGGAACAAAGAATGACAATTTGCAATATGACAATTGAAGGAGGTGCTAGAGCCGGTTTAATTCAGCCGGATCAAAAAATATTTGATTATTTAAAAAATAAGCCAATGTCTCCGAAAAAAGATAAATGGGATAAAGCTGTAGAATATTGGAACACACTTAAAACTGATAGAGATGCTAAATTTGATAAAGAAATTACTTTAGATGGAAAAGAAATTAAACCAATGGTAACATGGGGAACATCTCCTCAAGACGTAGTAACAATTGATGAAAAAGTTCCAAACCCAAGCAATGAAAGCGATCCAGATAAAAAGAACTCAATTGAAAGGTCATTAAAATATATGGGTTTGAAACCCGATACTTCCATGAAAGATATAAAGATTGATAAAGTTTTTATTGGTAGTTGTACTAATGGCAGAATTGAAGATCTTAGAGATGCTGCAAAAATATTAAAAGATAAAAAAATATCAAATCATATAGAAGCATTTGTTGTACCAGGATCTGGTTTAGTTAAAGAACAAGCTGAACAAGAGGGATTAGACAAAATATTTAAAAATTCAGGTTTTGAATGGAGAGAGCCTGGTTGTTCCATGTGTCTTGCTATGAATGCAGATAAGTTAAAACCAGAAGAAAGATGTGCATCAACTTCAAACAGAAATTTTGAAGGACGACAAGGTAGAGGAGGCAGAACTCATTTAGTAAGCCCAGCAATGGCAGCAAGTGCAGCCATAGCCGGAAATTTAGATGATGTTAGAAAGTACCAAAATTAAATGAATAAGTTTACGACATTAAAAAGCATACCCGCATATCTTCCCATGGTTAATGTAGATACAGATATGATTATTCCAAAACAGTTTTTAAAAACAATAAAAAGAACTGGATTAGGAAAAAATCTTTTTTATGAAATGAGATATGATAATAATGGAGCAGAAGTAAAAGATTTTATTTTTAACCAAAGTCCATTTAATAAATCAAAAATTTTGATTACAGGAAAAAATTTTGGTTGCGGCTCATCAAGAGAGCATGCTCCTTGGGCACTATTAGATTTTGGCATTACATGTGTTATAAGTTCAAGTTATGCGGATATTTTTTATAACAATTGTTTTAAAAATGGAATATTGCCAATAGAAATTACTGAAGAAGAAATTAAAGAGGTATCAGATTATTCAAAGAGAAAAGAAGAAATATATGTAAATTTACCTGATCAAAAAATTGTTTTTGGAAATAAAGAGGTTAAATTTGAAATTGATCCATTTAAAAAAAAATGTTTAATTGAAGGTTTAGATGATATTGCTCTATCTCTAGAAAAATCAGAAAAAATTTCTGCATATGAAAATAAATTAAAAGTAAACAAACCATGGATTTTCAATGATTAAGGTAAAAAAAAGAAAAATATTACTACTACCAGGTGATGGAATCGGACCAGAGGTAATTGCTGAGGTAAAAAAAATAATTGAATGGTTTAACAAAAATAAATCTTTAGATTTTGAGATAGACGAAGATCTAATTGGTGGTGTTGCTTATGACAAACATGGAACACCCATCACTGATGAAGTTTTCTATAAAGCTCTAGAAAGTGAAGCAGTTATTTTAGGAGCTGTAGGCGGACCTAAGTGGGACAACTTAGAATTTTCAAAAAAACCCGAAAGAGCTTTATTGAAATTAAGAAAGGAGTTGAAATTATTTGCCAATCTAAGACCGGCAATTTGTTTTAAACAGTTAGTAGAAGCTTCAAGCTTAAAACCAGAGATAGTTTCAGGACTCGATATAATGATAGTGAGAGAATTAACAGGAGGCATTTATTTTGGTGAACCAAGAGGAATTAAGCCAATTGATAATGGTGAACGCAAAGGAATTAACACACACACTTATACTTCAAGTGAAATTGAAAGAGTAGCGAGAGTTGCCTTTGATTTAGCTAAAAAAAGAAAAAATAAAGTTACATCATGTGAAAAATCAAATGTAATGGAGGCTGGCCAACTATGGAAAGAAGAAGTTCAAGCTCTTCATGAAAAAGAATATAAAGAAGTAGAGTTAAAACATATGCTTGCAGATAACTGCGCTATGCAATTGCTAAGAAATCCAAAACAATTTGACGTGATAGTAACTGATAATCTTTTTGGAGATATGCTTTCGGATGAAGCTGCTATGCTAACAGGCTCACTTGGATTATTGCCATCAGCCTCACTTGGCACAAAAGACAAGAATGGTAATTTGAGATCTATGTATGAACCAGTTCATGGTTCAGCACCTGATATTGCAGGCAAAGGAATATCCAATCCAATTGCTACGATTTTAAGTTTTTCTATGGCTTTAAGGTATTCTTTAAATTTAGAAAAAGAAGCAGACGATTTAGATAATGCGGTACAAAAAGTTTTAAATGATGGATTAAGAACTAAAGATATTTTATCCAAGGGTACCAAAGAAGTTTCCACAGAGGCCATGGGAAATGCTATTATTGCGTGTTTGCAAAAATAAGTAATTTAAATTATTTTATTCTCTATTATTATGACTACCTATACTGCCCCTATTGAAGACATGATGTTTCTTTATGAAAAATTAAGAAACAACAAAAATTATAATGAAATCGAAAAGTATAAGGAAATAACTCCCGATCTTGTAAAAAATATTTTAGAAGAAGCTGCAAAAATTAGTCAAAATATAATATTACCTTTAGCTAAATCAGGAGATGAAAATCCGACAATTCTTGAAAATGGAATTGTAAGAACTCCCCCAGGATATAAAGAAGCATATAAAAAGTTTATTGAAGATGGTTGGACCTCTTTATCTTGTGATCCCAAATATGGAGGTCAAGGAATGCCAAAAACTGTAAGTGCCTTTTTTGATGAAATGATATCAGCATCAAGCTTATCTTTTAAACTTTATAGTGAATTAAGTATTGGCGCTTATAATTGTATTAATCATCATGCAACAGATTCAATAAAAAATAAATTTTTACCAAAAATGGTGGAAGGCAAATGGAGCGGCACCATGTGCTTAACAGAACCTATTTGTGGAACTGATTTAGGTTTATTAAAAACTAAAGCAATTGAACAAAAAGATGGAACGTTCAAAATAAGTGGACAAAAAATATTTATTACCTCGGGTGATCACGATCTTACCGAAAATATTGTTCATTTGGTTATTG
>Ga0187827_10004074_pt1 | contig 18195 bp, 18 predicted proteins | sample ETNtaG_39_FD_167969 | JGI IMG/M metagenome (GOLD analysis project Ga0187827, IMG submission 167969) | Marine microbial and viral communities from oxygen minimum zone, Eastern Pacific Ocean - ETNP2014_SV_150_PacBio MetaG (Illumina Assembly) | ecosystem: Environmental > Aquatic > Marine > Hypoxic... | reverse complement strand
TAATATCAAAACCTTTTTCATTGTTTGTAAATTTTAATATGTCTTCCCAGTCGAAAACTTTTTTCTCTAAATTTTTTAAATATAATTCACATCCAACCTTTCTTAGACCTCTCACAATTGCTGTATTTGTAGAAGTATCAAGTAGTACACGTAAATTTGGTAAGCTATATTTTCTTAGTCGTGTTTGTATTGCAAGAGCTGCTGAACCAGAACTAAGTATAGACAGAGCTGGTAACTTTTTTATTTTTCCAGACTTTTTGGATAATAAAAAATCTTTATAAGTAACGACCATTTCCCAAGCCATTCTGTCCTTGTGAGTTCCTGTGTTGTTTTTACTTTCATCTTTAAGCCAAACATTTGAAAATCCAGGAACTTTAATTTTATATGTTGGTGTAGCAGGAAATTTTGGATCTTCAGGAGGATATTCTGGGTTGTCTGGATCATTTTCAGAAGCTACAACAATCATTTTTAAAATCTCTTTTTCTTTTTTATTTAGAGCCATTATTTTATAATCAATTATACTATTTTTATTATATCACAATACCGCCTTGTTGGCGGTATTTTTTCGCTGACGAAACTGGTAGGCGCTAAGGGACTCGAACCCCTGACCCCCTCGGTGTAAACGAGATGCTCTAGCCAACTGAGCTAAGCGCCCTGGTGGACCCAACAGGAATCGAACCTGCGACCTCCTCGGTGCAAGCGAGGCGCTCTAGCCAACTGAGCTATGGGCCCTTATAAAATTTAAATTTTAATTTCTTTTAATTTCTTTTTATTAGTTCGTAAATATCCTAATTTAGATCTTCTTATTTTAGCTTGTTTAATAGGTTCTATTTTAATAATATTGGGTGAGTTTATAGGGAATATTTTTTCTACTCCTATACCTTCTGAAATTTTACGTACAGTAATAGTATTACCTATTTCTTTTCTATGTTTATGAGCTAAAATAATTCCTTCAAATATTTGAATTCTTTCTTTTTCTTCTCCTTTAGTATTTTTTTCTTTTATTTTTTGATGTACTTTAACAGTCATGCCTGGTTTTATTTGGATTTTTATATTTTTATCTACAGTTTTCTTTTTATTATCTTCTGACATATTATTATATTTTTAATAAAAAAGTCATTAAAATTAGTATAATGACTTGTATATTCTAGACTAAAATCAGTATTTTGTCAATATTCGTAGTAACTTTTCTATTGTTAAATTTAAATGATTATTATAATTTGTTATTATATAATCAAATTTTTTACTTTTTAATATTTCATTTTTAGCATGATTTAATCTTTTTTTAATAATTGTTTGAGAGATTTTTCTCTTTTCTAGTCTTTTTTCTAAATTTTTTATACTTTCTGGCATAATAAAAATTGTTAAACATTTAAGATGTTTCTTTTTTATGATTAAAGCACCTTGAGTATCTATATTTAATAAAACATTATTTTTTTTTAATATTTTTAATGTTTCTTTTTTTACTGTTCCATAAAAATTATTATATATTTGTGCCCATTCTAAAAAAATATTTTCATCTATTAATTTACGAAATTTTTTTTTAGAAATGTAATTAATAATTTTATCTTCTTTTTCACCTTTTCTTTTTTTACGAGTAGTATAGGTTATAGAGGGTTTAAAATTTTTTAATTTTTTTAATAATATTTTAGTTATAGTAGTTTTACCTACTGCTGAAGGACCAGTTATTATTGCTATAATGTTATCTTTTTTCATTATTTTAGATTTTTTAATATTTCTTTAAATTCTTTTTGTAAAGATATTTTATATTCTTGTAAAATATTATTATGGTCTTTAAAAGATAAATAATCAGCACGTAATAATATTTTTTTACTCAATATCTTTTTCTTTTTTCTAATATCTTTTGTTATATACAATTTATCTCCAACCACGGCATGGCCAATACTATAAAAATGAGCTCTGATTTGATGCATTCGACCAGTTTTAATTTGTACCTTTACTAAAGTATAGTTTATAAATTTTTTTATTACCTCATAGACAGTATAAGCCTCTTTTCCTGTTTCTTGAACAGTTTGAGCTTTCATTAGGCCAGTCTTTTTATCTCTTTCTAAAGGAGTTTTTATTTCTCCATTATTATTTATTAATTTACCATAAATTAAAGCTGTATATGCCTTTTTAATAGTTCTATCTTGAAATTGTTTTTTTAATAAGTTAAAATATTTTTGATTTAAAGCAATAATCATTAATCCAGAAACTTCTTTATCTAATCTATGTACTATACCAGGACGAATTGGATCATCTCCAATTTCTATTAAATTAGGAAATTTTTTTAAAAGCCAATTAGCTATAGTATTTGTTTCTTTTTTATTAGTAGGATGTACTAGAATACCAGAAGGTTTATTTATAATTATATAATTTTCATCTTCAAAAATTATTTTTGGATTTATATTACTTTTTTCTGCTATTTCTTTTTTTATAATATTATAAACAACTTTATCATTTTTTTTCAACCAATGATGAACATTTGATTCTTTATTATTAACTAAGACTTGTTTATTGATGATAAGTTTTTTTATTTGACTACGAGAAATTTCTGGTAGTTCTTTAGATAAAAACTTATCTAACCTTTCCCTAACTTCTTTTTTATATATAAATTTCATAATTTATTAATAACAAGAATCTTTTGGACAAAAACAATAATTAAAATATGGGTTACTAATATTTTGACTATTACATGTTATTTTTAATTGGTTATATTTTTTTAGCATATTTTTATTATTTTTGGAGGCCACGAGCGGAATTGAACCGCTGAATAGAGGTTTTGCAAACCCCTGCCTTACCACTTGGCTACGTGGCCTTAAGAAAAAAATATTTTATCAAAAATCAATATATTAAGCAAGGTTTAATTTTTTTATTGTTTTTATTAGTGTATTATGTATTTTTTTATTTGAAGCTATTAAATTTTTAGATTTTATATGCCACTCTTTATTTTTCCAATCAGTTATATCTCCCCCAGCTTCTTTTATCAATATAATACCAGATGCAATATCCCATATATTTGATTTAGAAACAATTAATCCTTCTGTATTCCCACCAGCAATCATTGCTAATTCTATAGTAGTAGAACCAAAATGTCGACAATCTCTAGCTTTATTATGTAAGTATTCGTAAATTTTATATGCTTTTTTATGATTATTTAATCCAATTCCATGACAATATAGTATAAAAGATTCTTTTATATTATTTATATTAGAAACTTTAATTTTTTTATTGTTTTTAAAAGCATTATTATTTTTTGTTGCATAATATATTTCATTTAGCATAGGAATATAGATAACACCTAATACAATTTCTTTTTTATATATTAAACTAATAGATACAGAAAAAAGAGGATTATGTATAGTAAAATTTGAAGTACCATCTAAAGGATCTATTATCCAGGTATAGTCATTTTTATTATTTTTTCTACCTATTTCTTCAGATAATATGTTATATTTTGGAAAATATTTTTTAAGACCTTGTAAGATTATTTTTTCTGATTTTTTGTCACACCAAGTTACAATTTCATGACTTTTTTTATATTTTGCTTGGCCTCTTTGCCAGTTATTAAATTCCTGTTTTAAAAATTTTCCAGCTTTTATACTAACTTGTTTTGCTATTTTTAATTCTTTTTTATACATATATTATATTATACAAGATATATTTAAATTTGAAAATAAAAATAGCTATAAATTATATAGTTATTTTTATTTACAAATGATCACGCAATTTGTAGTATCTTAAATTTTTATGCTATTTTAAATTTTTATAATTAATAAAAATTAAAGCATGGTACCGGCGATCGGACTTGAACCGATACGGCCATAGCCACAGGATTTTAAGTCCTGCGTGTCTACCAATTCCACCACGCCGGCATGGAGCGAGTGACCGGATTCGAACCGGCGACCTTTTCCTTGGCAAGGAAACGTTCTAGCCAACTGAACTACACTCGCCTTTAAGAAAAGAACGATTACATAATTATATATTATTTTTTTAAAAAGTCAATTATATATGGTGCCCCCAGAGGGACTCGAACCCCCGACCTTTTGCTTAAGAGGCAATTGCTCTACCACTGAGCTATAAGGGCTTGGTACCGGAGAGAGGACTCGAACCTCCACACCCTAAGGTACTTGCTCCTAAGGCAAGCGTGTCTACCAATTTCACCACTCCGGTTAATAAAAAAAAGCTGAAAACAGCTTTTTATTTATACCTTAAAATATGTAAAAAGTCAACGATTTGCTAGTGTTTTTTACTATTATTAGTAGTTGTTATTAGATAAATTAATAATTTATTCTTCTAAATTTTCTTCTAATTCTTTTTGATATTCTTCATATTCTTCTTCTGTTACACCTAATAAGCAAACCTCTTGCCATGGTATATAATGACTATAAAAAGTAGTTTTTATCGGTTCTTCTTTATTTTTATATTGAACAATATAATCAAATTTTGCATCTGCTCCATTATGAGCACTTTCTGTACATTTTTCTTCTCCTATTTCTAATTCTAATGTTTTTATTATCTTTTTTTCTGGAGGTTCGACAATATTATAAATAATTGGTTCAGTTGTTATAACCTCTCTTTTATCTGCTGTTCCCCAAAAATCAAAATAAAGTTTTGCCCCTTTAATTCTAGTTTGAATTAAGATATAATTATTAGTATCATTTTTAAATTTAAAATCTGGCCAAGGATCATAAATAGTAGCATCTGTTCCAGCAGGCTCATAATAGGAAATTCGATAAGAATGATTTCTTCTTTGGGTAATTGGTAAACCACTAGCCAAGGTTGCTCTAAAGATAGTTGTACCAATTTGACATAAGCCACCACCATATTCTGGTATTGTTTCATCTCCTTTTATTACTAGTTCTTTTTTATAACCATGTTCTCCATCTATTTCTCCTAAAGCATTTATTAAGGAAAATTCTTCACCAGGAGGTATTAAAGTACCATGAAGAGAATCAGCTCCCAGATTAATATTATGTATTCTATTATAGGGACTACCTTGAAAATTTGATTCTCCTATACCAATCATTTCTATTATACCTAGGTTATTTACTTCACTATTTTTAATTTTTGCTTCAATTATTTCAGTTATTAGAGGAATAATAAATTCAGGAGCATTCTTTTCTATAACTTCTTCTAGGGTAGCTATTGTTTTTTCTATATTAATAGTAAGACCGTCTTGACTACTTATGAATTCAATAACTCTTCCATCTTCCATTTGAAATTTTGCATCTTGAATTTCTTTTTCTACTTCTTTTTTAATATTTTCTAAAGAAATATTAAATTTATTTTTATTTATTCCTAAATAATACTCATTTTCTCTTTCTTTTATTATTAACCACTCTTGCCATTCTGCAGGAGGTATTACCCATTGTTTTTCTGCCAAGAGTAAATAAATATTTTCTTTATCAATTATTTCTTTTATTTTATTAAATTGATCGTTAATTATTTTAGAAGTAATAATTGGGTAATCTTCTTTAGTTATTAATTTAATATCTTTATTATTTAAATTTTTTATTTGCCTTTCTGTATCTTCTAAGGCTTGGATAAAGTTAAAAGTTTTTCCTATTTGTTCAGGCATAATCTCTACTTCATTGTTTATAATCTTAAAAGAGGCTTCTTTTTTTTCTGGCAAAAGGTCATTTAAATTATCTTTTAATATTTCTAAATGTTGTTCTTTATTCCAGGTAAAAGAAAGATTATACTCACTACCAACAATAATTGTTTTAATTTTTTTCCAAAGATTATTTAATTTATTATTATTTTGTAATTCTAATATTTGATTTAAGCTTTCTTCTATCTCCCAAGAAATTAAAGGATAAGATGTATCTTTATTTAGAGCTTTAATGTTAGGATAAACAATAACTGTTTTAATATCACTAGTATAAACAAAACCTTTTCTTTTTATAAAGTCTAATTTAGTTTCTATTTTACTTCGTGCTTCTTCTTTGTTTAATTTTTCTATTTTAATACCACTTATAATTGTTTTTGGTAAAAATGTATTTTTTGCTAGATAATCTATAGTAAAATTGATAGATAATAATAATATAAAAATAATTATAAAAATGGTCGTTATTAATAACGACCATTTTATACATAGGGCACAAGCCCTATTATTTTTTAGGACTTTTTTAATTTTCATCTTTAATTTTTATATTAACATCTTTCTTTTTTGTTTTTGGCAACGTTATTGTTAATATACCATTTTTTATACTAGCATTTATTTTATTTGATTTAATATCTACTGGTAAAATAATAGATCTAGAAAAATTTCCCCAGTAACATTCTTGGTAGAAATAATTTTCTTCATCAACAGTTAGATCTTTTTTTCTTTTTCCTCTAATTGTTAACATATCATTATCAAATGATACATCAACATCTTCTGGCTCAACACCAGCTATAGTAGATTTAATTATAATATTATTTTTATCTTGATAGACATCTACTGATAATTGACCTTCTTCTTCTAAATCTTCTTCAGGCTTTTCTAAATCTTCTTCACTTTCAAAATTTTCTAATTCTTCATCATTCCAAGTTTCTAATTCTTTTTTTATTTTTTTATTTTTAGGCATAATTTTATTTTAATACTGTTTATATTATAAAATATATTATTATTTTCGTAAAGAAAAAATCTATTATTATAGATTAGTTGGTGGGTGTACTCAGATTTGAACTGAGGACCTCTACAATGTCAATGTAGCGCTCTAACCAACTGAGCTATACACCCTGTATTTAATTAATATTTTTTAAAAATATAAAATTTATTAAAAAAATATATTTTTATTAAATATTTTATTTAAGAAATAGAGAGTATTTTTCTATTGTTTTTTCATTATTTTTTATAGAATGGTGTACCCGGGAGGATTCGAACCCCCAACCTACTGGTCCGAAGCCAGTCGCTCTATCCATTGAGCTACAGGTACTTAAACATTATTAATATAATACTTATTTTAGAAATAAGCAACACTATAAAATTATATTAAAGGATCTATATATTCTCTTTCTATATAATCATTACTTTTAGCTATTTCTTTTGTTTCTATTTTTTCTACAAAAGGAGCTATTTGGCTAGCAATAGCTTCTAATAATATTTTATTATTTAAACTATAATTTTTTTTATTTATTTTATCTCCCAAAATAATAAACCCTAAAACAAGTTTATTTATTTTTAAAGGTACTATAATTAAATAATTACAAATATATTTTAAATTATCATATTCTTTTGGGATATTATTTTTACTTAAAATTTTTGTTTTTGGATTTTTTACTAAAGAATTTAATAGTTTATCTTTATTAATATCAAAATAGAAATCATCTTTTATATTTTTATAGGCAATGTTTTTAGCTATATATATTTTTTTAATATCAGGTAAGTATGTTAAAAATAAAGCTTTTTTAGAAGGAATTATTTTTAAAATAGTCTTTAATATATAAAAAGATATTTCTTTTATATTATTATAAGAAGCTATTATTTTGCCGGTGGCAAATAAAGCTTCTAATTTATTATTAGTATGGTCTAAACGTTTTTTTATGGTAATAGCTATATTTTTATATATTTTATTAGCTAGATTTGGATATTTTTTTTGAATAGTAAACCAATTATAAACTGATAATTCTAATGTATCTAAGATAGGGCTTATAACTTCTAAATCTTTTTTATGTTTTATCCCTTTATTAATAAAGGTCATTTCTCCTACAAAATCATTATTTTCAAATAATACAATTGTTTCTAATTTATTATTTATATTAATTCTTTGAGCACACAAACCATTTATAATAATAATTAATTTATCTTTAATACCCCCTTTTTTAAAAATTTTATAACCTAATTTATATTCTTTAGTTATTAAAAAATCAGCAACAATATTTATTTCTTGCTGACTCAGGTTTTTAAATAAAGGAAAACGTTTAAGATTATTAGATATCATCTTGACTGTTAGATAAATATGCTAACGCTGTGTTTTCATCTATAAGTTTTTTACCTAATAATTCTTTAACATTTTGTTCCATAGTAAACATACCGTTATTAATACTTGTTTGGACAACTGTATGTAATTGGGCTATTTTATTTTCTCTAATTAAATTAGCTACAGCTGGAGTATTTATTAAAATTTCTCTAGCTGCTATTCTTCCACCACCTATTGTAGGTAAAAGATGCTGAGAAACGACACCTTTTAATGATAATGACAGTTGTAGTCTTACCTGCGCTTGTTGATGAGGAGGAAAAACATCTATAATACGATCTACGGTTTGAGAAGCACTATGTGTGTGAAGGGTAGCTAAGACCAGATGGCCTGTTTCAGCTAAGGTGATAGTGGTAGCAATAGTTTCTAAATCTCTCATTTCTCCAACCATAATTACATTAGGGTCTTGTCTTAAAACATGCTTTAAGGCCCCATGAAAACTTTTAATATCTGTACCCAATTGTCTTTGTTTAATTATGCTTTTAGCGGGTTTAAATATAAATTCAATAGGGTCTTCTAGAGTAATTATATTAGCAAATCTTTGGTGATTTATTTTTTCAATTAAAGTTGCTAAAGTAGTAGATTTACCACAGCCAGTTGGTCCGGTTATTAATATCAATCCTTCTGTTTTATCTATTAATCTATTTACTATCTCTGGTAATAAAATATCTTCAAAACTCGGGATAATATTAGATATAACTCTAGCTACCAAACCTATTTTATTTCTAGCCCAATGAAGATTAACACGATATCTAGATAATTTAGCTATTTCATATGAAAAATCTAATTCTCTATCCCTAATAAAGTCTTCCTTTTGTTTGTCAGTTAAAATACTAAAAATCATTTTTTCAGCATCGACATTATTTATAATTTCAAAATTATTTAGAATTTTTAGCTCTCCAGCTATTCTTAAAATAGGTGGTTTATCAGCTACAATATGTAAATCAGAAGCTTTACTATTAGTAGCCATTTCAAACAGTTCATTAATGTTCATATTTATTTTTATTTTATAACATTATTATACCATATTATAAAGTATATAAAAAACTCTTTATTTATTAAAGAGTTTTTAAATTTAGTAGTCTATACCTGGTCTAGCTTTTATTTTTTTTTGTATATAATGTTTGATTTCTTTCATTTCTGTAACTAAATCAGCTAGAGTTATAATTTTATTTGGGCAATATCTTCCTGTTAATATTAATTCTAATTTTTCTGGTTTCTTTTTTATTATTTTAATTATATCTTGTTCTGCTAATAAGTTTGTTTTTATAGTAGTATTTAGTTCATCCAATATTAGTAAGTTTAAATTTTTTTTATAATATTTTTCAATATATCTTAATCCTTTTTTAGCCTCTTTTAAATCTCCTTTTTTATTTTTAAATCTAAAACCTTTTTTATTCATTCTTATTAAGCCAAAAGCTTTGTATATTAAGTTGAGTTTAATTGATATTAATTTATCTAATATTTTTCTCTCTTTATAGAAATTACCACCTTTATCAAAATATATTATTCCAACTTTCATATCATTTCCTAAGGCTCGAATAGCTAAGCCTAGGGCAGCCGTAGTTTTTCCTTTACCATTCCCAGTATAAACTTGTATTTGTCCTTTAGACATATTTATTTAACATCACAAGCACCATTAAAACTACATTGTTTTGAACATTCTGTACAACCACCAATTTTTATCATAACACCTTGTTCACATTGAGGACATATATTACCTATTTCTGCACCATATATTCTATTAGTTTTTTGTTTTATTCCTTTTAATATTTTATCTCCGACATTTTCTTCTTTGTTTAATTCTAAATGTTTTTGAGGGCTTTGTATTTCTGTTATACCACTTTCTTCTTTTGTAGCAAAAGGTACTATTTTTTCATTTTTGTTATTATACTCTAAATTTTCTTTTTCAGTATCTTTATCGGTTGACAGCACCTGTTCATTTCTACTATTGTCTCTGTAAATTGTTAATCCTTTACAACCTAATTCATAAGCTTCTTCATATAACTCTTTAGTTTGTTTTACAGTAAATTTAGTTGGGGCATTAGCTGTTTTACTAATTGATGAATCTGTCCATTTTTGAATAGCAGCTTGTACTCCTACATGTTCTAAAGGAGTTAATTCCATAGAGCTGACAAAAAAATCTGGTAATTTATCATATTCATTTTTATATCTTTCTGCTAAAGGAATTAACACTTCATGAAAACCTAGGCGACTTTGTCTAAAAAATTTAAAAGCATAATATGGTTCAATACCTGTAGAAGTACCTAACATTGTGCCAACGGTACCGGTTGGAGCTTGAGTTGTTAAAGTTACATTACGTATGCCGTTTTCTTTAATCATTTTTATTACATCTCGTGGTAAAGATTTAATAAATTTAGATTCTAAAAATTTATCATTTTCAAATTTAGGAAAAGACCCTTTTTCTTTAGCTAATCTAGTTGATTCTTTATACATTTCTGTGGTAATTATTCCATATATTTTGTCAATAAATTTAATAGATTTTTTAGAACCATATTTTATTCTTAATTTTATTAATAATTCTCCTAAGCCTAATGTACCACCACCAATTCTTCTTTCATTTTTTTGGTTATCTTCATTTTCTTTAAAAAAGTAAGGAGTTAAGTCTATAACATTATCTAAAAATCTTGTTAGTATTTTAGCTGATCTTTTTAAAGCTTCCCAATCCATTTTATAAATAGGGCCTATTTCATCTTCTCCTATTTCTTCAGCAAAAGAACCAAGATAAAGATGACCAAGATTACAAACACCCCATGGTGGTAATCCTTGTTCTCCACATGGATTAGTAGCCGATAAAGTATTAAAATAATAAGAATTACTTAATTTATTATATCTTTCCATAAATACAATACCTGGTTCAGCGCTAGCATGAGCAGACTCAATTAATTTATCCCATAAATCTCTAGCTTTCATTGTTTTATGTATTCTAGTTGGTAAACCAGCTTCCTTCCAAGCATGTAAATCTCCATTCCATATTTTTTCATAAATATCTTCATAAGCATTATTTTCATAATCTGGAAATTCTAAATTCCAAGTGCTATCTTTTTTAACTGCTTTTATAAAATCATCAGATATCATGACAGAAATATTAGCATTTTCTATTTGTCCGGCTATAGTTTTAGATTTTATAAAATCTAAAACATCAGGATGCCAATCCCACTGCATAAGCATTAAAGCACCTCTTCTACTTCCTCCTTGTTCAATTAATCCTGTTGCAAAAGAAAATAAACCACCCCAAGAAACAGAACCAGAAGATTTACCATGTACACTACGAACATAAGAGTGTTTAGGTCTTAAAGCACTTAAAGACATTCCAACACCACCTCCTCGAGACATTACCTCTACCATTTGAAATAAGGTATCTCTTATTATAGCTTTACGTGAATCACGGGGAGAAGGTATGACATAACAATTAAATAATGTTAAATTAGAAGTATATTTACCATCTTTATCAACATTTGCTCCAGTCATTATTCTACCAGCAGGTTGAATATGTTTTTTTTGTAATTGTTCAAAAAATAGATCAAAATATTCTTCTTTTTTATCTTCTTCTTTTTCTACAGAAGACACTGCTTTAGCTATTCTTCTATGAGCATTATTTATGGATTCAAGTGGTTTATCACATTTGTATGTATTTTGAATAAATTCGAAATCATTTTCTCTATCTGCATAAACACCGGTTAACATATGTAATTTAATACTATCATTATGTATTTCTTTAATAATACCAAGATCTTTCTTAGGATATTTTCTATCTTCTTTAGTAACCACTATTAAGAGATCTCCTTTTTCAATATTTTCTTTTTTATCTTTTATAGAATAACGATCTAAAAATATAATTCTTCCTAATTCATCAAATTGTTGAGAGTTATTTAATATATTTTGAGCTGTTTTACTTAGAAATATATTTTGAGCTAATAATTTATTAACTTCATCTGATACTATTTCTTTACCTTCTTCTCTACGATAATTTTTTCTTTTTTCTCGATAGATTATAAAAGACTTAGCAGTTTTTGCCCAATTAGCTTGGATTAATATAATTTCTATTATATCTTGTATTTGTTCTACACCAGGTATTTCATGACCATCAAATTTATGTTCTAAAACAGTTAAAACTATGTTGGTTAATTTTTGAGCTTCTAATTCATCAAATTCTTGAGCAGATTTTCCAGCACTTAATATTACTTCTAATATTCTCTCTTTGTCAAAATCTATAATAGTACCATCTCTTTTTTTTATCTTTTTGACACTTATTTTATTACTTCTAATATTTTTAATTTTTTTACCACGTTTTTGAAAATATATTTTAGCTGCTTCTGGTAAATTATTTTCTAATAACACTATATTAATAGCACTTCTTACATCATCAGTGTTGAATTTATTATTTCTACTGGAAGATAATAAGTATTTTTCTACATCATCAGAAAATTTATCTATTAAAGAATTATTTTGTATACCAGAAGATGTAATAGCTTTTGAAATAGAACGTTCTATTTTTTCTTTATTATAGTCTTCTTTTTTTCCACTTCTTTTTTTAATAAAATCGAAAAGCATATTTTTGTATTTTTATTAGATTATTAACAACAAAATAAAAAAGCTTTTTATTTGTTAAGCTAATTTTTAATGTATATTACTATATATAGTATCTGAAATAAGTATAACACACAATATATAGAAATGACTAATTTTTATTTTTTTTCTTTTTTTATTTTTGACTAGATAATTTGTTTGATTTTTATATTCTAACTCTTTTTTAAATAAATGTTCAATTTCATGGTATTGTAAGTATTTATTCTTTTTGTTATGATAGTTTTATAGGAAATATTATGTTTGAAAAGAATAAAAAATATTATAAGAAAAAAAAGAAACAGTTACTAGAATTAGTAGACCCTGTTTTATATGCCGGAGGTTTATCAAAAGAAAAATTCCCCTCTTTATCACAAGAAGAAAAGGATACTATGGATAAAGACGTTGAAAATCCTTTAAATAAGAGATAATTAATTTAATATAGATTATTTTTTTCTCCAAATTTTATTATTTTATTTGAAATTTTTAATTTATTTTTTAATATTTCAGAGAAAATTTTCATAGCCTTTTTATTACCATGAACTAAAAATATATTTTTTGGCTTTTGTTTAAATTTATTTAACCAATCTAATAAAGATTTTTGATCTCCATGAGCAGAAAAACCATCACTAGAATCTATTTTGGCCCTTATCTTTTTGGTTTTACTATAAAAGTCAAAATTAAAAGCTCCATGAGTTAATTTATATCCTAAAGTACCAGGTACTTGAAAACCAACAAAAAGTATGTTATTTTTTTCTTCTGAAATATATTGTGCTAAATGATGAATTATTCTCCCACCCTCAGCCATACCACTTCCAGCTAATATTATTTTAGGAGGAGGTAAATAATTTATTTTTTTAGAATCTTTACTTTGTTTACTTATTTTCAAATGAGGAAAATTAAATATATCTTTATCATTTTTTAAAGTAATTTGAGTTTCTTTATTTAATAAAGATAAATATTTTTTATATATTATAGTAGCTTTAATTGCTAAAGGACTATCTAAGAAAACAGGGACATTAAAATCTAAGTGACTTTCATAATAATCATTAAGCACCTTTAATATATCTTGAGTTCTTTCAATAGCAAAAACTGATATTAATAAGGTTGAGTTATTTAAATTAGTTCTTTGCACAGCTTCTATTAATTTTTTGTTTCTATCTTTGATTTCTTCATGTAATCTATCAGCATATGTTGTTTCCATTATAATATAGTCAGCTTTATCTAAATAATCTATTTCTTTTACCAAAGGCATATTTTTTCCACCTATATCACCTGTAAAAATTATTATTTTATTAGCTATTTTTATTTCTATCATACTTGCCCCTAAAATATGACCAGCATTATGAAAAGTAAAAGAAATATCACTAGTCAGTATTTGTTTTTGATAATAATTTATTTTAAACCAATTTTTACTTACTTTTTTTAAATCTTCTAAAGAGTATAATCCTTTTAAGTTAAATTTTTTACCTTTAGAGGGCATAATATTAAAATTATCCTTCATTATTAAATTAGCTAATTCAATAGTAGGTGGAGTAGCATATATTTTTGCTTGACAACCTTCTTTAAATAATTTAGGTATTCTACCACAATGGTCTAGGTGTGCATGAGTTAGAATAACAGTATTTATATCTCGAGGATTAAATTTAAAATTTTCCCAATTTTTTAGATAATTTTCTTTACTTCCTTGAAAAAGACCACAATCTATTAATATTTTATAGTTATCTATTTTTAATAAATGACAAGAACCAGTTACTTCTTCTGCAGCTCCATAAGATGTTAATTTTATTTTAGACATATTTATATTATATCATAAATATAGTATAATCATTACAAATGAATACTAAAGCTTTTACATTAATAGAGTTAATAATAACTATAGCAATAACAACTATTTTAGCTGCTGTTGCTTTTGTAGCAGTTGGTCCAGTTAAAAGAACAAATGAAGCTAAAGATGGTAAGAGATTAGTAGAAGCTAGAAGTATATTACAAGCTATAGAAAAATATTCAACAGATAATGAAAGTTTACCTCCTAGTATAACAGTATTAGATAATGATACTCCTTATATGATTACTGCTACTAGTACTAATGGGTCTTTAGCTTGTGAAATATCAGGTGATATTCATAGTGCGCAACAAGTTTATATAGGGACAGAATTAGAATCTTATTTATCTTCTTTACCCGTGGATCCAGATGAAAATAATCCCGATGTTAATGGGACAGGTTATTTTTTAATAAAAAGAAATAATTATGCAGTAGAAGTTAAACCTTGTAATTTATCTGGTGATTTATCTGCAAGTGGAGTAGATTCAGTTCCTAGCGCTCCAATATGGGATGAAAGTTTAAATCCTGATGGTGTCGTTAATGTTACATCTGATTCTATTGAAATTCAATGGAACACTCCTATATCTGGTTCTATTATTACAGATTATATTATTCAATATAGATTTGCGTATACTGGTGAGTGGATAACTTTTGATGATGGACAAAATACAGATAATTCTGTTATAGTGACTTCTTTAAGTGATGCTACAAATTATGGATTTTGGGTTGCGGCAGTTAATGATGTAGGACAAGGCGCTTTTAGTACTGAATTAATACAATATATACCGGCTGATGATTTATATGAACCAGAATTACCATAAAATTGTTTTGAATATTTTAAAGGATCTATAGATGAAGTAGATATATGGCAGAGAGCTTTAACAGAAGAAGAGCTATTAGCTATTTATAATTTACAAAAATAAATGCCTAAAATTCTAGAATTAAAAAAAGAATTAAAAATTAATAAAAATAAAAAACAAGCTAAAATACTAGCTAGTTTTTTTAAAACAGGTAAAGGTGAATATGGTGAAGGTAGTATTTTTTTAGGTATAAAAGTACCTCTTTTAAGAAAAATAGCCAATAAATATTTAGAATTAGATTTTAAAGATTTACAAAATTTATTAAATAATAAAATACATACTTATAAATTTATAGCTCTAATTATATTAGTTAATAAATACAAAAAGGGAGATGATAAATTAAAAAAAATAATTTATAATTTTTATATTAAAAATTTAAAAAATATAAATAATTGGGATTTGGTTGATATTTCTTGTTATCATATTGTAGGTAATTTTTTATTAAATAAATCAAAAGAAAGAATTATATTATATAAATTAGTTAAATCTAGAAATTTATGGTTCAGAAGAATAGCTATTATTTCTACTTTTATTTTTATTAAAAATAATAAATTTAAAGATACATTAAAAATATCAAAATTATTATTAAATGATAAAGAAGATTTAATTAATAAAGCAGTAGGTTGGATGTTAAGAGAAGTTGGCAAAAGAAATCAAAAATTATTAGAAGAGTTTTTAAAAAAGAATTATCAAAATATGTCACGAACTACTTTAAGATATGCTATTGAAAGATTTGAAGAGAAAAAAAGAAAGTATTATTTATATAAATAATACTTTCTTTATAGTTTAGTTATTTATTATAGTTTACCTACTAAATCTAAATCTGGCTTTAAGGTATCTTTACCTGGTTTCCAATTAGCTGGGCAAACTTGATCACCATATTTATTAACAAATTGTGCTGCTTGTAATTTTCTTAATAATTCATCCATATCACGACCAATACTATTATCATGTATTTCTATAGTTTTTAAATTACCATCTGGATCTATAATAAAAGTACCACGTAAAGTTAAACCTTCTTCTTCTATCATTACTCCATAAGAGCGACTAATATTTCCTGTAGGGTCTGCTACCATAGGAAAATTTATTTTTTTAATAGTATTTGATTGATCATGCCAAGCTTTATGAACAAAAACAGTATCAGTACTTATAGATAATATTTCAGTATTTAATTTTTGAAAATTTTTATATTTACTAGCTAAATCTCCTAATTCAGTTGGACAAATAAAAGTAAAATCAGCAGGGTAAAAAAATAATATTACCCATTTACCTTTATAATCTAACAAATTAATTTTTTTAATCGTTTCTTTTTGAAACATTTCTGTTTTAAATAGAGGTGCTTGTTTACCAATAGTTGGTGTAGTATTTTTACAACATTTACAATTATTACAGCAACAATTATTTTTTTCTTTCATATTTTTCATCTTAATTTTTAAAATTTTCTTCTACTTTATTCCAATTAACTACTGACCAAAAATTTTTAATGTAGTCTAAACGAACATTTTTATATTTTAAATAATAAGCATGCTCCCAAATATCTAAAGTTAAGATTGGTTTATGATTTAAAGAATAAGGGCTATCTTGGTTAGGTGTATTTTCTATAATTAATTTATTATCTACTAAAGATAACCATGTCCAACCGGATCCAAAAAGAGTAGCTGCAAAACTTTCAAATTTTTCTTGAAATTTTTCAAAACTTTCAAAACTTTCTTCAATAGCTTTTAATAATTCTCCTTGAGGTTTATTGTTTTCTTGACTAGGTCGCAATACTTCCCAAAAGAAAGAATGATGAACATGTCCCCCACCATGATTTTTGACTGCAGTTTTTATATCTTCAGGAACATTATTAATATCTGTTAATATTTCTTCAGCTTTTTCATTAAATAATTCAGGATATTTCTCTAAAGCTTTATTAAAATTAGTTGTATAAGTTACATGATGTTTATCATGATGAATAATCATTATGTCTTCATTAACAAAAGGTTCTAAATCTTTATAGTCATATGGTAGTGGAGGTGTTTCAAATTTTGTCATATTTTTTTATTAAATTATTATATTTATATAATTGAAATAATTATTTTAAAGATTCTAAAATATCTTTATCTTCAGGCATTCCTCTTTTTAAAAAAATTATTTTACCTTCTTTGTTTATTAGAATCACAGAACGTAAAATACTAGGTCTACCAAACATAAATTTAAGAGCTTTATATTTAGTTGCTACTTTACGGTCTGCATCGATTAATAAATCAAAAGGAAAGCTATAATCATTAATAAATTTTTTATGTGAAATATTATTAGTTTGATTAATACCAAAAATAATAGTATCCTTTTTTTGAAATTTAGTAAAATCATCTCTTAAATCACATAGTTGTTTAGTGCATCCTGGAGTATTATCACCTGGATAAAATATTAATAAAACATTTTTTTTATTTTTAAAATCAGAAAGAGAAATTTTTTCTTCTTTTTGATTTTTTAAAGTAAAAAGAGGGGCTTTATCCCCCAAAGATAATTTTTTTTCATTTTTTTTAATCATAATTTTTATTCTTTAAAATCACAAGATTTATGTGAACCATCACAGAAAGGTTGATTATTACTAGTACCACAGCGACATAGGTAAAATTGTTCTTCTGTTTTAATTTTTTTACCACCTTTTGATAATTCTACATTACCTTTTATTAAGGCAGGACCATTTTCAATTATGTCTATTGTTACTTTTTCCATATATTTTTAATTTATTATTAATGATGTGCTCCTTTGATTTTTACCATTCTTTTTTCTTGATTTGTTTTTTTAAAATAATCATTTATAGCTGATTTTAAGCCTTGATCCCCTAAAACTGAACAATGTATTTTATGAGGAGGTAAACCATCTAGTTTTTTTACTATATCCATAGGTGTAAGTTTTAAAGCTTCATCTAATTTCATTCCACCTCTTTCTAAAACCATTTCAGAAAGCATAG
>Ga0187827_10004073_pt1 | contig 18200 bp, 15 predicted proteins | sample ETNtaG_39_FD_167969 | JGI IMG/M metagenome (GOLD analysis project Ga0187827, IMG submission 167969) | Marine microbial and viral communities from oxygen minimum zone, Eastern Pacific Ocean - ETNP2014_SV_150_PacBio MetaG (Illumina Assembly) | ecosystem: Environmental > Aquatic > Marine > Hypoxic... | reverse complement strand
TGTTTGGGACCAATGTTTATCCAAATGCCGATTTGGATTGGTTTATATAGAGCTATTATCCGAACTATACCGGGTACTCCAGAAGGCTTGGCTAATTTATCTACCCTCCTTTATGGTTGGAACCCTGGTGTTTCGTCGGTGCCGTTGAATAGCATGTTTTTTGGTATTAATTTAGCTGATTTTGTATCTGCAGCTCCACTACCTATGAATTTTTTTATGCCAATATTGGTTGGTGTTTCTATGTGGGTCATGCAAAAAATGACAACAGTGCCTTCTACAGATCCACGGCAAAGACAAACTAATCAAATGATGTTATGGATGATGCCAATAATGTTTGGAGTGTTTACTTTTCAATTTCCGTCCGGATTGGCTATATATATATTATTTTCCAACATAGTAGGAATAGTAATTCAATATTTCATTTCGGGTAAGGAATCACTTTCAAACTTAAATTGGAGAACTTCCAGTGCCTCATCAGTAACCGACACCAAAAACGAAGTAAATTATTCAATTGAAACCAAATCTCAAATTAAGGATGGTAACGAAAATGGTGAAGAAATTCACGGGCAAAGACGTCGACGAAGCAACCGTCGAAGCTCTACAAGAAACAGGCGTCGAACTAGAAAACCTTAATATAAAGGTAGTGAATCCGGGCAGATCGGGCATTTTAGGTTTTGGAGGAGAACCGGCTGAAATAGAAGTTTCACTTGCTTCAGGAGAACCATTTGCTGACGAAAATATCCAAGAAAGTGAATCGAGATCTGGTACTTCTTCAAATCGTAATCGTCGAGGACGTCATAAGAAAACTGAATCTACAAAAACCAATAGAAACTATCGAGGGAACAAACGTTCAAGAAGTGAAAAAGATGATGGTAATCTAATCAAGGAAAAAGATGAAGAGGCTGAGGAGTTAATTGGTCAGTTATTAGATTACTTTTTGGGAGCCATGGGAGTGGTTGCAGACACGTATGTTAGGGAAGATAAAAACATGAATTCTTTGGTGTTTGAAATAGATGGTCCAGATTCTGGATTGCTCATAGGAAGGCGTGGCGAAACTCTTCGTTCGTTGCAATTTATTATTCGATTGATTGCCAGCAGACAACTGGACAGAAAAATATTTGTTTCGCTAGACATTGAAGAATATACGGAACGACGTTACCAATTTTTGAGGAATCTTGCCCATAAAACAGCGAGAGAAGTAACAACGTCAAGTAGACCTATGGAACTAGATCCTATGCCATCCAATGAAAGAAGAATAATTCATATGTCGCTTTCCAGAAGTTCCAGAGTAACGACTGAATCAGAAGGCGAGGGTTCAAAACGACATGTGATAATTTCGCCGGGAAGATAACCGATTATGATTAATCCGCCTGAATTCGTAGGCGTTGGGCATGTTTCTTTTGATATTAATGGTTTAGAGAATGGAGTCAGAGAAAAAAAACATGGAGGATCTGTTTCTTACGCGGGACTTACCGCCGCCAAACATGGGATGAAAGTTGGGTTGGTGACATCCGCTGGTTCTGATTTCGATTACAAAAGATCATTGCCGGACATAGAAGTTGTTTCGCACTTGTCAGATCATACGACCACATTTACAAATATTTATAAATCTAATCATCGAAAACAGGGGTTGATTTGTAATGCTGGTAAAATTATCAGATCCGATATACCTCAGGGATGGATTAAACCGCAGATTTTTTTCGCTGGACCGCTTCTTCATGAAATATCTACTTCATGTTTGGAGTGGTTTAATTCCAAATTTTCATACATAGTACCTCAAGGGTGGTTTCGAAGATGGTCGCACCAGGGATTGATCACGATAGAAAGTTTTTTGCCCGAGAATAAATACGAAAAGAAATGGGATTTGTTGGTTGTTTCTGACCAAGAGGTGTCTAATTTATCTGAAAAACATTTATTAAACTGGGCGAAAATTGTGGCGATAACCAAAGGGAGTGACGGAGCCACGATAATTTGTGACAAAGGAGATAATTTTTCAATTCCTCCATTTGCTTCAAAAGCGATTGATCGTACTGGGGCAGGTGATGTATGGGCCACAGCAATGGCATTGCTTTTATATGGTGGAGAGAATCCAAGGGATGCAGGGTATTACGCATCCGCCGCTGCAGCATTATCTATTGAGTCACCGGGATTGGACGGTTGCCCATCGCCTGACGATATTGAAAAAAAACTTTTAGGCGTTTATTAGTAACTTTTGCTGATAAGTATATTTATTGAATATGATGATTCCAAATTCCGGTCCACAATTAACCGGTGAGATACTAATGTGACATGTTGATGGTTGCAAGTGTCTATTACTTGTTGGAACTTTTCAGAAGTCATGTTGCCAAATAACAGTAACAAGGGTAATACGTGACGTCGTGTAGATTTAAAAATCGCTGCCTGATACCACAACACTTGTCTCAATCCTTCAGACCATGAATCAGCTCTTTCAATTTCGATGACATGTGTCAAAAAGTTGTGATTGAAACCTAATAGTAAATCCGCACGTTCTTTTCCAGACCACATGCTTGCTTGCTCAATTACGTATATTCCGTTTAGTTTGATAATATTTACGATTTCTTTTTGAATTTCGGCTTCGGCTTTTTTTGGTATACCTTGAAAGGCATCGAACCCCTTCATAATGCCGTCTTTCAACGTTGCGTGAGATAGATTAAATCGGTTTTCCCAACCACGATATAAAAGGGATTTACGTGTGTTTGACAATAAGGACCATTCAGCCAGTTCAGCTTCTGAATGAACGGATTTTATGATAGAGTTTTTTTCTATTTCGGTTAAGTCAGATAAAGTTCTTGTCATATAATAATTTTATACTTAATCTTATTTGAGAATTATTTCTTCTACCGACTTTGTGAAGATGATATTCGCTCCGGATTTATTTTGTAGAATTTCATTTACTCTTTTCGGGTATCGTTTTTTTAAATTTTCCTTAAGTTGGTTTGTTTTGGGTTTAGATTTTGAGTAAGAATAAGATCTGATTCGAATGAGTTGATTCGTTGCTGTGCTAATTTTACGTATTTTTCCGATATTTCATATCCTATATATTTTCGATCAGATTCGAGCGCGGCTATTGCAGTAGAACCTACCCCCATAAACGGGTCTAGTACTACGTCGCCTTTAAACGAGTAAAGTTGGATTAATCTTTTTGGTAGTTCAACGGGAAAAGGAGCAGGGTGAGAAACTTTTTTTGCTGACTGAGGAGGAAAATTCCATACACTTTTTGTATATTCGAGAAATTGTTCCTTACTTATCGTTGATGGTTGTTTCGTTGATGTTTTTCTTCCGAAGGGAGGTTTTTGGAAGACGAGTATATACTCGTGAATATCCCTTAGTGTTGGATTGGACGCAGACATCCAACTACCCCAAGCCGTGGAGACACCGGATCCTGCTGACTTGTTCCAAATGATTTCACCACGCATTTCAAAATTTGCTTTATAGGCCAGTTCAATGATCAGTCTATGCAGGGGAATGTACGGTTTTCGGCCTAAGTTAGCCACGTTTACAGCGGCTCTGCCTCCGTCGATTAAAACCCTGTATGTTTCAAACAAAACTTTTTGAATAAGTGATGTGTACTCCTCTGTTGATAAATCTTCATCATATTCTTTACCTACATTGTAAGGAGGGGAAGTGATCATTAAATGTATGGATCCATTTGGGATTTCACTCATATTTTCAGACGTTGTACAGTGTATTTTGTTTACTGTTTCAGTAGGCAGAATTTGTTCGTTTGTTAAATCGGAGCTTGCCTTTGACGTGGTTGAAAAAGCATATTTATGTGATTTTGGCTGCATGGATCTAGAGTAATATGCAGTTGAATCATGATTTATTCGTCCGTTCGTACCGAAAGGGGAAGTTTTTGTGGAGGCACGTTTTTTAGGTGTTTTTTTAATCATTCAGTTTAGTAGGATATTTTCGAAGTTTTTTTATGTAGACTTATCAATTAATGTTAATAGATCTATAGCGTTTTTTTTATCCGATTGTCCTGCTGCAGATATCCCTTCTTCCATCATTTGAATACAGAAACCACATGAAACCACCATTGTGTCTGCGTCGGTTTTTAGAAAGTCATCAACGCGTTTATGATTAACTTTTTGTCCGGATTCTTCCATCCACATTCTACCGCCTCCTGCTCCACAACAGAACCCCTGGTCCTTATTATTTCGAATTTCAACAAAGTTTAAATTGGGTATAGAACTGATAATTTTTCTCGGTTCAGATATCAAACCATTGTGCCTCCCCAAATAGCATGAATCGTGGTAAGTGATTTTTTTTTGTTCTAATAATGCATGAGGATTAAGTTTGCCCGTTTGAACCAGTTTATTAACGAATGATGTGTAATGTTCGATTTGGTAGGAGCCTCCTAATTGAGGGTATTCATTTTTGATCGTGTTGAAACAATGAGGACAAGTCGTAATTATCTTTTTAATATTGAATTTATCAAGGGTTACAATATTTTTTTTAGCTTGGACCTGGAAAAGGTACTCGTTCCCCATTCTGCGAGCAGGGTCTCCAGTGCAACTTTCTTCACCTCCAAGTACCGCAAAGTCTATTCCCGCTTTATTAAGCACACTGACCATGGACTTAGTAGTTTCGATTCCCCTGTCTGTCATCGATCCTGTGCAACCAACCCAAAAAAGTATTTCTGTTTCTGGATAATCGGCAAATATTTTAACGTCTAACCCGTCCATCCAAGAAAGTCTGTCGTGCTCGGTTCCTACCCAAGGGTGCCCACGTTGTTCAATGTTGTTTAAAGCACTTTGGGCAGGTTTTGGTAATGAGGCTTCTTCAAGTGTAAGGAACCTCCTAATATCGATAATTGTATCTACTTGATTAATTTTCACGGGGCATATGTCGATACATGCGCCACATGTCAGACAGGACCAAACGACTTCTTCACTTATGACTGTTTTCGCAATGGGTGATTTAAAAGTTTTCTCTAATGGTTGATTTTCCATGTGTTTACGCATATCTTGGATAACCTTACGGGGCGATAGAGGTTTTTTTGTTTGCCAGGCGGGGCATACTTCTTGGCACCGACCACAGTTGGTGCAAGCGTCAAAAGCCATTAATTCTCTCCATGAGAAATCTTTTAAACTTCTAGCCCCGAAAGATTCAAGAGATTCAAAACTTTCCATATTTTTCAATTCTCCAGAGTTCCGAAAAGACCGGAAAAATATATTCAAAGGACTGATTATCATATGAAATATTTGACTAAATTTTACTGCCGCGTAAACTATCGCTATTGTAAATATTCCTGCATGAGACCACCAGAAAAATTTATGGGATAATTCCAGTAATGTATTGGGGATGCCTGAAAAAATAAGGAATTTTGCGATAACCCACCCGACAGGTGACCACAAGGCGGATGATGGACTGTATAGATGTGATGAAGGGTTCAATTCTGTTGAGGCAATTCTCAGTCCCTCTAACACAAATCCTGATGCCAAAAGGGTAATCAACGTTGCTAATATAAAATTATCATCCAGCATGGTATTTAATCTTGGAGGACGAATTACATAGCGCCTCCAGGCAGCCATTCCGACACCAATGCTTGCTAGAACCCCACCAAATATATCCCATATAAACCCCATTTCCACCCTTATATATGCCGTAGGGAACATTGCTCCAAAATACCTGTAAAAATTAAATTCCAAAGCCGCGACTACCGTGGCGACGAACAATATCGAAAACCCCCAGAATATTAGAAAATGCATAATTCCTGGGTATACATGTTTCTTGCGAATAAAATTTTTGTGCGTTACTACGCCAAACATTAACTCTCGAACAAACCTATAGATGCGTTTGTCCAAATGTAATCTTTCAGATTTACCTAGGCCGATTTTCCATAATTTAACACGTCTGATAATTCCGTAAGATATAACCCCTAGAGATATTGGTATTGCAAGGTAAACAAGTGCACCAAACAAAGGATATCCAATGTTCCAAAAATCCGGTCGCCCAGGTAAATCAATCATATGTTCAATCGACCCCAAATTAACACTGTAGAAGCCGTTAATAACCACGAAACTACAGTTATGATCAAAGGAACATCTGAAATTAAGATATCTTCCGGATTTTCCCCTGATTTTTTGGTGTGTATTAAGTATAAATATCTAAAAATACCGTAAAACACAAAAGGTATGGTCACCATCATACTGTTATCCGATGGAATGTTGGTTTTAGGCGAATGGTAACTAAAGGTATACAAAGTGTATGCGGTCATTGTTGCGGTTGCGATTATAGATATCATCATATCTAATAGGGGCACCGTGTAATAATTCAAAGTTTTACGAGATTTTTCTTGGTCGATATGTTGGAAGGTTATCAGTTCACCCCTCCTTTTTGCTAGTGCAAGAAATAGGGCTCCAAGTGCTGTTACTACATATAGCCAAGGGGATATGGTTAAATTTAAGTTTTGAAGTTGATTATTAAAGTGTATAGAAGCATTATTTATGGCGCTTGAACCCGCAACTGCTCGTAATACGAATCCTGTTGCGATGACCATTACGTCAAATAAAACTAAATTTTTAAAAACTAGTGAGTATGATACGTTCAACACGATATATAAAATTCCAATTAATCCGACCGAGCCGTTAATAATAAAACCGATAAAAATCCCTATGGCACAAAGTGTGATTGCCGAAGTGTGAGCTAGCGACACACTAATTTTGCCTTGGGCAATTGGTCGGTAGCGCTTCGTGGGATGATTTTTATCATTTTCCTTATCGATTGAATCGTTGAAAAGATATACCGAAGAAGATAAAAAGAAGAAAGCTATTGTAGTTAATATTGCTTTGCCACAAATTATAATCATGCCCCAGTAATCGTCTGAGCTATACCAAATGTTAATCGTAAAAAAAAGTGGTACTAGGACAAGTCCGTTTTTTAATGATTGACGTAGTCGAATACTTTCGATTAATGCCTGTATTGTTGATTGGATTTTCACTTTTTTAAAAAATTTAATATAGTTATGTAATATAATTTTTAATTTTAATATTTTGGGTTTTTATTTTGAAGAAACGTGTTCGATTAAACGAATTAATGGTTAAAAACAACTTAGCCGATAATTTGGCTATGGCAACCGCACTAATTATGTCAGGAAAAGTTATTTTGTCTGATACTGGAAAGTCACCAACTCCTGGATTGTTGGTCGAATGTGACACAAATATATATATAAAACAAGGTCCTAGATTTGTTTCTAGGGGGGGCGATAAACTCCTACATGCAATTAACTATTTTAATGTTTTAATACAAGATTTTGTTTGTCTAGATGTTGGAGCTTCCACTGGTGGTTTTACAGACTGTTTATTACAAATGGGAGCATCTAAAATATATTCAATAGATTCTGGCCGCGGGCAATTACATAGTCGTTTGCGTATTGAACGTAAGGTAATATCCAAAGAAAAAACCAATGCTCATTATCCTTTTTTACTAGATGAAAAAGTGGATTTTACTGTTGTGGATGTCTCTTTTATCTCGGTTAAATCAATAATTCCTAATATAGTCGGTCATTTAAATCAAAATGGGAAAATATTGGTTCTTTATAAACCACAATTTGAGTTGAAAAAAAGAGAAATTCCCGTAGGTGGGGTTATCAAAGATTCTAATCTTATATCTATAGGTATAGGCAGGTTCATGAAGTGGTGTGTAGAAGAAAATATTAGTTTTAAAGGTATTACTAGTTCTCCGATTAGGGGCCGATCTGGTAATAAAGAAATTTTTGTACTTTTAGATTTAGACAAGTAACTACAAAAAAATGTAACGAACCACCTAATTGCTTTTGACCGTTCTTATCCAGCGGAATTAGAATTAATTAGTTACTGTTAAAAAATACTAAACTTTTTTATGTCACCAACAAGTGAAAGTTATCTTTTGCCATCTAATGACAAACCACGTGAAGCCTGCGGGATAGTGGGTGTTTATATGCCAAATGAAGACGTGGCGAAGACCGTGTTTTTTAGCCTATTCGCTTTACAACATAGAGGACAAGAGAGTGCTGGGATTGCGGTTTCTGATGGTAAAGAAATTAGCAATTACGCCAAAATGGGCTTGGTGTCTCAGGTCTTTAGAGAAGAGAGCCTGAAAGGGCTTTCAGGTTTTGTAGGAATTGGGCACACAAGATATTCAACTATGGGGGGAAGCAAGGCTTCAAACGCCCAACCTTTGTTAGTAAATGGTCCTAGGGGTTTGTTAGCTGTTGGTCACAACGGTAATGTGATAAACGCCAATTCACTTAGAGAAGAAATTAGCAAAGAATGGCAAATAGAATTTGAAAGATCTTCAGATACAGAAATTATAGCTGAACTTTATGTTAACACCCCTGGTATTGAATGGTTTGATGTTTCCGCCACAGTTATGCGCCGATTGTCCGGTGCCTATTCTTTAGTAATGATGAACTTGAATGAACTGATAGCAGTAAGAGATCCATTAGGAATAAGACCTTTATGTTTAGGAAAGTTGCGGGAGGGCTGGGTTGTAGCATCTGAAACGGCTGCCTTGGATACTATTGGAGCTACAATTGTCAGAGAATTGAAGAATGGAGAAACTCTCGTAATCAACAAAAATGGAATCAAATCGCAGATTTGGTCGGGCAGTAGACCAACTCACGCAATGTGTGTTTTTGAACATATTTACTTCGCCAGGCCCGATTCAATCCTCAACGGTAAATTAGCCTATGAAACACGATTGAAAATGGGTGCTGAATTGTGGAAAGAAGCGCCAGTCAGCGCGGATTTTGTTACTGGAATTCCTGATTCTTCCACTCCCCATGCCGTCGGATTCGCCAGAGAATCTGGTATTCCTTACGTCGAAACATTGATCAAAAACAGATATGTAGGAAGAACATTTATCGAACCAGACCAGCACGTTAGAGATGATAGTGTCAAAATGAAATTCAACGTTTTGAAGTCTGTTATCAAAGGAAAAAAACTTATCGTTGTAGATGATTCTATTGTACGAAGCACCACGATTACCCGGGTCGTAAAATTACTGAGGAATGCCGGAGCCAAAGAAATTCATGTGCGCGTGGCAGCTCCAGCTATAAAATCCACCTGCCACTTTGGCGTTGACATGGCTACTTTAGATCAATTGATTGCTTCAAATATGACGATTGAAGAAATAACCAACTTTATTGGAGCGGATTCTTTGAGCTATTTGTCGATATCAGGTTTAATGACCGCGGTCGAAAATAACAATGATAGTTATTGTAGAGGATGTTTTACAGGAGAGTATCCCATACCAGTCCAATTAGAAATGGACAAATTTTCTCTGGAATCAAAATGATAATATCCTGCTAATGTTTTTGGGAAATGAAAGAAAAAGGAGTAATTTGTGTCTTGGTTATTGAAAGGTAAATATTGAAAGGAAAAACTTATTACGAAGCAGGTGTGGATTTGGAAGCCGCCCAAGAAATCAAACTACACATAAGAGACTTGGTTGCAACCACTCTTGGTAGTGAAGTTATTTCCGGACCGGGTGGCTTTGGCGGTGTTATTGAACCAAATCCGAAATCGGAGTTTTTGCTTGTTTCTAGTACTGATAGCGTGGGAACAAAACTAAAAATAGCAGAAGCTATGAATCGTCATGACACTATCGGTTTAGACATAGTGAATCATTGTATCAACGACATTCTGCCTGCAGGTGCGACACCTTTGTTTTTTCTTGACTACATTGGAACTTCGAAACTTAATTCCAATGTAATATCAGATATCGTAAAGGGCCTTTCATCTGGGTGCAGAACAGCTAATATGGCCTTAATTGGTGGAGAGACGGCGGTGTTACCAGGAATATACCATGGGAATGATTACGATTTGGTAGGATTTATTGTAGGCACGGTTAATCGTAATCATCTTATTTCTCCTGATAAAACATCTGAAGGTGATATGCTAATCGCTCTTCCGTCGAGTGGGCTGCATACTAATGGGTATTCATTTGTTAGGTCGATTTTTGACATTGACAACAATCCCAGTGTGTTAAAAGATGTAGTTCCAGGTACATCGTCGAGTTTAGGTGAATTACTTTTGGTTCCACACCGGAGTTATTATGATACTTTCGGCCAACATCTCAATATAATCAATGGTTTATCTCACATTACTGGAGGTAGTTTTTACAAAAATGTTCCTCGGGTGCTTTCTGATGGGATTATTGCAGAAATTGATATATCTTCGTGGAAAATTCCTCCATTGTTTAAATTCATACAAGAGTCTGGGAACGTAAGTGATGATGAGATGTTCAGAGTATTTAATATGGGGGTTGGTATGATCGCTGTTGTCTCTGAAAAATCCGCAGAGTTTTTAATGTCTGAATTGGACGAATGTTGGGTATTAGGAAACACAAATAAACGAACTTCTGAAAACAAAGTGGAATTTAAAAGTTGAGAGCTCTTATTTCTGTTTCAGACAAGAAAGGCTTATTGAATTTCGCCAAAGGATTGTCGGAGATAGGATACGAATTAATCAGTACGGGTGGAACATCTTTATATTTACGAGAACATGATTTACCGGTAACAGATGTCGCTGATGTAACAGGGCATCCGGAGATACTTGAGGGAAGGGTAAAAACCCTTCATCCTAACATACATGGAGCAATTTTAGGGGATCCTCATGATGATTCGCATCGTGTCCAGATGCAAGGGTTAGGGATTATTGGCATAGATGTTGTGGTTAATAATCTTTATCCTTTCGGGGACGTAATTTCTGACAAAAATAGTTCAATGGAACTGGCTCTAGAGAATATAGATATAGGTGGACCTGCTATGACAAGGGCGGCTGCTAAAAATTTTTTAAACGTACTAGTAGTTGTGGATCCAAAAGACTATGAGTGGGTAGGACAATTGTTGTTATCAGGAAATATTTCTGTCTCTGATAGACGTAGGTTAGCTGCTAAAGCTTTTCAACATGTAGCTTTTTACGATAGTTTAATTGCCGACTATTTGTTCGAAGATAGTAAGTCGGAACAATACCGGGATAAATTAACTAATGCTTGGGAACGAGTAAGTTTACCAAGATATGGAGAAAACCCTCATCAATCTGCCGCTATCTACAAGCATGCAAATGAAAAGGGAGGAATAGTAAATGCCACGAAATTACACGGAATCGATATGTCTTACTTAAACTATTATGATGCTGATGCTGCATGGAGTGCAGTAACCAGTTTCCATCAACCCTGTGTGGCAATAGTCAAACATTCTAACCCTTGTGGACTTGCTATTAGTCAAGATCAAACTGAAGCATATAAACGTGCATTTAGTGGGGATCCAGTATCCGCGTTTGGCGGTATCGTTGGGTTTAATACCAAAGTTTCCGAAAATACAGCTAAGGCAATGGAAGGGATTTTTTTGGACGTAATAGTCGCTCCTTCTTACGAAACCCGAGCTTTAGATATATTAACAAAACGCAAAAAAACTAGAATTTTACAAGTACATCCGGATACCGATTCACCAATAATGATTCGTTCAGTTAGCGGAGGAGTTTTGTTACAGGAATCAGATTTGAATGATGATAAACCTGATACGTGGAGTACAGTTTCTAAAGCTACGCCCAGCAAAAAAACTAATGAAGATTTGCGATTTGCATGGACAGTATCTGGATTGGTCAAATCTAATGCCATTGTTATTGCAAAAGATAAAGCGATTCGAGGTATAGGCGCGGGGCAACCAAATAGACTGAACAGTGTTAAACTGGCTGTTGAAGCCGCCGGAGAAGACGTAAAAAATAGTGTTTTAGCGTCAGATGCTTTTTTCCCTTTTCCGGATGGGATTGAAGAGGCTGCTAAGGCAGGAGTTAAGGCTGTAATTCAGCCAGGTGGATCCATTAGAGATACTGAATGTATCAACACCGTAAATGACCTGGGGATAATTATGGTATTTACTGGCACGAGGCATTTCTTACATTAACATTATCTTTCTCAATGTCTTCAAAACCAACTGTTGATATCGTTATACCTGTTCTGAATGAGCAGGCAGCTATCCCCGTATGTATAGAAGCGTTATTTGAGTATCTCAAAATGGAAACGAGTTATGATTGGAGGATAGTTGTGGTTGATAACGGATCTACAGATGATACTTTTCAAGTAACGACTGATATTTCTAAAATAAATTCAAATGTTTCATGCATTAAACTTTCTCAACGTGGAAGAGGACGGGCAATAAAAACTGCCTGGAATAAATCAAATGCCGATGTGATGGTGTATATGGATGTCGATTTATCTACGAGGTTGGATGCTTTAATTCCATTAGTAAAGTCTATTTACGATGGAAGTACAGATATTTGTGTTGGATCTCGTTTGATGAAAGATTCAACTGTTATGGGGCGAACAGTAGGAAGAGAAATAACTTCGAGAGGATATAATCTTTTGATCGATTTGTTGTTCCCTAATAATCAATTTTCAGATGCACAATGCGGATTTAAGGCCGTTTCACCGAAAGTTGTCGATAAAATATTGCCCATCATTCGGGACAATGAATGGTTTTTTGATACTGAATTATTGTTGGTAAGTGAGAGGAATTTGGTGAAAATAAAAGAAATTCCAGTACACTGGACTGATGATCAAGATACGCGGGTAAAAATAATTCCTACAATATGGAAAGATATTAAAGGATTGATTAGACTAAGATTTACAAGGCAGTCTAGAGTTTTATAAAACCATCATGACGATCTGGTTAGTTTAGTATAAAAATCCCCTTGTTAATTAAATGACAAATTCAAATAATCAGCAAAACAGACCGTTTGACATACCTCCTTTTATATTATCGGGCAATACGTCAGATCACGAACTCACTCGAACCATTGAGGTTTTACGAAAAGAAAACTTAAACCCCGATGTGGTTGTAGACTTTGAATTTTTCGATGAAGGAATTTTGTCTGGGATTGCTGAAGTCAGCGCTCTTTTGAAACTGATTTTACCTGAAAAAACTGGTGAGGCTTGGGCTCTTGAAGATGGTATGTATGTCAACCCAGGAGAATCAGTGTTACAGATAAGATCTTCTTACGCTTCATTTGCAACTTATCAGACCGCTATATCTGGGATTTTAGCATCCAGTTCTGGTTGGGCAACCGCGGCTAGAGCATGTGTAGATGCAGCTGAAGGCATACCAATTATTGGTAATCCCTCCCGTTACGTTCATCCTCACGTTGTTGGGATTGCAGACTATTCAGCAGTGGTTGGAGGGTGCGTGGCTACGACTACCCTTGCGGGACATCAGTTACACAATTTAGTACCATCGGGAACTATGGATCATTCATTTGTCTTATTGATGGGTGATACTTTGAGAGCTGTTAATGCCTTTGATAGACATATGGACCTCGACATCCCGCGAGTTGCCCTAGTTGATACTTTTTCAGATGAAATAGTGGAAGCTATTCGCATAGGGCATGCGATGAAAGGAAGACTTAGAGGAGTACGGCTTGATACGCCTAAATCAAGAGGTGGGGTTACCCCAGAATTAGTCATTGAAATAAGCAACAGGTTAGAAAATGAGAACCTTGGATATATGCAAATTGTTGTAAGCGGAGGAATAACTCCGGAAAGAATAAAGGGATTCTCGCAGGCAAAAGCTCCCGTCAGTGGATTTGTTGTTGGACATTACATCGCTGCTGGAATTCCCAAAACCGTAGCCGCACACTTAAAGAATATTGATGGTATGGATGTTGGTAAAAAAGGTCTAATACCAGGTCCAGCTGTAAACAGTAGATTTATACAATTACACTAGTATTTTTAATTTCAATATGTAAAACTTTGTCATCGTCTCTTAGTACTTTCGCCCAGTCTGCAGGCCTAGTTCCCGGAACCCATGCTATACCGGTCCTGCAAAGCAAAAGAGGAACCCTCTTTCTCCACGGATGAGGAATAAAATGTTTTATCATGAAATGCTTTAGGTAGACTTCTGTTTTCATACCTAGGGGATGGAACCTATCACCAGTAATTTGATTTCTGATTTGTAACTTATTATTTATTAAATTATGTCTTATGTAAACTTCTATTTTGGGGTTTGTTACTGACAATGTTTTTGGACGTTTACGGAGCTCAGTAATCACGATATGGTTTGAACCTAGCTGTGTTTCATTGTGAAAAATATCCACTGTTTCATCAAGGGGGAGGGGATAAGGGCAATCGTCAGTACCTTTCTCTATGATTTTAACATAGTCATGTCCTACGAAGAATTTTACACCGTCAGGTAAGTTTATTTGTCCGGTGGTATTGCTTGTTATTAATTTAGATATTTGAATACGATGGGATTTTAGTAAATTAATTTTAATACCTAACATTTGTACATGATGGTTCACGATTCCTGTAATCAGAGAATCCGGTAGTGAAGACAGATAACGCTTTTTAAGGGTTAGATCAGGATGTTTAGATAATTTATAGTGCTTTCTAATTGCCCAATCTATCACATTTAGATCTAGTTTCGAGTTTTCAGCAAATGATGATAATTTATTGATTATATTTGGAAACTGTTGCTCAATCTGTGGAAGTGTTTCCAATCGAATTTTGTTTCTAACAAACGATTTGTCGCTATTTGTGGAATCGTATACAGGTTTTACTCCCATCGACTCACAAAAATCAACACATTCTCCATGATTTATTTTTAGGATAGGTCTAAAAATATGAACGATTTGTCCTGCCTTTAATTGTAGCGAAGTATAAGGTTTCATACCTGACGTTCCTCTTATACCACTGCCTCTTACTAAATTGAGTAAAACCGTTTCTGCTTGATCATTTTTTGTATGGCCTGTCAGTACTCCCGTTGCGCCGTGTTCCTTTTCAATCTCTTGTAAATATTCATATCTTACTAACCGAGCCAGTTCTTCAAACGATTGCCCTTTTTCAATTATGCTTTTGAGGTTGATTTTTTTGGATCTATAAGGAACTCCTGATCGTTGGGAAATAAATTTAGTAAATTCTTCATCTTTTTGTGATTCCTTACCTCTAGTCATGTGATTAAGATGGGCAGCTATTAGTGTCAAAGGGAAACGTTCTTGAAGATTGGTAAGAGATAACAAGAGAGCAGTTGAATCAGGACCACCGGAAAATGCTATGATCACTTTGGACCCAACTTTCACTCCTGATAATTTTAATCCGTCTAGAACCTGTTCAAGAAACTCTTTATTTTTCAAGATGTTCGTAAATGTCTAAAATTTTTGTAACTTTCCCAATCCTTACACTAGTAATCTTTGGTCCTTGCATTTCTAAAATTTCTAGACGCAAATTGTTAACACGAATCCTAGTTCCTACTTTTGGTACAGATTGAACTTGCTCCAAAAAAAACCCAGCTATAGTTTCGTATTCGCCTTCAGGTATATCTAAACCCATTTCATCATTTGCTTCAACAATTGCCATACCACCGTCGGCAATGTACGTATTATCGTTAATAGTGATATACATTTTGTCTGGTTTTCTTCCCTCTTCCCCTGTTCTACCGACTATTTGTTCAATTAATCTTGTATACGTGATTAATCCGGAAATTCCCCCAAACTCATCAATCGCTAATGCCAATTTTTGTCCCGATTCTTGCATTTCCTCAAACAGATCGATCAGATTTTTAGTTTCTGGTATAAATAAAGCCCTTCTCATAAGTCTGGTAGCTGTTGGATCGGTTTGTTGTTTTATTTTTGGTAAAGTCGTCAATATGTCTTTAACGGATAAAATTCCTACAACATCGTCAAAGTCATTGTCGTAAACAGGGAAACGAGTTTGAGGATGTTGTTTATACATTTCCAAAAATTCTGAAAACTTTGTGTTTGATCTAACCCAAATTATTTCATTCCTTGGTGTCATAACGTCGCGAACCTCTGATTCCCCAAACCGAAAAATCTTCTCTAACATCTCCCCTTGAGATTCATCCACTGTTCCCTCTTCTTCACCTAAATCAATTAATGTTCGTAGTTCACCTGACGTAACTATGGGATCGTTAGAAGAATTTGATTTACCAACCATGCTTTTAATACTTTTAGGTATGAGGGTTAATGCCCACACAATAGGTCTTGTAACAGTCATGAGGAACAGTATGGATTTAGCTGTGTTAAGAGCCCATTTTTCGGCTACATGTACTGCCAGTATTTTAGGAGTTAGTTCTCCAATTAAAACCACTAGTATTGTAGAAACGGCTGTGGCGGAAATTGTAGCTATTGCAGTTGGTTGGCCGCCCCCGACGGTTTTAATTGCTAATGATGTTCCGACAGAAGCAACCAGAATGTTGAATAAATTTCCTACAAGAAGGATTGTCCCAAAAAATCTGTCATGTTCACCCAAAATCCTAATAACATATTTTGCGTTTTGGTTACCGTTATCGGCAAGATGTCTTATTCGGTACCCTCTGGACCCTATAAGAGCCACCTCGGTAGCACTTATAAAAGCACTACCTAATAACCCTAAAGAAACGATTATGATTGAAGTTATCAAATTAAATGGGTATCAGTTATACAGTTTATTAAGCGTTAAATTTCGAAACCTATTCTTTAAATTATATTGCCTTATGTCAATTTAATTTTAAGGAAGGAATGTTTAAGGAAGAAATGTTTTTCTTATTTCGGTTTCGATACGGTTACTTATTTCAACGTTGGTTTTTAAAAAATTTCGTACCGATTCCCGTCCTTGACCGATCCGCTCATCACCGTAAGAATAAAAAGAACCACTTTTTTTCAATATAGCCAATTCAACACCTAAATCAATTAAACTACCTTCTTGACTTATTCCAGAGTTATATAAAATTTCCATTTCGGCTCGTTTGAAAGGTGGTGCTACTTTGTTTTTTACCACTCGGGCCCTAACCCTATTCCCTATCATATCCTGTCCCACCTTTATGGCCTCAACCCTCCGAAGATCAATCCTAACTGAGCTGTAAAATTTTAAAGCCCTACCCCCGGGTGTTACTTCAGGGTTTCCAAAAACTATTCCGACTTTTTCCCTCAACTGATTTATAAAAATGCAAGCGGTATCGGTCTTGTGAATAACACCGGTAAGCTTTCTCAATGCTTGGGACATCAATCTCGCTTGAAGGCCTATTTGCATGTCTCCCATATCTCCTTCTAATTCAGCAGAGGGGACCAATGCTGCTACGCTGTCCAAGACTATGACATCTAACGCCCCACTTTGCAGTAGATAGTCAGTTATTTCCAATGCCTGTTCGGCTGAGTCCGGTTGGGAAATTAACAGTGTGTCTAAATCTACGCCGATTATTTTTGCGTATCCGGGGTCCATAGCATGTTCGACATCTATAAATGCAGCTTGCCCACCGGACTTCTGAGCTTGAGCTATAACCGACATCGCCAAAGTAGATTTTCCCGCCGATTCTGCGCCAAATATTTCGATTACCCGTCCGCGTGGTAAACCACCCACACCTAGAGCCATATCAAGGGATATACATCCTGTTGGAATAGCAGGTATATTTTGATTGATATTCGATTCACTTAGTCTCATCACTGATCCACGGCCAAAAGCTTTTTCTATTTGACCTATGGCTACATCTAAGTTTTTTAAATTTTTATTACGATCAGTCATAATCTATTTTCTATTTATACGGATGGCTTCCAGATTCTTAGTCAGTTTACAAATATTCTATTAATGATGTAAACCTTTTTATAGTACATATGTTCTAAATATGATTTATTTAGAACATTAATTACAATTTTAATAACGCTTCGTTTGTTTAGGACGGTAACCAAGTTCAATTTCGACACTTATTTCTTGTGCATCCCTGAATACTGTAAGGTCAGTAGTGGTCCCTGGGGTTTTATACAACGCGAGATAGTTTATTAATTCTTCCATAGATTTTATACTTTTGTCGTCGACAGCCGTGATAACGTCGCCATCGTACGCTAATGGGTTACCAAAACCAATATTAGAGTCTTCATTAATACCAGCTATTTTCGAGGGGCTATTTTCATCTACTTTTAAAACTATTACGCCCAATAAATCACTAGGAAGTTCCCCTTTTTCTTTGATCGATCTATCTAAATCTACACCACTGATCCCCAAAAACGCGTATTCATGTGTACCTGTATTGATTAGGGATGTGACCACTTTTTTTACAAGGTCTATTGGAACGGCAAAACCAACGCCAGAATTTTGTCTGATCCCACTTTTAATCTGAGTATTAATACCTATAACTTCTCCCTGGATGTTGACTAAAGGGCCTCCAGAGTTACCTGGATTAATAGCAGCGTCCGTTTGAATTACTGCGGGAA